>Ga0210059_1007797_pt1 | contig 16971 bp, 10 predicted proteins | sample Ectturendosymbi2_FD_188042 | JGI IMG/M metagenome (GOLD analysis project Ga0210059, IMG submission 188042) | Ecteinascidia turbinata endosymbiont from Florida, USA - Sample 2 (SPAdes) (version 2) | ecosystem: Host-associated > Tunicates > Ascidians > Unclassified | place: Key West, Florida...
ATGCGTGTATTTTAATAAAGATCAAAGTGTTATTTGTACGTTTTGTGTTTCCTACAGATCTAGGGATTTTTAGGAACTTTTTGGTATTGTTCTGGGGATTTTTGGAGTTGCATTTGTGAGAGCCCTGTTAACCAGTCAGCCCAGGGTCAACAACAAGCCTTTGATTTAAGAAAGTTGCCACATGCCGAGCTGATGATTTGAGAGGTTTATCAGAGACACTATGCAAAACTACTGCTTAAGCTTCAAAATCAATCGTATAGTCTTTAGCGCCAGACTGCCGTAACATTATTGGAAGAGCCTTTTTCCCTCTATTGTCATTTCTTTGACGTTCATTAAGCTAGGTTGGTGATTCTGTTTAAGCATTCATTATTTGCAAGGTGCTTTGTGCACAGTGCAACTATTTTGACGTACTACTCTTTTACAAACGTTTATCTGAACAATTAAAACAACCGACAGAGAACAACAAAAACCCTGTCTGCAGCAGATAAACCAAGACGTTCTGTTGTAACTCCTAACTTAGTCTCAGCATAAAACAAGCCTAAAACAAGCCAGCATAAAACAAGTAATGATATCAAGAAAAGGGCTTAGTTGGCCAGATTCAGAGATGGTGCTGTGGAATACCATTAATCGTTTTTCGCATAAACCTGCGCTGGATATCTTTAAAACTGCTTTGTCCAACCGAAATTGCTTACTGAACGAAAAAATATCACTTCGCTATCCTGACTGCAATGGTAACGACTGCTTGGCGCCTCTAACCACTCCATAAATGTGATTTTCATAGGCAAATTTAGTTCCAATAGAATAAGAGTTAAATAAAAAACTAGTAAAAAGATGGGCGCCAAGGTATCAGTGGATATATAGAAACTCTCAGCACGCACTACAGAGGTGACGTAATGAAGTGGTAATGAAAACCACTGCCGCAAATGTCAAACTTAAGATCATCAAAATAAGGACAGGTTGTCAGTATGTAGGTTACTTGCATACTACAGCGAAGACCTAAACTGGGCCGAACAAAACCTTCGACTGGGCCGGGAGTTGGACATAGCTGCTTTAAAATCTGTCTGATTTTTGGACGCTGATGCAAGAACAATGATGAGGATTCTGGCTAAAGCAACATCTAATCAAAATAGCTATGAAAATGTTGCGAAGACCAGATTAAACCCATGTCTTTCAATACCTGATCAAGTGTAAGAGGAGGCTTCTCAAACACGCGGTTCACATATGGCCTGCGAAGGCGTGTTGCGCGGTCTGCGATGGTTTTTGAGACTTTAAATAATCAACATTTACATTATTTAGTTTATTCACTGGTGTTCAAAAGTGCTCAGCCAGCGAGTGAATAAGTTCCTTTCAAAATAAATATAAAAGCTATTTCTAGTAAGGTTCAGGTACCGCCATAGTTGCGTCGGCCATCGATGGTCATGATGAGGCCCTCGGGTTACCTCAAAAGTCTTCATTTAGCCCTCGGAGCAAAAATGAGTTTCCGTCCCTTTTGTTAGAGCAAAAGAAAGTACTTGTAAGATCGCCGTCCTCCAGCTCAGTCATAGACCAAACCCACTGTGGGATAAGATCACTGTGTATAACAGTAACCAACGTCGTCCAAGGCAACGGTCTACTCGCCAAGTGCGACTATGGTTTTATTATAAGTTGCATTGCCAAAGGTTGGAAGAATAACATTCCACAGTACATTTTAGGCAAAAGGTTAGATTTTTTGGTAAAATTTTTCAATATTTACACAATGGTTTTTCACGGAGAATATTAAAATACTTGAAATTCGCACCAGAAAAAGTTAATGTTTGTTGGAGTGTTATGTCCAAATTTCAAAAAGTTTTGTCAAACCAAGCAGAAAACTTTGTTGAAAGGTGACTTGACATGTAACTGAAAGGATGCTATGACGATTGGAGCAACAGAAAATATAACAAACCGTTCCCTTCAAATCAAAGGAAAACGAAGTGTTTATGTACGTACGAGCTGAACAAGCATGTGCAGGTATGACATTCGCTCACATGAGTGACATAAGCAATGCAAACAGTATCTTTGTAATGCGCCTTGCTCCCATGATCAGACCCACATTCTATCTACCATTTGCGTGAGACCAAAAATACGAAGCAAGGTAGGCTGCAAAATCGTCACTTGTTATGCGATTATAGATTTTACGTAGTTCGAGAAAAGTAGTGAGTTTATTTGCGGAAGGTTCTGCTCCAGCTAAAAAGGTTGAAAAACACTGCTGTATGTTCTAGCTCAGTCATTTTTGTTTGGTCATATGAAGTCTTATCTTCTGAAAAATAAAGTCATCATTTTTTAACGTCATAAAAAATGGCTCTAGTTGTGCGATTGTGTTTTGATGTTGCGAGGATTGCTGGGGGTTGCTTTGCTGCAGAGATGTGTTTGTTGCGGCTCTTAATTGTTCTGCAGAGATGTGTTTGTTGCGGCTCTTAATTGTTTGGCACTTAGTTCGGGAAACGTCCAGGCACCCAATGCACCTTCACATCTGTGTACTCTGAATTTACCAGGCGGGCGAACTCCACATCTTTGTGTCTTTTTAAAGCGGCTGCAAGCAGCTTTGCTTGGTGAATGGTCCCGCAAGTGAAATCTACCATTCCACCTCTTCTTTCAACAATACTTTCTATATTCTTGAAAGGAAAATTCACCTCGTTACATTGTAACTGGAACAAAGTCCATTCCTTGGTATGACTTCACTTTCCCAATATTCTTCCCAATCATTGCTTAGCAAATGAGACCAACGACAAGCTTCTAGGTCGTTTTCTTGACTTGCTTTTGAAGTAGTTGAAGTCTTTAATCAGTTGTATTCCAAAATCAAGAGATGAGTTAGCGTTGCAACTCAACAGTTGTTAGCGCAAATGGCACCTTTCAATGAATGGTGGAACATTTCCAAAACCAAAAGAGGAAAAACAAAGATTTCTAATAAATTGACGGAAAGGCTTGTCAGCTCAGGTATTAAAGTAACCAAAACGCAATTTCATCCAGTAGTTTTACAGAATGTTTCTATCAAGCCACTCAAATGTTGTAGTTCGATCGCAAGCAGTCTAAGTAGATATATTTCTGTAATCTGTAAATCAATTTACTTTGCGAAACCATGAAGTAGTTCGCATGCAATCGATTTGTACAAGTTCCAAAAAACCGCAAGGTTTTTTTCAACGAATGTATCGCAGATGTAACAAGAACTTCAACCGGATTAGAAATAGTGGACGATAAATTGAACGATTTTTTACCATACACCAACTAATAAACTGAATGGCACAAAATAGGAAAACTTCGACAGCCAGCAGGGGATTCGGTGAAGCTTTTGAACGGACACAAGAGAGGAGGGATTTCGTGTCAATTAAATGATAACGATTACGTAATCAATAGTTCTCCACTCATTTTCTCCCATTGTTTCAGGTTTGTGGATCGTTAAGAACTTGCAGGCCAGTCAGTCAAACTCCATTGCCAGTAACTTTTCCACTGAAGTCTTGAATTTTGGATCACTCCATCAGTTTCAATTCTTACTGAGTGACTGCGCCACATTCCATCCAACGTCACACCGTGATATGATAAATCTCCAAACTGCTACAGAACAAATAATTTTGGACAAACGACAAGGAACAGTTGAACACAGTATTTTTCACTATGTTCCCATACACATCAAGTTACAGTGAACACAGAACGCCTCCCGATTTCCAGTGGCCTGAAATTATTCTCATGCAACAAAAGTATATCTAATCAACGTTTTATGTCTCTTTCCAATGATTTTTGAGGGAAGCGCGAGCCCCGCATCACTAATAAAAATAACTTTCCTGTTGTGTTTAGAAGCATTTTTTTTCTGCGCCTTACCATTGTCCTTGATGAAGTTTGTTTTTCAGTTTTACGGCCAGTGTCCAATCGTGACTTCAAAACACTAGCTCAGATGACCAATCAACTATGGACCTGGTCGAAAAAGATGCTACCAGAGCGCTGAAGGGTTAACGGTTAACGCTACTATCACATCTATTATATAATCGTGGGTTCTCGAGGCTAAGTCCTAGTAGAGACCTCAACACACAAAGAGCTGAAGTCAATGTCATTGACCCTAGCTGACAATGACAGGACCACACACCCAATTAACACATAGTTACAGTTTATTACAGTATGATCGTAAATATGAGCATGAACTCTTAATGACCAACGGTTTGCGAATTCAAAACAAACACAAAACCCCGTTGTTTATCAAAATTACTCTAAGTCCAAAATTATAAAAAAATTTGGCCAGGACTTTGTCCCTATTTTTGATTTTTTCTGAAAATTATTACAAGTCCAAAACAAGAAACTTCGTGACAGAACTCTGTTATGACAGATGATTTACAACGCAAAAAAATGACAAAGTGTTAATAAAACAAACCAAGAATCAAAGTACTTACAGTTTTATGCAGGTCAAAAGCTCACTGAGTTGTTTCAGCATACATTTCTGACTAACTTTGCCTAGTTAACTTCATTACTCTACAAGACCCCCTCCGGCTATTGTACGTCCTTTGCAAGTCAAGTTCGAGTAATTTCATCAACTGATTTTGAAGCCGAAATGTGAAGTATTTATGCGAAAACCTTTAGTTTATTCTATGGTGGCCACAATGTTGCCAAGGGTATTTGTTTTTGATGTTAACAATGTTGCCAGATGGCAACAATGTTTTCTAGATGGATGGCAACTATGTTGCCTGCTGGCAACAACCCCATCAGTTGGCAACAACGTTAATGGCAACCACGTTGCCTGATGGCAACAACCCTGCCAAATGGCAACAACGTTGCCATTCTTGGTTTGTTCTTTCTTATACTACAGTCCATGAATTACGACATAACTATTTCGCAATACTGAGGCACATGTTGCATTACGCATGATTGATTTTAACTGCATGCAATGACCTTATGACATATCAAGAGCATATAGTTCGTTTTTAAATATCTAATAATTCACCAAGAAGATTTCTCTCTTCCTCTGTCAAGACTACATTCCAACAGTTTCTGTCTGTTTGTATCAGACTAATTTGTTGAGATGCCACTTGTTGTTGTTGTTCCAATTCAATCAGTCCTTCTTCTTCTTTAGGATTTAGCAATTGTGGCATTCGTTGTACAGGTATGAAGCTTCCTTCTTGAGTCTTCGCCAGATTGATGGCATCTGCTCTTGTTATGCTGTTTGTTATTGCATCTACATTTAATGTTTCGTACTTCATCTCTTCGGGCCAGTCGTACATGATTGCTCCAATATAATTTGTTTTAAACGTTGGTTTTCCCACTCTTATTCCTCTTTCACTTTTGTGTATGGAGGTTTGATATATCTCACCATTCACTTTGTGTCTCAAGTCGATACTGTGAAAAGGTGGCAACTTATTCAGAGTCCAATTCACTAACGCACTAAACTCTTCTTCTTCGTTTAGTTCTCTCAACGTTTTGTTAAATCCTGTCATCCCCAACTGAAAGAAAGCTTGCTTGAAGGACATATTTCTTTTATTGCATTCTTGCAATCTTTTCAAGTTTTCCATACTTGCTGATTTCTCTGGCTGTGGTGCACTGTAGCGTGTTGCCACACTTTGCCCTTGTTAACTTGGTATTGCTTCCTGTTGTTTTGAGTCTTGACAGTTTCTTAATTTGGATATTTTCTGAGTCCGTTTTGCTTCAATGATTTTACCGAATCAATACCCCTTTGCTCTTTTTATGTCATTATTTTTGTTAGTAAACATTATATACACATGTTAGTATTATTAGTTAATCATAAAAGTCACTCATTTCTTCATGATTAAGCTGTCCATAATGAACTTGTATATTCTTTTCAGTGTCACTTTCACTGAGGTCGCTATTTGTGCCAGTGTCTTTTTTCGTATCTTGTTCCACTGAAGTTGTGTTACAGTCAAATCTGACTGTAACACCACTCCCCCCTTTGGTCTTTCCTTGCTCTTCTTCTTCTTTTCCTTCTTGTTTGTGATAATTCTTTGTTACCCACTTCATCAACTCAGTAGTTCTTGTATCAATTATTCCATGTTGTTCCAAGAAATGTTCCAATACTTCGTTGGTTAACTCATCTGTCATTTCGTTTAACCTTTCATCGCTAGTTATCAACTTCATCATCGGTCCTTCCATCATTCTGACCGCGATTTGTCTCAGTTTTCCCCTTAACTGGTGTCCTCCTCTCAAGTGATCCATTGATGACGGTAATTCAGGGTTGTCAATTTTCGCTTTTTCATAGAGTTTTGTCATTATTCTTCGTATTTGATGATCATTCTTCACTAATCCTGCTGTTACTTGTATTTGCCTTAACATTCTGGCATCCAAGTAATCCCAATGGTTTACCTTTCCCGTATTTATTAATGCTGTTCTGATCTGAAAGAATGCTCTGAATTTCTTACAATTTTCACAGTTGCAGCAAATGCCATTGCAATAATGACACTTAGTTTCTTTTCCTTCATACTTAAGGTCCGGTTTTATACAAACTGGGGTGGTACATAGTTGATCTTTCCCAATATTGTTTACATCCAATATTTCTGCATACCCATCGTCTGCATGTTCATCCATTTTTTCCAAAGTTACTCCTGATTCTTCATAAAACTTTCTCACCAGCCTGTCCCATTCATTAGGAGTGACTGGTGCTGGAAGATCATGTGGACACTTCACAAAACTGGACGGCATGAAGTTTACATTACTATCTTCTCGCCATTGTACATTCCAGTGCATAATCCTTGCTATTATGGCAAAGTCTTCATTGAAGTGCCCTCCTGTCAGTCTCATGGGATACGGTGAGCTGGTTGTATGCTGCTTAAGGATATCTTGATAGATGGCCACTAGTGTGTCCATTTTTCCTTGCATCATGGTTTGCAGCTGTTGGGCTTTTCCCACACTGGCTTTGTGAAAGTCAATCATGGCCGCTTTTATACATTCATATCGTTCATTTATTTGCTTGGAAGTTACTGTGCTATATTGCTGCCGTGCATTGCGTGCTTCACGCATTTTTCTTTCGAAGTAGCCACCAAGAACTACTATAGCCACACAAATGAATGCTATGGCTGTGACTGTTAGCATGACATTTATCTCGGGGTAGGGGCTTATATGTTTAACTTTATTTACACTTTTTGTTCGGTTTTTTTCGTAGCTGGTCTTTCTCCAACTCTGAGGTTTGTTTTTCCAAATTCGTTGTGCTTCTTCAAAGGTTGCTGGTGAGATTCTTGCTTGCCAATGCTCCTGCAACATTAACAGGATTTAGATTTCCTATAGTGGTGGCCAATTCTAATGCGTTTTGGGTGTTTGGTGTCTTTCCCGTTTTGTAATATCTTAAAGCACAACTTCCGAAAACCATGACAAGTATTATTCCAATTATTGTTCCTACTATTATTATTATCATTTTTATAGGTCCACTGAAGAATCCAGAAACAGTGTCTTCAGTGTGTTCTATTACATCCGCTCCTTTATCCACTACATTATTAAATACTCCGGCTACATCATCTACTACTTTTCCCCCGAAATTTAACACCACTTAAGACCTTTTGTGCTCCTCCAGCCCAACTTAAATTATTAAAGTCTAGCGTTACTGGGTCCCAATGAATGGTGAACGCTATTAAATCAAAAGCTGGTAAGGTTGCATTTTCTATTTCCTCTAATTCTTTCCTACCAGGCAGTGTTCTTTGTGCACTTGCCTCAGCTTCTTCCAATTCCCACCTTAACATAGGTGCATTACTTACTATTTGTTCTACTTGTTCCAGGGCTTCCGTATCTTGATACTTTGCCACAAAGTGACTTAAATTAGTTCCATACCAATATAATTCCTGACACTCTATTATCCCTCTTCGCAGGTTATTACTATAAATGGTGTTATTTTGTATTTCTTTTATCGTCGGCAAGTGTTCCATTAATGATATTATCCTCTTATGTAGGTGATAATCTATTATAGCTGCCTGTGCGCTCGCTTTCCCTGTTGCCAGAGCTAATTGTCTATTTTCAATCGTAGTTCTGGACAGCGCTATTTCCCCTTCTATTAATTGTCTATCTATAGTTATTTGCGTTTTTTCAAAAGTATTTTCACGATTTGCTAATTCCTCAGTGAATCGAGCCAATACTGTTATTTCATGTTGCATTTGCATTTGCCCCCTATGTATTCCATCGAGTTGTCCTTCTATTCGGTTAAACCCATCATTCATTCTACTGGCCAAAGCCCCTAATCTTTGGTTCATAAGTGCCTGATAGTTTTCTAACTTGGCACTTATTGACGCTTCTACTATTGCAGAGAATAATAATGCGAACAGAAACCTTTTTGTTCTATGTGTTCTGGTTCCATTTCTTGTGTCATTGTTATGCATGAAACAAGGTTGACCGTATGCTAATACTGACCTATTATTATGTATATCTGGGATTACCGTTCTTCTCTTTAATACTACTTCTAATGGGCCTGTTGCTTCTTTGCACCATGCTAGTTGTACACCTTTTTTGCATTCGTCTTCCGGATAATATTTTTGTTCACACTTTTCTGGTTGTAAGTGCGCTAATATTCGTAAAGCTTGATATTCTTCCGCTGGTGCGTTTGCGCGTTCGTTCAACTGTAATTCTCTTTGTCTTATGTAATAGGCATCCCTATCACACATTAGCTCCCGTTCACTTTTCACTACTGTGGTATGTCTTAATTCCCAATATAATGGAGCTAGAAGCGTTTTGTGATATTCAGTGTACGTCGCTTCGCTGTGCATTAGTGCCCACATTTTTGTTATTTTTTCCCTGGGTGGTCCATGCCAGAATTTTGCTTTGATAAACCAGTTTTCTAATCCTCCTGGTGCACGAAATACCCATTCCACTGTTTTATTCATTCTTTTTATTAAATATCTATGATCTTCCCTCATGTTGTAAGGTTCAAATCTACCTATGGGTAAGATCCATGTGAATCCATTCCTGGTTGTGTTTATCGTCAATGAAAATTCTCTTACATCACATGCCCGCCTTGTCTTTTCCGTTCCTGCCGCATATTCTATTCCCCAGTTTTCATCGTCGCTTATGTGACAAGGTTCAGTCCTGTTCATTCGTTTCCATAATGTACTAATTCCTTGTCCATTTTTAGCTGTTACCTCCCATTCAACCCATTGGTACTTTTCATACAGGGAATTTACTCCATAATCTATCATTTTTAATGCCATTATTGCGTCTATTCTCTGCAACATTAACATTCCTTGTGGTGCAAAAGCGTCACTCATTTCTTGGTTTATGTATCTTCTAGTTCGTGAGTACGTTAATCTTTGGCTTTGTAACCGATCATTCCACCTCCTTAACTCGTAGCCTTCTATCATTGTTAAAAAGGAGTTGTATACTAACCATACTTGAGTATCAGGTGGGTCTATTACCTTTAGCCATTGTGTGGCGTTGTCATTTGCAGGATTGTCAGGACCTACTTTAGTTAAATTTAGGAACTGGGCGTTTCCCCCTGGTTTTGTTTTATGTTCTTTTATTGTTATAGCCTTATCAAAAAATAGGTAATACATTTGTTCTTTTATCCTTATCTCCGTGGTTTCTACAGCCACATGTCCTCCCCTTAATTCATGACTGGTTATCCTCTGTCTTCCACCATGACTTTCCCAAACAGCATAATAGAGTATGGGGCACCAGCATGCTCTATCATATGCTTCAGCCGTGGGATAGTATCTCCCACCAGGGTGGTAGGTTTCAGTATAAGTTCTTCCTCTTACAGCTACCCTGCCGAAGTCGGCCAGCGTATGTATCTGAGTTCTGGCCTCGTCATCACAACCCCATGGGTCGAGATCAGCAAGTGCTTTGCGGATAGTTTGAGGATGCCCGATAGCTCGTACCTGATATCCTTTTTCTTCAAGGGCATCCGGTATTCCTCTTGGGTCATTGGTATGATACATGTTGTCGGGAAAGGGCGAACCTTTTACCCATGTTATCAATAACAGTATACCTATTATTAGCTTCATTCCTTTTCCTGTTAACATAAAAGTGCTTAATTACGATGACTGTACACTTTAAATACCATGACAGTACGGTACATCATACAGTAATTTTTATCGGGCATATTTAATTGAATACGTGGGTATAGTAGTTATATAATTAGTAGGTCGCTCCATCCATGGTTCGTTTATGTACAGGTACCCCAGCAGCATGCCTGCAGGTAATACAACCCCTTTTTGTCGTTGTTTTCTATACTTTATATGCAAATAGTTTTCCTCCCATTTTATATCCTTTGGCGAAAAGACCGACCGTAGTTTCGGATTTAGTTCCAGGTTCATACATAGTGCATATGATCCTGCAAACATTCGTGCTGCTGGGTACACATACCATTCACTACTTCGGGGATGTACTTGGCGTACAGGTACATACATTTTAAAACACCCCTTATTTGCTATCCAGGTACATTTTTGTTCATAGTAAGTTTCACATAATAATAATCCTCGTCCATGTGTCACGAGTTCGAACTGAGATACATATTTTTGTTTTTTATCCATTATTTCATTAGCTGGGATAACCACGGGATCAACGTGTGGTAGTCCGGACAAAGAGTCCTTTCCTTCCGGAACTATTTCATTTAGCTCTTCTGACTTTTCATTTTCCAGTTCTGGTTTTTTTTCTTCATGTTCATGGAGCTCTTCTCTTATTTCTTCACTGCATTCTTCTTCTTTTTTTATTTCTTCTACATCCATTTTTTTTTGTTCAGAATTATTCACAGCTTGACTGTTTCCATAAGGCTGTAACACAAATAATGCTCCTTTATTGTTGCATGATCAGCCAATCTCCCTCAATTAGTGGTGCGCCACGATTGAAGGTAGTGCCTGCACCCCATCTGCGTTGATGCCTTTCGTTACGTTTCCAATTTGGGGTGTATATGTATCTGTCAGCAACCCCCATTCGAGGCGTATTTGCCCGTGTAGTTATGTCTATCAGACGTGTCTGCCACAGATATTGTCGCATGAGATGCTTTCGAGTGACTGTCATTTTCTGCTTCTTGGGAGGTACGGGTTCAACATATCCCCTCAGCCTTTGCTCTATTAGCCATTCTGCTACCAGTCGCATCTTCTCCTTGTCTGTTTCCTTTTGGAGGTAAGTGGATCGCTTGTTCCACTCCAATCTCTCATAGATGACAATACTAGGTTGGAACCATATTTTCTGGAAGTACTCTTTTACTGCAGGACTTCCTGAGTGATTTAAACACACCTCTTGTCCATGTCCAGCAAATATCGCTCTTATGTCTTCTTCATCCAAGATGGCATGCATATAGGGACATGCTGGTGAAGCCAAGATATGGACCATCATTGGACATTCGTCTTTTCTCATGTGGCGAACTTCTATCCCGCAGCAAAAACAACGCACAGTACGGGTTGTAACATGCGGTTCCACATACCATCCTGCTTCTGCTAGTTCCTCTTTTTCTTTGTCTGTAACTATGCTAGGTATTACATCTTGGTGTGCTTCCCACGTCTCCTTGCGCTTTTCTTTTTCCCAATGCTCCTTGCTGTACAAGTGAAAAGAGCTTTCTTCTAACTTGTGTAACCTTTCTTTCACCACTGGATGATCCAGTTCGGGCCATTCTACCAACTCCATGCCCTGTGTTACATCGGGTTCTTCTCCTAAAAATGCTGGACAGACCGGATTTAACCACGCATGTACGTTGGCCATAGTACAATACTCTGGAATATCCAGGACTATTCCTCCGCAACCCATGCACATTAATTTGTCTTGAAGACCAACAAACCCGTTTTGCTGTAACTCGCTGACTGACCGGGATATATCTGTAATTTGCTTTTTTTTGCATAGTGACAAGGTTTTATCTTCATCGTCCCAACCAGACATTACTAGGTCGAAGAATTTTCTTGCCGAGAGATCAGTCATTATTATACTATCCATTATGGCTTTTCCTGTCTGTTCGTATTGCAGATTATTTATTAATCGACACAACAACTTCTTGCAATCTTCATTTTCATAATAACTTGCCATCTTGGCACTCTTCTCTTGTACTTCCTCGGGCACAGTCACCACATTCAACGCCATTGTCCTACTTTTAGCCCTATTTTTCCTGTAACACAATTTTGGCGCATTATTTACACTATGGCATGCTTCATATTGCTTTAAATTTCAATCACAAATATAACATTTTTCCATCGTTCTGCAACATCACTTGGCAAAATATTTTTGCTACTGCATGACCGCACCCATCTATTTTATCCAATCTTATTCACAAATGTAACGTTTTCCCACCACGTCGCCATAACTTCACAAAGAATGTCACCGACAGCATTATATGGCCTACGGTAAGCAATACCTGGATAAGCATTTGTGTAGCCAAATAATGATAATATGTCCAGTCACGACCGCATTCCAAAGGTCTGCCTGTGTGGTTAGTTCCATAAAAGGTATTGATTAGACCCGCATAAAAAGACTCAGTAGGTGATCCTTGCGCAGTTGCTCCAAAAATCACAGGTCCCGCCAAGACCACAACCAACAATACGAAACTCACTATCATTCTCACCTCTAATTTTCCTAAATTTATCGCAAAAACACATAATTATTTCTTCATGATACAACAAAACAACAAATAACACTACTGTTTAATTTTTACGTCCATCAGTTTTTACGCTTGAAGTGATTCATGACTGGCTATACTTAGATGTAATATGCTTACACACTTTGCTATATGATGAATATGTACTGCCACAGGCAACCTCCATGACTTATTGATAATACAACATATCATCATGTTGATTCGTTCGCACCGTTCTACCCGAACGTGTTTGCAATATTGTCTCATTACGGGGTATATATATATCAGTATGCACTGGGGCTGTACTTTCCCAGCGAAAGTCGGCCCATAGTTCTTTTAAAGTTCTTGTGTCTTTTTCTTGCTTGGGTACGTCCAGGAGCAGCGGCGCTCTTGGTTCTCCATTTCTTCTTGACGTCTACATATACAATAAAACACTTATCACCTTCCGTACCTTATATTATTCATTCACCTATATTGCTAATTATCGTACCGTTTTAACTGTTATGGCCATATTTATAAACAATTCGTTAATAACCGAGAATAGTTTGACTTTAACCCCGACCTGCAGCGTTTTAGTCTTATGGTTTCACGAGTAGCTAATTCGCTTTACCCCTATTCTCTATTATTTTCCGCTAATCCCTTACCTTATAAGACTTCAGTATTTCTCCTATACTTTCCACCATGGTTCCCTTTTCCTTCTATCCGTTTTTGTTCGATGTTTGATCAAATATTATTTTGATTTCCTAGCTAGTCTCATGATCTCCCCAAGGCCTATCATAACTTTGTCATCTCCTTGCCCATGTTCTCCCTAGGGCTTTGCTTAACCCTAGCGTTACTGTAGATTTCCCTTATATTTGCCTTGCTTCAATCCTTTCCTTATTTCCCCTTCCAGGGTTTATTCGGCTATCCCTAGTTCCGTACCTTCTGTTATTTTTATCGTTACTTTTATTTTCCAATTTACCTAAAAATCAAGGTTTAATGTTCTTCTGTTCCCTCGGCTTCCATTTTTGAAAGCTGCTGCTCGTTCCCAATTCCGGGTATAGCTCATCTGTCTTTGATATGCCGATGCTGCATACTTAGTCCATTCCTGATCTAGATAACTCTTCCAGTTGGATGGATTTCGTTCCATTAATTCTTCTACTTTTACATAACGTCACGCCTAATTGCGCTCAGTAATATATTCTGGATTTTCGCATCATTTTCAATGTCATCCCATTGAAAATCATGTTCCCACAATGCTTCTTCTAATGTATCCACCGGGTTAACATTTCCCCCAATTACATTTTCTTTAATAAAGGTGCTCAACCGTTCTTGTTGCCTTTCACGGGACTTTCCATACTTCTTGTCTACCCATTCCCATAATTCACTTAAGTTATTCGTATGTTCCCCGTATTTGACAACTTTTGCCAATAATACCGCGGCTTTGAGCATTATGTCTTTTTTACCGATTTCCATAGCGCGGCTAAAAATCAACCGCAGTTTATCACTATCTTTTACTCCTGGGTGCTCATCAAAAGTCTGCTTAGTTATTTGCCCCCATCGTATTTCTCTCAACGTGCCCAGATGGGGGTGTGATTCTCTCCAGAGCCAACAGCTCTAAAGCTTTTGACTCAGTAGTTTGCCATATCGCGGAATCCGGCCTCCTACTTCCACTTGAAAGGCTCATAGACGTTTGTCCTTGGATATTCGTCGCTGATGTTGACATCTTGCTATCTTAGGTCTTCACTTATTAGATTAAAAAACAGACACTAGTTGTAACTGACTATTGGGGGTTTAAAAAAACGCAATTATTGGCCTGATCAAATTAACTTGACCAAGGACGAAAGAAGTAACCTTAGCAAAAAATAACTCTGGCGAAAAAAATAACCCTAGCTTGATTTAATATCAAGCTATACTCCCCCTTTTAGTCATTTGTTACTCCCCCCTTTAATCGAGGGTTTAGCATAGTAGCGAGCTTTTATTGTAGTTAGATTTTGTAACAACGGCTTGACCTCTGGCTTGGCTGGTAACAGCAATTGATATGAAACCTTGCGAAGTTGTGACCCAATTTGCAACGTCATTTCTCGAGGTCCCATTGCAATGATCGGGTAAGGTCCATGAAATAACGGTGCAAGTTTATGTTTCCGTTGCATTGTCTTTATGTATGCCCACGTTGCGTCTTCCCAGTTGCTCCCACTCATGCTTACAGGTCCAGCAGGCATTATCTGTGGTGGCTTTAATGGTTGGGCTTCAACAAAAATTGGCATTCCTGGTGTCTTAACCTGTATCCCGAATGCCCTCATACTAGGGGATGTATTTGTTTCCAAGTTGAAATAAGTGTTAACTGCAAGGACCGCAAAGGGCAAATATACTGGCCATTTATCGATGTGTTCTTGTGCACGTAGTATGGTTAATAAGGTACGATGAACCCTTTCAACTTTCCCATTGCATTGAGGGTTGTAGGGTAAGGTTGTTCTATGTTCGATCCCTAAAATTTCCATGCATCTTTCCCACAGTCGTGACTTGAAAGGGGTCCCATTATCGCTGACCAGGACCCTTGGTATCCCGAAATGGCTTATGAAGTGATTAAAAAACCCTAGAACTGATTGTTCAGAGTTTGCGTGGGTGATTGGTACTGCTAACAATAACCCAGTGAACCTGTCAATGATTGTTAACAGTTCAGTCACATTGGGAAGAATGATGTTCTTTCCTATGTGCAGGTGATCGACATGGACTACGGCAAATGAAAAATTTTTATTTTTAAAGTTATCAAAAATTTTTATTTAACCATAGTTTTTAATCACTTTTTTTCATGCACAAATGCCATTACAACTATTCTTCAATTCTTAGTTTGGCAATTATTCCGGATTTTAGGGTCCGTGAGAGGCCGAAAATTTTCTAAGTCCAAAATCCACTTTTTATTTTCTAAAGTATAAATTTTTTAAATTGATATGCAGATATGCTGATATGCAGATATGCTGCTGTCTGATATGCAGTGCGAGGTGTGAGTGACCACTAGCTGCAAGCTGAATTAATTAGCTGCTCTGCTAATCAGTTGCACGCCGCTCTTTAGTCAGCGAAAAGTGTTGAGTGAAATCGGACAAGTTTGTGGTCTCTACGCAGTTAAAATCACCTGCGAGTATTGTCGGGTGTGGCGAGAAGAGATATAGGTATATGGAATCAAACAAAAGAGATCTCTCTCTCGTAGGGCGGCCGCATTGCGGCGCGTAGATGTTGACGATGTGAATAGTCGCGGTTGGCGTGTTAAAGTCAGCTGTTATGATGCGGCCATTTTGGTCGCCGTGCCAGTTGATAAAGTTCACGTCTGGGTGATTTAGTAAGAAGGCAACGCCGTTGCTCCTGTCGTTCCTATGGTTGGAATTGAAACATGCTCTCTTCTGGCCCCATTCTGCTGCCCATTTGTTCTCGTCTCTGGTGGTGCTGTGCGTCTCTTGGAGGCAGGAAATTTGGACGTTGAGCGAGCGTAAATACTCAAACTGCTCTGCGGCGCGTCGAGCTAGCAAGGCCGGCGCAGTTAAAGGTGGCAAGACTTAGCTTATCCGTGGGGTAATGAAATAAACACAAAAAAACACGCAGTACACATAAATAAGTCAGACGCGTAGTTTCACGTTTCCAAGACGGTTCAGTGGACTATGGTAAGACGCAGGACAGCGTTTAGCGTCTGTCACGATAAGTAAACGAAATACAATCGTAGTAAACGAAATAAAAAAATCAGGCAGAATGGTTCTGCATGCGGTTGCACCGTCTTATCTAAATTAGGTCGCGGTATCAGCTTACGGCATATCTCGCAGTTTGCGGGCTTATCTCCGAAAGTCGAAATCACGTTGCTGCACGTGCATCGCGTATAGTACATTCCGCATACACATGGCGAAAAGAAACCTGCTGCGTCAGGCAGAGAGACGGCGCAAGCCACATGCACAATCGTTATTCTCACCAGTGGCGTTTGGCTTCTGTTTTTTCTCCGTCGTTGCATCTGGCGAGTGTCTTCGTTTATATCCCGTTTCGGCGGTTTCCTCGTCCGTCATGAAGATTGATTCCTCGGGTATTTCGTCGGCTTCCGATGACGACGAAATTCCGACGAAAATTCCGAATCCAGTCGTTTGGTTCCTTGCTGGTCTGTTGTGCGTCGTCTCCTCCATTCGTTTGCTGGTCATCTTGCTTGTTTGGGCGTGTCGTGTCGTCGGTGCGTCGAGGTATCTTATCGCAGGTGCCCTGCGGGTGGTGCGGTTCAAGTGAGATCGGCGTCGATGCATTGTTAGCGGGTACCTCTGCTTCTTGCTCGTTGCCGGACGTAGATATTGTTGCAATGTTAAAATCCTTGTCGAAGAACGACGCTGGTGGTGTCTTTACCAGAGTTGGAATGGGGCCGTAATTTTTCAACCCGACCTGAACCCGATCCCTGTTGTCCGAAACCCGACAAGTGAAATAAAAACCCGATTCTGGCCCGAAAATTTTTTAATTACGGTAGGCTATGTATCTGTTTTTCA
>Ga0210059_1007798_pt1 | contig 16971 bp, 11 predicted proteins | sample Ectturendosymbi2_FD_188042 | JGI IMG/M metagenome (GOLD analysis project Ga0210059, IMG submission 188042) | Ecteinascidia turbinata endosymbiont from Florida, USA - Sample 2 (SPAdes) (version 2) | ecosystem: Host-associated > Tunicates > Ascidians > Unclassified | place: Key West, Florida...
GAATCACTGCAAGGGCTCCGAAAAGTCCCAAAAATATCGCAAGTACCTTCTTCAATATAGTGAATTTGCTTCCAAAAGAGCTCAGGTTCAAACATGGGGGCGCCAAACTTGCTAGTTGCTCCGGGCGCCATCTAACCTCGTTACGCCCCTGCCTGTTGGACCTTGAATTGGCAATCGCTATCGATTACAGTTGAAAAACTGTTCAGATGCCCCCACTCACGTTTGTTGAGAACAAATTTTAGGTCGTTTTATTTTCAGGAAAAGGCAGTGAGTGGGAGGAAACTACAGTCGGAAAGCTGGTTCGGAATGGCTTGCCCGTGATACATATGCAAGATGTTGAAAGCGAGCTGGAGATGGAGGCAAAAATAAAAGACATTGCGTTAGTTGTATATGCTACTTTTTCCTATAATGTGTTTTAAGCATTCTTTCTCTGCCTCCAACTCATGATGGTTTTATAAGCCCAAAATGGTTGATTGACCAATATGTGAAAAGTAAATAATTGTGTTCATTTGTGTAACATAAAACTGTAACTCCTATGATTATCGTTCAGATTATTCAAAGTTGTTGATTTTGCGTCATATTTTTAGAGCATTTGATAAGATTACCATACAAATTACGATTGAGGTATTATTGTAACAGACTAATACCTTCCCTTACGTATTTACTGATCGTAGAAGGACTGATATTTCTCAAGACATTTTTTCGTCTTCTTCGGCGTGACTAGATTCAGGAATAAGTAGTTGATATCATTCATTTTGTTGCTTTTCATTCAACTAAGAAAATGGTTGTCATTGTTCATAATCATAAATTGACCTAACAAATTGCCAAGAATGCATTGTATGCTTAAGAAATACCGCGCTGACAATAATGTTTGCTTTGTAAGTAAGCGCGGTTAATCAGTCTCAAAACCATATTGTGCGGCATGAGGAGGGAACTTTGTTTTATTAGAGCTATGGACCTTACGATTCTGATTCCCGAACTAAAAAACATTAGGCGTGGGATAAGGAGTGATCACTTTTATTTTTTTCTCTTCTATCAAAGGGGCATGATTTACCAGTTAAGCGATCTTCAAGGCAAAGTGTCCGCTGCTTCGGAACCATCGTCGGAACATGTGAAGTTCCGTGCTCCTGTGCCTGGGGATCATGTGGTTTGTCTTCACCAGCGCTGGGCCTACTTCATGGCGACAGTTGTCAGCTTTGACGAGCAGAGCATGACCTATACGGTTAATTGGGACGATGGTGATCCAAGTGGAAGAGTACAGTCGTACAAGGTGCGAACGCTTATGCGGTGGTGTAGTGTCAAAAAAGCAGGGGCAAACGTTCAAAAAGTATATCTTATGTATCTGTATCGATGAACTGACTTACAGGTCTGATCCTCGAGGAGCATTATCTGTAGTGATGCTTACCGCATTTCTGCATTATCTGCTTACCGCATATTGTAGGTTGGCACTTGTTTCATAGTATCGAAACTAATGCTAGAAAAAAACAGGAAGAAATTTCTCTCTTCCATGAGACTCTATTTTGAGTAACGCCTGGTCGTGGGTTTTTTCTTGTTTCCCAAATGACACTTATGGAAAACAAAGCGTGTGCCGTTGTGTGTCACTTTGAACAGCTTCATGCCATTGCATAACCTTTTACATGCCTCTTACATTCGTATCTCTAAATTCTGTCTGATCATCGTGAATAGTATGAGCTTATAATTTGCATCTTACGTACCGGCTTGTGCATGTATTACGTCTGATTTGGCGATACATAGTTTGCAGACTTGTTGCAGCCAGTCTGGAGATCGACCATAAGCGTAGCCAAGGGTGGTCTACGGGGCCATGCCCCGCCAAATTTTTATAACACATAGTCATTTTGTGCTTTGAGAGGGGTATCCCAAACAAAATAGTGTTATTTGCCTGAAATCAAACATTTTGGCCCCCCCAAAATTTTTGGGCAGGCTACGCTACTGAGTTCAAATCCAGGCCTTGTAAAATGGTATAAAAGCCTTCTTGCCTGGAAAGCGGAGTAAAGAAAAAAGAAAGCTGCAGGAAAGTCTCTCATAAGTCCGTCCGAATATTATAGATGCTACTCTCCGTGAAGTCCGTTTTGCCATCGGGACACCCTCACGGAGGGTCAAGAGCAGTGGTTCTTAACCGGGGGGCAAGCCCTTAAGCGCTATACGACATTGAAAATTTGATCAATAAATTTACCAAACAATACATTTGCTTTCACAACTTATAGCCAGGGGGCTTGAAACAGGAAAAGTACTGAAGGGAGGCGCGGTAAAGAAAAGGTTAAGAACCACTGGTCAAGAGTGTGTCGCTGAGGCATACGAAAACCTCCATATCACCGTGCAAACAGAAACTCTGCCTAGGCGTCATTTTGTGAGCACACTGTCCGTTTGTGCTTACTGCTCATGCTGTCGTGAATGTATCTTGCACTTGCATTCGCGTTTGATTAACCGCACAGTGACTCAATTCCCATGCAGGCTATTTTGCATAGAAATTAAGAATTGGGGCAAAGACGGGATGGGCCATAGCAATACGTGCGTGGGAGAGGGCGTGCGGGAGATGATCAATGCATTTTTTAATTATTCCCTTAGCTTAGATACTTATGCCTAGGGATTTAGTGCAAGCATGGAGTACGCGCTGTGCGAAATGTTGCCCCAATTCTAAATTTCTAAGCAAAATGTACTGTATGGGAATTGATGTCGTGACACGTGTATCTTTTTTAATGGACTTTGTGCAAAAAGTTAGACCAATACTAATTAAGTCATGCTTAGGTAATTTGTATTTTGACAAAATATGCCAACGAAAAACTGGAAAGCACCAAAAATGTTTTTTCTAATATTGTGCTGTAAACATAGAAGAGCAACGCGCAAGTAGTACACCGTGGTTTCTGCAATCCATGACTTTAAAGCAAGTATAAAACTGCTCATTTTGTTTAAATGCTTATCGCCTCACCCAGTACGCCAAAGTGAAAGAGCAGCGAAAGGTATTGAAAGTTTGATTATGTTTTTTTCCTCCAAACTGTTGCCAGCTGTACAGAAAACATAAATTTTCAAAATTTTTGTAATTGCAGCATTTTATTACCGCAAGCGCTTTTGCCGCAGAAGTATCAGTTTTAAAGTATCAGTAAGTTTAGCATTGTCCTCTTTATTCCATTATGCACGTGTAGATGTGCTAATATTGCCAACGTTACCTTATTGTCAGGTAACGCGCCTGTGCTTTGATGAGGTGGGCTACTGTACGTGAGGTTTATTGCCCTATGCGTTACCAATTGGTTTTTGAAGCACTGCAACGTGTTTACTTCCAACCACTAGTCCCTGGAATGCATTACAAGAAGCCAAGCGGAATATCAAGACGGTCTCAGTGGTCAGACACACCATTTGGGTGCAATGGTTGTGGCGTTTTCAGGAAGTTGGAGATGATTGCTAGTGTTTTGTTTTAGAATTCAGTCGTATCTTCAGCATTTTTGGTGGCCAGAAGTTGAGCGAGTTGGAAGATTAGTGTTGCACAACATGGTTTTCATTTCTAGTTACTCATGCACACCGGTGATATCAGTGGGCATGAAAACAATTTGTATTTCAGGATGTCGCACTGGACTGCGTTCCGACCGATGAAATTGCTGTCGGAACAATCGTTCTTTTTGGTCAAGGTTCGTATGGTGCTACTGAAGGCAACAACATCGGCGGAGTTCGATATCACCAAGGCAGCATCACCAAAGTTTATCAAGACAGTCAAGGAATTACCAGGTACCTTTGCGATGCGATAGATTGTGTAATAACGAAGCTAAACGATACTTGCTACTTAATCTGAGGTTTGATCAAAGCGATGTGTACGATTGTAACATTCTTCTCGCTGTCTGTTTGATCCTACGCAGCAAGACTTTTCCGTGAGTTTTCTTAAAACAACGTTTTCTCTTGACATTGTGAATTCACAGCCAGAAACAGACAAAACCCAACGCAAATCCACGATTCTGGTGATGTTTCGCTCTGTTCACATTCGCCATTCATTTTAGTTAGGAGCAGTGCAGTTTTTGTTGTTGGTGTTCTCATCAAGAGGTCATTGTTGACATCCCGTCAATAAGAGGACCTTTCGCAATAATCACATTGCTGCAGAAAAGTATGTTGGAAAAACTTCTGCCTGTCAGCTTCACTCCAAGTTTCAAAGTAGACGTTGCAAAAAGCGTAAAAAATTATTTTTGTGCAATGATGTCGCGTTGCGTAACCTTTGTACGCAGGGACAGATGCAGGTATTTCTGGTGGGGGATGATCAAAATATACGATACTTTCGTTTCTTTAACAATTTCCGCTTGTGAACTATATCAATTTTCACAGTATCTAAAGGAAACCCCATTAATACAACATAGTAGATGCTAGCTATCATACTATTTACTTGCATTGCTTCGAAGGTTGAAAGATGTGCTAGTTTCTGTTTCTGCCTGCTTGCAACAACATCAGATTTGGATATCAACAAACATAGCAGCAAAAACGTTATGAATAATTGAACTTGCGAAATGTCTATAAACAGGTCTGAAAGTGTAGAAACGTTTCATTAATATTTGCGCGATATAAATAATCATTGAAACACATCTGATGGACAAAATTCACCACAATGGTGTGGTGCAAATTCATGTATAACTATAACAGTAGACGTCTGCCACGTAGCGCATGATCCACCTCGTGTTCAAAATGCACACCTGGTCTTTCGGGAGGGGCAAAATACTTTGACTTCAAATGAGTAACAGATTTTGGTTTTGAGACACTGCTTCTCAAAGCATAAAACGACAACATATGCTTAATAAGCAAACTAATTTGCGCTAGCATTCACGAATATAAAATCCACTTCTCCAAACAAAATTTATATAAAGCATAACAAATATTTACAACGTCACCAGAGTGTTGGGTGAGGAAGACTAACCAACTGGAAAACCTGTCATCATCAAGCCATACTGTTAGAAATTTGCGACCACTTTGTCTAGCGGCAGGGGTCCCATATGCTTGACAAAGAATATATGTGTTGTTGACAAAGAATAACTGCAAGCGTTTGTCCAGTTTATGGCAAATTTTTGGCAAAAAATTTTGACAATGGCAGTGTTATTGGCAGCATTGATTTTTCAATACTTAATGTTTTTCTGCAATTCATATTTTTTCCATACTTTTCAATATATAATTTTTGACAATTGAACTGAAGTTTTGCTGAAATTGGTGGGTAATCAGAATGCTAAATTACAAAGATTAAAGGTGAGCTGCATTTTCTCTTATGTTTATGGTATTAATTTGATAAATAATCCAAAATGGATTGTTTTGGCGATACTGACAATTGGTATTTCAAATATAGCAAAATTTGGCATAAAAAATATTGACAAAAAAGGTTGGCAAACTTTTGGGAAAGCATCGACTTTTGGCAATATATGCCAGATTTGGCACCATTTGGCAACCCTGTCTAGCGGAATCAAGAACCGCCTCGTTTTTCGGATTATGCGAAATTAGAAGTATTTATCTCTCAGCATCAGTAAGCTGCGAATGATGTTCAAGGACAAACACAAGGTCGTTAGTTTACTTCATTTCGTACGTTTGTTGATGCCCGGGAATAGAAGCACTAACAGTAGATGTAATTGATGTTTCCACAGTAGGCGTAGGCCTAGTTGCTGTTTCTAAGCGCTGCAGATCTTGAAATCTCGTAGAAAAAATCCAATCTTGCTTGCTTAGGTTTTGTCATCTGTAAACTGCGGTATCCACAACTGCTAAATACGATGGGTTTACGCTCGAAATCCAAAACTGCGGAGTACAAATCTCGACCGAGCTAAAACTGACTGAATTGGAACGCAATACGCAGTAAATATTTTCAAGAGCAACAGCGAATGGCCTAGTAAACTAAATTGTGCGTGATGTAACAGTGGCCTGCGTGGCAATTGAGCGAGTGTGATAAAGACGTGGCAAGTCTGTGACCAGTGGTGGACTTAGGGTTGGGGGGATGAGGTAAGGCTGAAAGGGGGTCCTCCGTTGACCTCATCATGCTCAGCCAACCGTGATAAGACCTTTTGATCAAGCGTAGGAAGGGGATATGCGGGCCACACAAGGATACGTTTCTGAGACTACGGCATGAGTGACATAACAGAAAATGCAAAAAAGTATTCATGACACACAACTTTAAACACACTGAAAGACGGGAAGACAAAACAAGCAACACATAAAAGTTCAGGGATAGCAAGTTGGCATCGACCCCCACTTCTCTAATTTTGCGCCCCATTTTTCTGCATTCACCATCAATAAATTAGAAAGTTTAACACACTTTCTCCTCTGATAAATGCTTGGTTTCCTTGGATTTGTTCACATCCATGTCCTTAAGGGACTCCATGAAATCACAGGCAACAACCAAGCAGGTTCAAAACACAATTTGTTGAAATTTCATCCTTTTAAACCACATTCAGTAGCATGGCATACATACAAAAGCATCCAACCTGAGACTTGTTTTGAAAAGCTTTGAGGCTGGATGAGTCAAAGCTGCCGTCATCTTGCATTGACACTAGTTGTTTCAAAAATGTGAAAAAGTAGTAAATAATTCATCATATACCTTTTTCCAAACATTGCCACCACACCAAGTAGATTACACACTTGCTTGAATCTGTATTAGAAAAAAAATTCAAGTTATACTGATATAAGAGCTTTCCAGAACTTTTTGAACAAATTTTAACCCACACCTTTTTAAGGTATTGAAGTTGGTTTGAAGCTTTTCCTTATTAACACATTAGAGATGCTGGTGGGGCCCTTTGAAAGCAGATTACTTACACATTACAGTGGCGGTTGGGCCCCTTTGAAAGCAAGGTACTTACATTTTAAAGTTTCTATTGGGTGCCCTTTTGAAAGCAGAGTACTTACATATTACACTTGCTGTTGGGGCTCCTTGCAAAGCAGAGTACCTACTCATTGCAGTCGCTGCTGGTGGCCCTTTTGAAAGTAGATATGTACCTACACATTACAATTGCTATTGGGGCCCTTTTGAAAACAGAGTACTTACACATTACAGTTGCTGTGGGTGGCCACTTCTTATGATCTGCTTCGGAGTATACTATATTAGTGGATAATACGTTGTTCACCAAAAATGAGGAAAACTTACGAGCCAGACAACTCGAGGGGGCCCCTTAAAAGGGGGTGCCCGAGGCAAGTGCCATGCTCGCCGCCCCTAAATCCACCACTCTCTGTGACCAACTGCTGTGGTGTTTCTCATAAGTCGTAAATGCTACAAAACTAATTATTAAGACAGCTGCTTATTGTTTTCGTAATCTGGAACACTTTTATTTTTAAAATTGGAGGAGAACGGCTTCCGTGCCCCTCCCCCTCCCTTAGCTACTCCTATATTAGTAAGATAGGGCAGGGGAAGATTCGTCACGATGTTTTGTATTTGGAGAAGGAAAAGTTTTGATTGTCAGTTTCATTTATTTTTAAAGGTTTGACGGAGAGCATACCAAAGGGGAGGTTGATGGAAAAGGAATTTCTTACCGAGATTATGAATCAACTTTCACCCACAAAAGACTTGAAGATTTGCGCTTGTCTCCGAACGCTATGGATGCACTAATGGCGTGCAAACAAGCCTTTAACGTTAGACAGGGCTGATGCAGTTTTGATGCTGTCGCGCAACTTTACTGCTGATGCATAATGAGGTATCTATGATCCTGGTTTGCGAGACACTACATCGTCAATCGCCGCATAGTTTTACTGCAGTATATTCCCAACCTTGGATCCGCGAATTGAAGCCTCCTGTTGAATGATAACGCTGGTCAATAACGGTCAATCCCTGCTCAGGAATCTGAAATAGTAATTTCCGCATCACATCAGGTTTTCAAGATATTGCATTTCTTTAAACTAAAACCGTTTATCTGTTGGGGGCGTGTGAGAAGAAAATTAACGCCCTCAGGTGTCCGCAAGTAAGAAGAGTTTGGAAGCCACTGTTTTGCTGAATGTGATCTGCGAAGCATAATGCAGTAATGTTTATATACTAGATACCGCACTGCGGACACACGAACATATTACAACGCAGGAAGTTGCGCGATAGTTTTTAACGCATCACAAGACTGAACTTAACAACTTTTTTCTTGTTCTGGGCGGAAAGATGTACCGTTATGTCCGTACTAAAACAGAAGGTAGCGTCATTTTCTGCGAATAGCGGTATATATTTTGTACAAAATGTATTCAACGTTGGAGACTAACGCAAAAGGATCACGAAAACCTGCTCGAATAACCGTCAGTCTACCCTGAGTAAGTAACATGTTTTAGAAACATCAAAGATCCGATTTAAAATAATACAAGAATTAATATTTTCCAACTTGGAGACATTAATAAATCGTAAAGTGCTGTATGTATCTGAAACCACGTTAAAAAATATTTGCTTACCGCAAAAGTTACGAGCTGTTACATGCATATTTCCTGTCTCAGAGAAGTAATGTCGAAGATCGAAGCGCAGGCATTGAAAAAAATTGGGTGTGTGTTGACATCGGTAAAAATGGTATTGGGCCATCTTCAAAGCAAATGAGTGGTGGAAAGTACTTTGCAACTTCCCAAATGTTTGAAGCAACTACACCAAAGAGTAAACCAGCTTAGTGCGTAGTGTTATTTTGTCGCTAATTTTTGGTAAACACGTGTATTGTTGCATGGCAGCAACGTGTAGTTTTTTTGGCGTATACGTACGATTAGCTAAAAACTGTCAAACGTGATAAGGCAATTTTTTAAATGATACTCTATGTGCGTACGATTAAATATTGTCATAATTTTGTATTCTGTGTTGCGTAAAATGCTGAAAGTAACGTTGATTCGTTAGTTAGTTTTAACCTGATTTCTTTCGCGCTGGTGGTTACTGTTGAGTTCACTTTACGCAAGGTGTGCCTTTGTACGCATATACTGTTGCACATACGTTTTTTGAATTCCCAGCTCAGCTTTTACAGCACTGAGCGCGTAACTTGTGCACTCTGCAAATAGTCTGATTCTGCAAGCGTGGAGCAAATTGTGTTAAAAGTTGCACGTGACTTTGCACTTTTGAATTTCTGTGTATTGCAGAGTTCTACCATTATGATCCGGTAGTTGTACTTGCACTGTGATAGGCTATATTATGCAAACGTATGATTTAACCCAAATTATTAACGAAAAAAATAAATTTGAACCAAATGGAACCCATCGTTTCAAAAACTTGTACGACGGCTTTTCTAAACAGAAACAAATTGCAGCATGACGAAAGTCATGCCAAGCGTATAGTAGATTTCAGTGGTGTAAATATTAATGATGCGCAAGAAAATTTGAACTGATTGCTGAATACATGCAAAACCATAAAATATGCTATCGAGTGTGTTCTTGCTGCCAGGGACGAATCCAGCTAGCAACGTTAGGAGGGGGGCGATTTCTGTAATATTTGGTAGTCAGGTCTCACAACGGCTTCGCTACTGTAAGGGAGATGAAGTGTACTTCATAATACTGCTGTGACAAAACAATAGATGATAGAATGGCTTTATGTCGTGAATGTTGTTTTCCGAATTGCAAAAAATCATGGTGACATGGTGAATAAAGTTACTTTCGTACATTTCAGGGGAGAGTTCGCCCCTGCCTGGATCCGCCCCTGCTTGCTGCATACATTTGCAATGTTTTATCAAACTTGTACGATTTTTAACATCTTATAACTACCACACTGAGATGGTTAACCGCAAAGGAGTTATTGCTCAAAAATACGGTTGATAACGAACTATCAGTATTGTACTATCAACCAGTAGCGCAATCCGAGCTAATTTGGTAATGTTAAACCCTAAAATCGTTGTTTACGCAGCATAGCCTGCACATACTTGACCTGGTACCGCTACGGAAGTCATAACGTATTATCCATTGCTATAACAGTCTTGCCTTCGCTTCAGTAGCACCGTCACAGCTGAACGTTTTCTGGAGCTTTCGTTCAGTAGAAATCGCAGCAGATGGTTTTAAATATGATGCAAATATTTTGCTTCACGTCTCAAACAACGGTGCGCAGAGAATTCCTGTAGACGTTGCACCGTGCTGACTTCATGCGTGCAGCCAATAAGTCATCTCATCAAACTTTTGCAACTGCGAATTTCATTTTGATCTGGCCAGGAGTTGCGTCTTCGCTTTATACATTTAAGCCACGTCTTTATTACAGCGCACAAAAAATGCACGTAACTTCAACCTGGATTTTTCAAGTTATGGAACAATAATACAATTGACGGATATTAAAACTGTTAGCTGTTCCACTTCTCTTGAGACAGTTCTTCAAACCACTGCTAGGCCGCACTAGATCTCGGGTCAGGTGTTGAGCAGCCATTCCATTGTCTCATCGTCCAGAACCGTCAGGCCGTGCAGTCCATGAGGAGGCCGATGGATTGGACGTTGGAGGACAACATGGTCTACGGTTTGTTCTTCAGCGCCACACTCACAGGTCGCAGAGGATGCCATTCCCCATTTGTACAAGCAGGAGCGGAAACGTCCGATACCAGTGCGAAGGCGGTTCAGCCGGACCGCACGTTGTTCTTGGAAATATCATTCCGAAAGGGTGGGTGTCGGTGTCGAGGATGAAAGTGCAGAGTCTTGTAGGCAGTGATATAGTCGAGACCGAGATCTGGTTAAAACTCCGAGACAGAGACTTCATCAAAAATCCCGAGACTCGAGACTTGAAGTTCAAAACCGAGACTTCAAAATTTGTTCATTTTGCCGAATTTTTTTTTTTAAATGTCGTAACTTCCAAGTTGATTTTTTTTCAAATTTCTGCCATTTTTCTGTCCTGTTTTGATTGTTCCTTACCTGCAAATACAACAAACGTAAAATCGTTGAATTATAGAAATTTTACTATACCAGTTCTTCGCAATAGTCAAAGTCTCGAGACTAGCCTTCCGACCAAGACGAGACCTGAAACCTTCACGACCGGGACGAGACAAAAATGGGTCTCGAGACTCCATCACTGCTTGTAGGGTTGTCCGCCCACTCCGCATTCCATTGGTGATCCGCCCAGTGGACCACACGTATGTTGTTGTTGTCAGACAAACTGATGAGTTGTTGTGCGGCGGGTATAAATGGGTGTCTCGATTTGAGGCGCCGTGCATTTGCACTCGATGGACAGGTGAGCGTTGAGTGGAGCAGGTGCAGCTTGTCCACTTGAAATACTAGGCTACAGTAATTTGCGGTTTAAGCCGAAATCCGTACCACCAGGTTTTGGAATTTTTTCCTTAGGCAAAACCTTTTTCTGACGTCTGGACTGGAGCAATTTCTGAAAAGTTTGCGACTTGCTTCAAAAACCAAGGTCCTCAGACAGCGTAGAAAACGGAAGCGCCCCCTAATGATGATATAAATCAGGGGTCGGCAACCTTTCCCGAGTCACAGGCCAAAAACAAACTCCGCGAAGTATGACGGGCCGTACTTATTTTCCATCAACAATTCCGTTTCTTTGCTGTTGTTAAATCTTGGGAATTTACGAAAATTTAATCAGATTAACTCCTGATTTCCACAGTTCATAACGAAAGCATAAAATGCGGCATACAGTGCATTTATAGCATCAATACTGCTTCTCGTAAGTAGTTCTTCGTAAGTATTCAATACAAGAAGTTGCAAGGAAGGCAGATTAATAAAATATAATACCACTAGGCCGGCCATACAATTACTACAGTTTGGTAAAGCGGCTTTGGGTCGGATGATTATGCTTGGCGGGCCGGATCCAGCAACACTAATTCCTGCTGAGTTGGGTGCATTGAGGAAAGATAGAGGATATAGACAGGAGGTAGATCATAGCTAGAGTTCCTGCCGCGAACAGTCAGGTGCCATTGTCAGTAGACCTACTTGCAAGTGTGTTTTTGACCTGGTACCAGTATCTGCGAAGAGTAATTTTATCTTTAATGCTAGAGAATTAATTTATTTGTCGCTAGAATTTGTGTGGTGGTTTCACGTTATTGGACGCCCAGTTAAAATTCGACACACGTGCTGTCGTGTTCGGTCAGATGTAATTCGACCGAAGGCTATCCACAGGCGCTATTTCGCCAAAATATAAGTATGTTGTAGTCTTGTTTCAGCTATACTTACACTTGCTGCTGCTTTGTAACAAGAAGTTTCCGGAAAAAGCCACGCGGGACTACGACACCCGCGTATCCTAAGAACAGCAACCAGATGAATTTGTCTTTTAACTTTTATTCCAAATTTAAATGAATTGTCTTTAAATTATTCCAAAAATATTTTTGCTCAAAATCTTTAAAAAATAATAGCAAACTATCTAAAACTTGTTCCTTCCAAATAAAAATTAATGATAGCTACTCTCAACAAACAACGTGTGCAAAATATTTAAGGGTTTTAATAGATTGACAGCTCGTTAGTTTAGTCGTCTCAAGTGCAATCTATGAAATCAAAACTAGTTTGCGCATCTTATGTGTTCCATAAAATTCGTAATCTGGTATCAGCTGACGTACTTAAAATGTTAAAATTTAGTCTTGTGCACTGCCATTTAAAATACTGCATTGTTTCATATTGTTCCATGGTGTACAGTTAGAAAGTCCGCTTTGCAACCATTAGAGGTAACCTATTGCACAGTAACATAGTACGAATTATTAGCCTACCTATAATAATTTTAGATGTTATATTGCAACCTTTGTATGAATCGCTCAATTTTATCGAAATTTACAATCTGTATCGATTTGAATTAGCCAAAACTGATACATGCATTTCACCATGGAATGTTGCTAATGTGATTTTAAAGACCTATTTCAGAAAACGGCTGATGTTCATTGTCATAATACAAGATATGCAACCAATCAAAACTATCTTACACAAGTTTCAACAAATATTGGTGAAAAGACAGTTTCTCATCAAGTGTTACGATTGATCAATTACACACCAGCTCAAATCACGGCACTTAATCAGTTAATCAAGCGCATTCCCTTGAATGCCGGGAGCGGAGCATCGTCGCCCTGTTCGTTTGCTCCCAACATCATGTTCAGTTCTATGGGGCGCCGTTCGTAAAAATATTATATCTGACAGATTTAGCACAAAAACTGTTATCTCTGCGCATATTTAGCTATCTCTGTGCAGAGATAGCTATCTCTGCGCGCATTTAGCTATCTCTGCGCAGAGATAGCTATCTCTACGTACATTTAGCTATCTCTGCATGCATCTAGCTATCTCTGCATGGTATCCTGTCTGAAGAAAAACTCGGTGTTCTGTTTCAGTAATCCAGACAAAAGCTAGGCTACTGCAAGGCATGAATTCCCTGGGGTCATATAAAGCTAAGTGGTTTCAGGTCTAAATTATACTGGTTTGATAATAACATTGGTTTGTGCAGACGATGGGCTGCAGTAAACTTGTGGTGGTGGTCTCAGTGCTAGTGCCATTTTTTGCTTAAAGTTTGAAAGAGGATCTCGTCAAGTCTGACCATTCTGACTGTTCTCACCAGGCGCAGCTCACCACCTTTCACTGCCTTCAGGTGCACAAAGAGAGTGCTCTCACAGAAAGAGCGCGTTGAAAGCGAAGTGCTCGCTTGGAGATGAGCACCGTTTTGTAAAGAGAGTAATGCTGTCATAGAAAAAGTGCATCGAAAGGAACTGCTCGGTTAGGCGTTCTTGCCCGAAAATAACGTTGGCAACACACATCACTTTAGTGGCATTATCACAGTAAACCCTACTGCTTGAAGAATCAAAGAAACGAAGCATGCATACAGTAGCCTAGATTTTGCCAGGATCACTGAAAGAGGAGACCAAATTTTTCTTTAAACAGGACGCATTGCACCTTATGTTTGCAGCTTGAATTGCTTCAAATCTCGCACCTTTTAACTTCGCATTTCAGTGCAGGAATGCTAGTTACGTTAAGTAATAAGTATGTGTTGCAGCTTGTTACATATACGAACATATGTATCCTTCGTTTCTTTGATTCTTAGATATAGCTAAATACGCGCAGAGATAGCTAAATGCGCGCAGAGATAGCTAAATGTGCGCAGAGATAGCTAAATGCATGCAGAGATAGCTATAGCAGTTTTTGTGCTAAATCTGTCAGATATAATATTTTTACGAACGGCGCCCCACACAGTTCTTTGTTCGCCGTGTTGAGTTAGGTGGCCGCTGTGCTGCTTAGTTAAAGTAACAGTGATCTTTGCAGTGAGTGGCAGTAACTCAGCTGTCAGCGTATCAGCTCGACTTGTGTTAACCTGTTTTGTTTGTTGTAATTGCTGGGGCATCTCTGTGGTTACCAGGGATAACTACCATTGTTGTATCTTCGCAGGTAAATTAGCATTGAACTCCCTGGTGCCGTGAATGTTTGTAATACACCACGACCGTCTCTCTGCACGTACCACGATATTGCACAATGCTCTTGCGAGTGTAATTTGACCTTCTGCAACTCTGATCATCGTGGATCGTTTCTCGCAATTGTTTTTGCGAAGCTTTGAACGAACTCTTGTTGAATGAACTCTAGTACAAATGTACCGTACTGGACTGTTGTATTGAGAGTAGGCTGTGTGCTTTCGCAAGTCATAGCGGCCAGCGGAGACTTACCTTTGAAGTTGAGCCTTACAGCTAACATCAAGCAGGTACGTTTTGGGCAAACGCAGAACAACACTTCAAAAACAAATCTCATATCTTCAGCAAATACCGATTATTTCGTTATTGCAATATGAATAAATGCACGAAGAATATACAGCATTACCTGATGCATCATGTTTAATTTTTAGAAAATACATGTTCGCTTTATCTGTCTTGTCATTTACAATTTGTTGGCATGCGTCTCTTTTTGCTTGTGTTTTCTAGCGTGACGCTTGACATGCAACTGAACTACCGATCTGGTCCTTATTTCAGGTCCGCTTCAATGTTATTTATGCTTTGTTTTTGCTCTCTTATTACTAACTATTACTGACATATTTCATTCTGCGAGGCCAGTTCAACTCGACAACTAAGTTTTTTCGGTGCCCTGGCTGCAGGTTCACTTTGTTTTAACCTTAGTTGTGCAGTGTGGCCAGTCTTGATGACGTCATTATCCTTGCCTGTCTTATTCGTTTTTTTTCTCAATGCACTTGGTCGTCGCATCTGTCTTCAGCCAAACATAATACAATACATTCTGTTGTACATTGTTTTGTCACAGGATTAGGACTGTAGTAGGTTATTTTCATTTCATTCATTTTCATACCCCCTTTTCTTGAGGGTCGCGGGAGGCATCAGTCCTGAGAGGACTCAAAATAGCTCACGGTGAACAACCACCTTAAACAATTCTGCTGGCTCCACACCAATACAGGAGATGTAGTCAATTCACCTGGTTCTTGGACGACTTCTGGGTCGCTTACCCACGGGCGAAGCCAGCAGGACTTGTCTCGCTAATCTCATTTAAAGCGTCATGTAAAGGGCCCACTGATTCGATTTCTGACTTAAAAAATGTGAGATACTAGGTAGATCTGAACCTGAAGACTTCTGCGTGAGTTTAATGTTCCATATTCTAGTCATAAAAAAGGGAAGGATGAAAACAGATACGTGAATGGGTCACATTTGGACAAGTACCGTGATTGGTGTGTTCTAATACTTAAAATTGCAATTTTGTAAATATTGCAGCTGATTCGTTATAGACAGCGTTGAAAGATCTCACAGACGCCATTCTATAATGCACAAATTTTAGTATTTTGCTGGACAAAAATAAAAATTATTTTAACTACCTGCCCTAACGTTACTAGGTATCCAGTAGCGCAGCCAAGGGGGGACGTCAATGACGTCGTCAGTCACTGACGTCTCTTGAAGCCGACTGTTACCTACGCTTTTCAAACGGTTGTAAATTGATATAAAGCACCAACAAAAATCTTAACAAGTTTGTTTTTCGGGTGGGCATAGCCGCATTCTGGCTGCGCCGCCCACCCCTGTGATCAACCAAGTTATGAAGTGACCACACAAAAAAAAATTACTAACGCAATTTCCTTTCAAATATTTTGCACTTTCACTTGATGTTTTGCAGGGTTATATGGCAATTAATCACCAGACCATTACCTCACGTCACACTACTACAGCATCTATTGCCTTCTTGACACTTGAGTTCTCTTTTCCGAAAAAATCTTTAGGACAGTTGCCTGCTGGAAAATGTCAGAAAAACAACGTCCTTTGCATCCGGCATCCACCTAAAGTTTTCATTATTTTTCAAGGACCTCATGAACTCCCAACCGATTGCTGTGATTGTTCAATTTGTCGTATCTGCCCATTGGACTTTCCACTCGATCGGGTGCGCTATGTGTGCGGACCGGACATCTTCATAGAGGGAAAGAGCTTCGTTTTTCTTAAATCACGCGGATTTTGCTACGAACAGTTTTTACTGACACCGAACTAAGCAGTACGTTGAGCACAGCACCTGTGAATAGCGCCACTTGTACGAATGGGAAAACTACGAATCACAAGGTTAATTACAAAAAGCGGACACGGTGAATAGACAAGAACGGCAAAAACGCGCGAAAGCGGAGGAACCGGGAGAACGAAGCGTTGATTCTATAAAGAATTGTTAGAAAAATTTCACAATGAATGAGAAATCTCGCGATAACAGGTATAGGGTGCAATCGGCGCTGAAAGAAGAAATGATGCGTTGTTTTCACGTTTGAAAGTGAAAAGAATCGCTGGCCAAGGGGATTGCAACTATCTTAAAACTTCCGATTGAACGAGTAAAAACGCTGGGAAAATCAGATTAAAACACTAAGCAAAGAACGTATCACGCTACTTTTGTATGTAAAAATATATTTTCGGTAAATATAAGGACCAAGTGTAGGATCAGTCGAAAGGTAACTTGATGTCAAGCGACGAGGCCGTTAACGAGCTCGGGAACAAAGAACCAACGGCACTGCGGAGCGTTTCACTTGGCGACAAGCGCAGAATAAAAGAACGAGCACCGGGTAAAAACGAAACAAAAAGAAGCAAAAGTAAAAATAGTGCACTGCGATTCAGCAAACAAAACGTAACAGTTCCACCAAACGCGTTGTTTCGCGATCCACAAACGCGAAACGGT
>Ga0210059_1007799_pt1 | contig 16969 bp, 9 predicted proteins | sample Ectturendosymbi2_FD_188042 | JGI IMG/M metagenome (GOLD analysis project Ga0210059, IMG submission 188042) | Ecteinascidia turbinata endosymbiont from Florida, USA - Sample 2 (SPAdes) (version 2) | ecosystem: Host-associated > Tunicates > Ascidians > Unclassified | place: Key West, Florida...
TAACATCATAACTTTTGAACCCGAAACCCCAGCAGGTCATCCAAAGTATCAAAAGACTCGGATTGTAGCCTAGTTTCCAGTAAAAACTTCAGCGAAATACTACCACCTAACGGTTGGCGCCCAAGGCCAGGCAAAGTGGGCCAAGGTGGTCTAAAAGTCCTCCACTTATGACTCACTCACAGCCAACCCGCACCCCCCAAGAAAAACATATTTTTTCGAGTGCAATCTACTAGACTGTATGCGTTTTTTTAAACTTTCGCCGAGTCGCTAGAGCGAACAAAAGCGGAGATATTCATGCGCAAAGCCATGTGCGTTTAGGTGTTTTTTTGCCGAAAATCCCCAAAACTAGCCGGATGTCAAAGTGTTAAAAAAAAACAGACATCCTAAACAGAAAAATTTTTTTTTTATTGCAAACTACATACCTTCACGAGTCTTTAGAGGATTTGAACAGTTCTCTAGCTCAATCTGACGGCGAGTTATTGCCTGGGGAGAAATTCCCCTTAGAGTGGCTTTTGAGGGAGCAAAATTTTGGTAAATTTTTGGTTTATGAGCCATAATATTCGCTCCCGATATGCTAGGAAGTCAATCAAGGGCTCTATAGATGCGGATTTTGACCTAGTTTTCAACTAAACTTTAAGTGCAAAAAATGACCCATTGGGACAGTGCCCAGGGCCAGGCAAAGATGGCCAAAATAACGCAAAAACACCCCTACTTGTGACGTTCCTCCCAGAAAACCTCAAAACGAAAAACTTTTTTTTTCGATGTCAACTGGAAGACTTGCTGAATCCGTAGAGGGTTTGAACAGCTCTCTAGCGGCTGGCGATTTATGGCCAAAAAAGGGCGCACCAATATGTTGGCGCGCGCGGTCGTTAAAAGGTTAAGTGGGTCGCATAGAAAAATATTTTAAAATGGGGTCGCAGAACAAAAAACTTTGAGAAGACCTATGTTAACGTGTCAGAGTCAGAAATTTTTGAAAGCCCAGAGTTGGAGTCGGAAATTTTAGAAAGATTCGATGTCAGATATTTTACCTTCGACTTTGCAACCCTGCATCTAAACACCAACAACACATCAACATCAGTGGTTGCCATTGTTTTAGAGCTTGTTATCCACCACAGTATCCAAACAGGATCTGAAGTTAACACATTAACAGTTGGGCATCTGGTCAGTTTTAAGGATTTTCACACCAAAACAACCGGATCGCACATGGCTTTGCGCACGTGTAATTCAGGCACTGGAAGCATTAGAGAGCTGTTCAAAGGCTCAAAAGATGGGGCAAGTCTTCTAGTCTGCACTTGAAAAAAATGTTTTTGGTTTGGGGGTACGGATTTCTTGTGAGTGATGTCACAAGTGGAGGACTTTTAGACCACCTTGGCCCACTTCACCTGGCCCTGGGCCCAAACCGTTAGATGGTAGTATTTCTCTGAAAATTTTATTGGAAACTAGGCTATAATCCGAGTCTTTTGATACTTTGGATGACCTGCTGGGGTTCGGGTTCAAAAGTTACGATCTAAACTAAAAATATTAGATTAATTAAATAACTAATTAATTTGTTTATTTTAGATAATAACTTTTGAACCAGAAACACTAGAAAGTTGATAAGTCAAAGTGTTAAGTGTGTTCATTTTATATGATGGAATGCTTTTTGTGTTCTGAATGCATGGCTGCTGGCCGAGGAATGCAAAAATTGTGCTTCACATATAAAGCTAGATGAATGACTGTAAACATCGCAATGCACAATTGTTTCCTGACATTCAATGCTTTACAAGTAGCAACAACCACTCTGACAGCGATCTATCACTACCTTTCTCACAGTATGCTACACATACTGACTTTGGAAGCCATGTTGATAAGTTGATGTCAAATGATCTCTCCTTGCTACATTGTAATGTAATATATTTGTAATCTTTGTAGGCCCTTCGTTCTTTTTATTATTTGCAAATGATCACTTACCAAATTCAAGTTTTATGAAAACTATACTTTTTGCTGATGACACGGTTTTAGTAGAGCGAAAACAATCTGGGAAAATTATAAAACTCAGTTAACCGTGAAATGACAAAGGCAATGAATTGGTTAACCACAAATAAACTCTTACTGAATATTTTTAAAACAAAATATATTTTAATCACAAATAAACATGTAAACACGGAATCTTTTGCAATAAATGCAAACGGTAATCGTTTTGAAAGACCTTTGATTTACAAATACCTTGGTGTAATTGTAGATGAAAAACTGACTTGGAAAGATCATTGCAAACAGTTGTGTTGTACTATATCCAAATATGTTGGTGTAATGTACAAACTTAAATGTTATGTTAAAACCAGGCATTAAGCACGTTCACTGCTGTTCTACGAATATATTGTACTTAGAAATCCGGAAAAAAAACGGAGTTATTTCAGTTGACTTACCAACTGCACTCCTCAGCCGATTGCACTAGAGAGCTGAGTTCAAACCCTCAAAAGACACAGCAAGTCTTCGAGTCTGCAACGAAAAAATATTTTTGGTTTTAGGTTTCAGGTTTTTTGTGAGTCACATCATAAGGTAGGTTTTTGGCCATTTTGGGCTGCTGGTACCTGACCTGGGTCCAACCACTAGATAGAAGTATTTCACTAAGTTTGCAATGGAAACTAGGCTAAAATCTGAGTCTTCTGAGACTTGATCGACTTTCTAGCATTTCTGGTTCTAAAGTTATGATCTACAATAAACAAACAAAGTAATTATCTGATTATGAGATTAATCACCTTTGGGCCTACGGTCAGATGAAGTGGGCCAAAAAGGCCTAAAACAACTCCACTCGTGACGTCACTCACAAAAAAAACAAAAAATATTTTTTCATTGCAAACGCAAAGACTAGCCAATTTTTTAGGGTTTGAACAGCTCTCTAGTGCAATTGTCAGTGGACATATTCCTGCACATAAACATGTGCAAACTGCTGGATTTTAGTCTTAGCCTACCAGAATTGGAGGTTGTTAAAAAACTCACGAACACAGTATGGGACTATTGCCTAGGGAAGAACAGCTTCATGTCATCTACAACCAATATCGGTTGTTTCAAATCGCGCCATGAGATGTTTAAATACAAATGAACTTGTTACTAACAAAAAAGCTACCATTTATAAAACGCAGAAAATTCTCCAACTAAAAAATTTATATAACCTTGAAGTGAGCAAATTCATGTAGAGGTATGCTAATTCTCAGCTACCGGCTACATTTATTAGTTGTTTTAAACTCATTGCAGATGTTCATTTCCATAATAAAGACAAATCAAAACACGACAATTTGCTTTACCAAAAGCACGTTCAAACTCAGGCGCTAAAATGATAGAAGTTCAGTGGATTAGAAGTCTGGTCAAAAATTTCTTTACAAATAAAAAACAAATCTGTTTGGCACTTTTTTCAGCGGAATACAAAAAAATATGTAGTAGTCCGCTACTAGAAAAATTTTTTCTGTTCTGGTGTGCTCACTAAAATTGGTCGTAATAAACGCTTGTATGAAGCAGTGGGGTGCCCTTAGTCTACCAGCATAAAGCAAACTATGTATACTAAGTTGCCAACGAATTTCCGTTTTCACGCGTGACTAGTGATGTTGACTGTAAAGTCTTTTCTGTAATAAATGTTTGCACACATAGTTCTCAACCTGTTTAAATCCCGTGAAAACAGTGTAATGCTGTACAAGTTTATAAGTTGATTGATTTCCTTTCTAGCTTTCATGAATATTCAAATATATGAAATCAGAAAATCTACAATGTGACAATGACAACACATTTTCTTTTGGTGGCTTGCATGCCTACAATGCATCTTGCTTCAATAAAACATATATAACCTATGATTTATTAAGGTGGTTTAGGGACCCGATTCAGGTCCTCAGAATTGAAAAATCGGGTCTTTAGAAGCAGCAAAAATTATCATCAGGTGCCTAGAATCAGAAAAAATCGGACCTCTAGAATCAGAGAAATCGGGTCCCTACAGGTCCATACTGGGTACCTAACATTTTCCTTAAAAAAAAACCTGATAATTGCATATTAAACTTTATACTCGCATATGAAACTTTTAGCAAAAAACATTCAATTACTACTATAAATTGTTCCTTTTATATGAAAAGTAGCTTTGTGCTTGGGAGGTCTGCAGCCTAAATGACCCCTGGTCCTTCGCAGCCTCCCATCACCCCCTCATGCATTCTATTAATCAGTGGAAAGTTATCGCAGCACTACAATATAAAAATAGTGATGGTGTCAACCATATTGTGTATTCCCTTTATGCTTGTGCTTCATCAAAGTAAATATATTAGTGCCATCAAGTGTATACTTTTTTACTACTTCCTTGTATATATCTTCGAGTTCATACATGTTTTTCCATGTTCCTTAAATTTCCACACTTTTTCCAGCCCTGTGTGTCAGGTAGCAAAAATGCAGACAAAAATAGACTAAGATGGTTAACTTACAGATATTTGTCTGATACGGATATTCGCATGAATATTCTGTTTGGATGCATAAAAAAACTTGGCCATTAATCAGATTTATCTGTACTTTTAAATTTGAAAGCATAGAAAGGTTATACCTAAGCCTTAACCTAAACCCTGACGCTAAACCTTAATGCTAAACCGTAAACCTAAACCCAAATGATTTCAAAACATTTTTAAAAAATAAATAAAAATCAGTCCCATGAAAAGTGTAGCCTCTATCACCATGAAAAAGCAGCAATGGTAAGCGCCGAACGAACAAACAATCACATAGCTAGCACAGCCACTTTCCTTGGACTATGTGCAGGCTGCCGCTAGTGTGACAAACTCAGTCTTTTATTTGAACAGTGTCATGTGAAGGGCAGCAGACGAATAACTTTTGAAAAATGATGGTCCATCAGTGGACATATAGCCACTACCGATTGTATTTCCATTTGTAGTGGTATTAAATCATGTTGTGCTCAGCAAGCATCAGTTGCATTGTTTACTTCCCCATGAATAGCTTTAAGGGAAGAAACCTGTTGACAAGGCTCTTGCAAGCATGAGACGATGACAGCAAACATGACAGAGACAGGTCTGTAGCTGAACAGAGGCCAAGACTTCCATGTAGGATTGGTAGGGATGCTTGTGACCAGCTCTCTAAATCATTCGCAAACAACCTAGTTGAAGATTGGAGTGTCGTAATCACTGGAGTGAAGTCTTTTCACTGCGATTTGCTGAGAGTAAGCCTCAAAAAATCTGTTGACAAATACCGAAAATATGACTTCCTTGACAATTATAATTTTCAACCAGTTGCAATTGAAACCACTGGTTTGTTTGGCAAGTGCACTGCCCCTTTTTTGAGTTGCCTTGCAAAGAAACTTGTTGAAATGTCAGGTTACCCTAGGGAGTGACAGTGGCTCCCCCAGCATTTGTCCCTGGATGTAGTCAGAGCGAACACTGCCAGCACATTGGCCTGTGTGCAAGTTTGATCTGATTTTAGCCATCCTCTTATGTATTAACCAGTGCTGTTACCCACCACTTGCCTCTCTTCAATAAATAGCTATTGCTTTTCGACTGTTTGTGCTTTCTGTAAGCTTTTGTCTTCCGTATGTTTTGCGGTATTGTTTCCCTGTGTTTTTCCTTACCCTGTGTGGTATTGCTTCACTTTCCTTTTTAGCTATCTGACTTGGTAGTGTCTATTTTACCATGAACGACAAAAGATTTGCTGGGACTATTTTGCTCTTCGAACTGTGCTGTGTCCAGCTTTCACCACATGTAAGATAGAGTTCGTGACACTAGCAAGGTGAACGTGGTCATGCGGTTAGTGTCTATGCCTGCTGTGAGTGGTTGTTGGTTCAGCTTCTACCATTTGCTTTGGCTTTGCTAGTAGAGGTGACACCTTTGATGAATGCTATTTTGATGTACTTTTTCAAAAACGTTCCAGGTTTAGCTCCTGCATTTAGGTTTGCATTTAGGGTTTACGCTGATGGCTTAGGTTTAGGATTTAAGTTCAGATGAACAGTTCAGGTATTGGGTCACATTACAAAGGCCATACGCTCATCCAATCATTTTGTTCTTGTCCACATGACTAATTCAGCCAATTGGGGATGCCATGTAAAAGACATATATGTCAGTAGCAAATCTTGGTTGTGGATATAAAATGACATAACAGGAGTCACAAAACCTGATATTTCATGATGAGCAAGGACAGCATAATGGTATATATTAACACCTTCAGAGCTGGTCTAAATCCAGCAGTTCATGCCAAAACAGCTGGATCGCACGTGGTTTGCATGGGCGTAACTCCAACGCCGTAAGCGCTAAAGAGCTGTTCAAATGCTAAAAGACTCGGCAAGTCTTGTAGTTTGCAACGAAAATAATTTTTGGTTGGGAGTTACAGGAGTGACATCATAAGTGGAAAACTTTTAGGCCACCTTGGCCCACTTCAACTGGCCCTGCGCCCAAACTGCTAGATGATAGTATTGCATTGAAGTTTTTATTAGAAACTAGGCTAAAATCTGAGTCTTTTGATACATCGGATGACTTGCTGGGGTTTCAGGTTTAAAAGTTATGATCTAAAGTAAACAAGATATTCGATTAATGCCTTAATTAGGTAATTAATTATCTTGTTTATTTGAGATCATAACTTTTGAACCAGAAATGTTAAAAAGTCAATCAAAGGCTCAAAAAACTTGGATTCTAGCCTAGTTTCTAATGAAAACTTCAGCGAAATACTTTGGTCTAGCAGTTGGGCCCTAGGCCAGGTAATATGAGCCAAAATGGTCAAAAACCTACCTCACTTATAATGTCACTCACAAAAAACTTGAAACCCAAGAAATTAATTTTTCATTGCAAACTAGAAGACTTGCCAAATCTTTTGAGGGTTTGAACAACTCTCTAGTGCAATCAACGGAAGTGCTATGCTGTTGGTAAAGCAACTGAAAACTGCTGTTTTACATCGATTTCCAGGTACGAATATATTGTATCCTGGTAGCCAACATGTTAAAAACAATATTTCTTTCTAGCCTAGGCCGAATTTCAGCCACCATAGCTCTCACACCAAGGCTATTCCATTGTTGGCAACAGCCTCCATTGGGATCTAAAATATGTTAACAATTGTGAAACTTATGAAACTTAGACAATATAGAAACATTGCAACTTTTTGGCATTACATGTTCAAAGTTATATTATATTGCAACAACAAATTATTTTTTCCATTCTATCTTCAGTTATGTTGATGGTATAATGAGGCATTTTTCCACTCAGGTTACTTCATCACACATCCGTTAGCAATATCCTCTCTGACAAACATCCTTTCTTTACATTGTAACAGACAATGCCAAAAACACTTGAAATGAAGTTTTCAAATATGTTACTACAGTATGTTGCATCAGAAACTGTTTTCAAAACTCTGCACCAGTGGTTCCCAAACGGGGAGGAATTTCAAGTGGCAATAGCTTCACCAACGGTAACACAGTTTTAATAAAACGCTGAGTTTGTCTTTTTAGCACACCTTCATGATAGTCGAGCGGACGCATCATGTCTACTATGCAAATAGTTTTCAGGTCAGCTCTGAGTCATCATGCACCTTTCGTTTTCATAGTAGTGGTTGCACTTTTCATGCGACTAGTTTTTCTTTACTTTTTTCAAAAGTTGCCAACCTTTTGTGTTCAGATTCACGGTTTAGGGATTAGGTTTAGGGGTTAGGTTCAGAGCAGTGGTTCTTGACCTTTTCAAACACGCCAAACCCTTACGTAGTTTTCCATGCTTTTGTCAAACCCCATTTTTGCCCAATATAACAGAAAGCAAAATTAGGTCATTGCAATCATATGACCTCTGTCGAACCCTAGAAACAGTTCTGTCAAACACCTGAAATGGTTCCATCAAACCCTTGAAACGGTTCCGTTAAACCCTAAGGGTTTGCTCGAACCCATGTTAAGAACGATTAGTTTAGAGCAGTGATTTTCAACCTGTGCAACGGCATGCACTAGTGCGGATGAGAAAACTGGGTGGTACAATGACAAATACTGTGCAGACAAGTGCAGGTGAGAAAACCCTGTTGTGTTATTGTAGCCTAAATATATTTTGAACAATCCTGTCTTTATTTTATCATCATATTGTTTTTTTGTGAAACATGGTACTGCACACAACTAAAAATTGGCAGGCATTGCACTCATATTTTGATAGTTTGAACATCAACAGAGAAATGTATTAGAAGTTACCGAAAGCTACGACAAAACTTTCTATCTGCTTGTTCCATTGTTACGTTATGATTATGATGGAAACAAAAGGTATGCAACTGCAAGGCAAAGCCGAGCTGATATCAAATTTTTTGTTGTTTCTCCAGTTGCACAAGACCAGCGCAGCTATTGAATCTGTGTGCTGAGCCACGAGCACGCTGCTTATCTTAGCAGTGATGTCTGCTGCTCAGTGGCATTTTAACTAGAGGTTTGAGACAAGGAGGGCAAAACCTAGCAGAAGTGGGCCTGCTGGCCACCTCAGGGGGCCACTAGCAAATACTCAGAAAAAAGTTCAGGCTTCAAGTAACTTTACTCCACAGCTGGAACAAGCAAGGAATCTATCGCAAATTTTTAATAAGAAATCTATTTCACGTTTCACTACGCATTGTCAGTCCTTACATCTTATTCAAAGTGAATCCAGATGCCGTGGATATGTATACAAGATGAAAAAAATGAAATTACCCCAAAAAATGCAAAAAAACAACAACCTACTGCAAACCAAAACAATACTAAATATCAAAATGTTAGCCAAAGAGGGTTGTTGCATATATATTGCCAAGGAGGGATAGCTCATCCCCCTGCTCCCGTCACAGCCATCAGTTACGCCAGTGCTAGAGGCCACGTTAGTGTCAAGACGATGACCATCCAATAATCAGAAAATCAATCATTATCTGCGATTTTTAGGTGAATATTGTTAACATCACCTTAATTTTACCTACCTAATCCCAGTCAGGCTTAGTATGGTAAATAGCAAATGCACCATTCATTTAATAAACATCCAGAACTCAAAATTAAGTCAACTTCATTTTTCAAACACGACAATTAGTGATAATTTTAGCAATTGATGGTGGGACCATCTGATCAGCGTCTCGTATTATCATCATTAATAGATCATGTCCATATGTCCGCAAGGAAGTCATTTGCTCTATCAGAAAGTGTTATGAAACCTGCGTGGAGACAGCAGCATGAGAAATTCATGGAGGAACCATTGGCTGTGACCTCAGTGCAAAAACTGCCATTGTCCCATACCACGGAGAACAACCGGTCACTTGCACCAAGCGTAGTTTTCATAAACATGTTTGGTGTTAGGTATAACAAGTTACAACCATTTTGCCCCCACCCCCTAAAAATATCAGTTGGTTGCAGCCCTGTGTGCGGTAATGGCTAGATCATTGAAAGAAACGCTTTTAGCCAATCTTCATGATGTGCCTTGCTTCGAGATTCTATTCGATGAAAAGACTGGTCTTACCAATGATTCCCTGTTACAATGACAAGCTCAACAGATTGTGAATGTTCACTTTCCTGACAACGAACGCATGAAAGTCGTCAATCATTAGGCCAATCTATTCGTTTTATCTTCCTGCTGGTATAGACACCACTGCAGCCAGTATCTTTGCAAAATTGCGATAACTTTTCAGAACACGGTGTGGCATGGTTGAAATGCAGAACTGTGTTCATAGATGGTGCAAGGGCTATGGTTGGCATTCAGATAACGTTGTTGCACTCATAAAGCATGTCACACGAGAGGTTGTGAATAAACTGTGAAGCATTGGAGGACAAGGAGCTAGGTAGGCAATGAAGAAAAAATTACCAACTAGCTGATGTCATTTCTGACGTCATCGAAATTGTGAATGCAATACTGAACAGTCCTAAGAAAAGTCACGAGTTTGATGAACTTATCATAAAAATGGGAGGCGATGGTCATCTTTTTTATCATTCTGAAGTGTGGTGGATCTTTCCTGAAAGAGTAATGGATGGAGTGTAGGATTTGCGACAGGAATTTCTGGTGTGATTTGATCGACGAGAAGATCATAAAGCTCTTTTGTTTTGGCTTGCTGTACTAGTCATTTTGGTGACATATTTAACCAGCTGAAACTCACTCTTTAAAGTTGTGGAATTGACTTAATCGAAGCGACCTCCAAAATCACATTGTTCAAGCATGTAGTTCAAAATTTTAAAGAAGAAATGTACAATAGCAACCTGATGAGTTTAAAGACCCTAAAGACGTTATGCCCACATGTAAGCGGGAAGAAACAGAATCTGGAGAAGAGCATCACCAACACAGCCAGCTCCCATATACACAGTCTGATTGATAATTTTGAAGCTTACTTTCCCACCTAAAAAAACTACCTATGCCATCAAGCTTTTATTAGCCATATAAAGCACGTTGAATTCTGGCTAAGAGCCCTTGATGGCCTTTGCAAAGACCTCGAAATCTAAGTGTTGTTCTTGTACAAAATCCAACCACCAACTTGGCCGAAAAAGGTTTTAGTGCTCTTCTTCTTTCGTGTACACAATACAGAGCAAGCTGTTGTCAAAAACCAACATTCAGGAGATATTCCAGTAGGTCTTCCCTGTTGATATCGGAGAAGCTTTACGGAGGTTTCAGCATTGAGTACAGGGCAAACTACACACTACTTGGTGATGAAAGATTTAATTTTAGCACTCTGGTAATTGATTGATATCAAGACAGGTATGTGGAGTTGTTTTCTTAGCAGGACACTAGATGACCTAATGTGAGGAGCACTGGAGCAAGATGTTGTACCAAACTAGTCTAAAATTGCAGTAAGTACTCAGCAACACCAAGCTATTAATATAATTGCATACTTTGAATAAATAAATGATGTTCTTTGCACATTTTTGTGCTTAATATTTTGCAGTAGGTATTCATTAGTTTGGTTATTTAAACAAAATTTTTACATCATTTTTAGAGTCTAATCCGACTTTACTGCTATTCTTCAGCAACCCTAGTGTTGGTTGTGCGAATGAAATTTTCGTTGAACAAAAGAGTGTGAACCATCTTTCTAAAGGTTTAAAAGCACTGGTTTAGAGCAAGGGTCAGCAACTTCTTTTAAGGCCTGCAGGCCGGACCCAGCCCACCAAGCAAAATAATTCAGCCCATACTAAATTGTAGTAACTGTGTATGGCCTGCACAGTGGTATTACATTTTGTGAATCTGTCCTCCACTCTTTGCAACTTTTTGTACTACATACTTATGAGAAACCGCACTGTACTATAAACATACTGTGTCACATTTGAAATTTCGGGCTTTCATTATGAATTGTTAACATCAAGAGTTAATCAGATCAAATTCCATAAATTTCCAAGTTTTAACAACATCATGAATAGCAAAGAGAACAGAGTTGTTTCGGGAAAATTAATACGGCCCGTCAGACCTTGCAGAGTTTGTTTTTGGCCCGCAACTCCGGAAAGGTTGTCGACCCTTGGTTTAGAGGTTAGATTTAAGGGTTAGGCTTAATATGTTTGTACTAACAAGCGTAATGCAGCTTACTGCACACTCATCATGCATTACTGTCACATTATAGGCGAAAGACAAATAAGTTTTCAAAAATGAAGGTCTAATGGCAGCCCCATAGCCACTGCCTTTTTATTAACACTTTGAGAGCCGGCATACAATATATTCATACTTCGATTTTGGCCTAAAAAACAGCAGTTTTCGGTTGCCTTACCAATGCCCTAGCTCCTCCGCCGATTGCGCTAGAGAGCTGTTCAAGGGCTTAAACGGATCAGCCAGTCTAGTAGATTGCACTCGAAAAAAAATTTTTTGGTTGGGGAGTGCGGATTGTTTGTGACTGACGTCATAAGTAGAGTAGTTTTGGGGTCATTTTGGCTCATGTTACCTGGCCTAAGGTCCAACCGCTAAGCCAAAGTGTTTCGCTGAAGTTTTCATTAGAAACTAGGCTCGAGTCCGAGTCTTTTGAGCCTTTGATCGACTTTCTAGCATTTCTGGTTCAAAAGTTATGATCTAAAATAAACGAATAAATTAATTATCTAATTAACTAATTAGTCAAATATTTTTACTAATTTATATCCTAACTTTTGAACCCGAAACCCCAGCAGGTCATCCAAAGTATCAAAAGACTCGGATTTTAGCCTAGTTTCCAGTAAAAACTTCAGCGAAATACTACCACCTAACGGTTTGAACCCAGGGCCAGGCAAAGTGGGCCAAAGTGGCCTAAAAGTCTTCCACTTATGACGTCGCTCACAAAAAAACGCAACCCCAAACAAACATATTTTTTCGAGTGCAGACTAGAAGACTTGCCGCATCTTTTGAGACTTCTACTAGGTCTGTACAGCATACCCGACCGGAGAAATTCCCGCGCAAAGCCACGTGCGTTTAGGCGTTTTCTTTTCCGAAAATCCCTTAGAGCAGCCAGACGGCAAAGTGTTAAGTTTTATACTTTTTTTTAAGTTGACATTAGCTTTTTCAGTTAGCTCTTTTTTTCAGTATAATCTTAGAAAAAAAGGTAGTGGTTCTGGATATACCTCATCAGCACAGTTCGAATAAAACGCTGAGTTTGCCACTCAAGCAGTACCAACATCGTAGCATAGCAGATGCGTTAAAGTCTGCTATGCCAATGCTTTTTGGTTTGCTCTGGGTTGGCTACTTTCTTTTTTGGTAGTTAGTGGCTATAATTGCACATTTCAATGTATGAGACCACTTTTTCTTACTTTTTTCAAAAGAAGTGACTACGGATTCAGATACGCCTGGCCTGACGCAATTCAAATGAATGGGTTAGTTTGTTATTCAAACTGCATGTATCTTTTAGCTTAGGGGTTATGCGTTACGGCTGCTATGCTGATGAATTTTGGTTCGACTCTCACTTTGCCGACCTTCTTTTTTTCAGGCTTACGTGTTACCTTTAGGGTTAGTGTTAGGTTAGCGTTAGCTTGGGGTTAAGTTAGCGTTAGGTTAGGATTGGGTTAGCGCTGCTGTTATGTTAGCGTTAGGTTAGGGTTAGGTTAAGGTTAGGTATAGGTTAGGGCTAGCTTAGAATTAGGTTAGAGTTAGGATTAGGGTTAGGGCTACGGTTAAGGTTAGGTTGTAGGTTTATCTTTTGGTAGTGTCTATTTTACTGGCGATATTCTGGTGACAACAGATCGGCTGCCGCTAATGTGCCGCCAATAGAAGATTTGGTTTCGTGGCATGACGCAATACCAAGAAAAAAGTCACTTTGTCAGGAAAACATTGTCCTGCTTGTTGTGTGACGGTTATGTGTTACGGCTGCTATGCCAATACTATAGTTTTCGGTTCAACTCTTACCTTTCCGCTTTCTTTTGTTTTTTTTCTTTGCTTTTTTCAGCTTCGCTTAGGTGTTACGTTTAGGGGTTAGTGTTGTTAGGTAAGGGTTAGGTTAGGATTAGGTTAGCTTAGTGTTAGCTTAGCGTTAGGTTAGGGTTAGGGTAAGGTTAAGATTAGGTTAGGATTAGGTTAAGGCTACAGTTAGGGTTAAACATAGGGTTAGGTTGTAGGTTTATCTTTTAGTTACATTTAGATTCACTTCATTTCTACCAAGCCTTTCGCTGCTGCCACATTGGCAGCAAAATAGACATGCCTTATCTTTTAGTTACATTTACTTCGTTTCTACCAAAGCTTTTGCTGCTGCCATCTTGGCGGCAAAATAGACACTGCCTTATCTTTTATGTTTAGTTCGTTCCTACCAAACCTACTGCACCCTCACGGTGTGTTACTGTTAGGTATGGGTTGCTTGCAAAAGGCAGAGCTCCGTAAATAGCAGAGCTTGATTGCGGAAGTTTGATGACGTAACCAGAATGGAAAAAAGTTGCGTTGTAAAAGGAATAAACAGAAAAAAAAACAAAGGACAAATATTTTATTATTGCAAATAAATATGCGCTTCCCAAAAACATCTAATACATGGATGTTTGCGATGTTTAAAAATTTAATTCATTTACAACTGTTAAAACCTATTTTTTTGTCCCCAAACCATTGCGAAACTCAGATACGGAAAAATTTTCAAACATCAGAATATACTTCTTTTACCGTAGTGCAATATCACCTTTTGCAATAAAATTATTTTTACTACTGTTTAGTTGTCATTGCTCAACACAAAATATCGGTTTAAGCGACTCCAGTTACGTTATCAAACCTCCGCAACCAAACCAAGCTCCGCTTTTCACGGAGCTCCGCCTTTTACAGGGTAGTCTAGGTATGTCATAGGTGGCGTATGAATAAGTTTTCAAATTTTAAGATCCACAGGCGTATCTGCTACAGATTCTGTAGCCACTGCCTTTCTTACCGAAGTTTAGGTTTAGGAATAAGCATTAAGGTTAGTATATTAGGGTTACCGAATAAGGCTACAGTTGAGTTAGGGCTTACCTTACATTTCTACAAAGCCAAACTGCACACTCCTTGTGCACTACTGTCATATTTATAGGAGGCGTATTAATAAGGTTTCATATATATCAAGATCCACAGGCGTCCCTGTAGCCACTGCCAAAAGAAGAAGGTTGGGAACTAAAAACTAATGCTCTTATATAGGAAAACTGCATAAAACTACAGTCCATCACATCAAAAACTCTACCGCATTGCAAGAAAAAAATTAGAGCGATTGCTCGATACAGTGCTCATGAAATTGTACAGTCAGTAGCACATTTTATACAGAATGAACGAATTCACTTTCCCTTCTTCACATCCTCAGGCAAGCTAAGCAAGGCTACAATCACAATCCACAGCCTAAGGAAACAAGCAGGTGAAGCACACCGTCAAAACAAATTCCAAAACTAATACAGATATAGAATAGACAGAACAAAGTTTGCAATACCTTGCTCAAATGCACTGTAAACAAGCTAATTATTCACTTGAGCCAAACGCACTCTATTTCCAAACCATGGGAACAGTTATGCAGAAAGTTACCCCAATTCACAATTTACACAACACATACACTCAGCCACTCGCCCAACCTTACAGCAGTATTTCAAGGTAACATTTCAAAAACAGCCTTAATCTGAAAAATGTATCAGAACAATCTATTTAAAAAAAACATTAAAAACTTCGGGCAAAAAAAACAAGGTCATGGCCAGCATTAATCACCTTCAATTTCACCAAAATGCAAAATGACATCAAAAAATAGAATTTATAAACTGCATAAATCAAAGATTTATTCAAAAATCACGAAGTCAATAGAGATGATGACTAGAGATGAGGAATTTTGTAATCCAGATCCACTGCAGATTTTTTATAACTCATTCCAAGTACAACCATAGACCAAAAAGGTTAAAAATTTAAAATCCAAGTCCAAAAGAAACAAAACTTGGCTTTTCAAAAACAATCAGTCACTGATCAGAGACAGAGGTGACCGGAGTCACTTTTTCAGACTCCGACTCCGCTCCTGTTCCAAAATTTTCAAATCCGGTGTCAAGCAAAATATCTGACTTGCGAAATTTCTCACTTCATACGATGTGCTCATGCACAGTCCTATATTTTATATGTCAAATACGCTGAGAAAACTGATGATTAGAGCTTAGGGATTAGTGTTAAGATAAGTGTGTCAGGTTAAGTTTGGGTTCGCGTTAGAAAAATGAATATAATTGAGGTTTGCCACTAGGTGCAATATTTTTCAGTGCATATACTTGTTTTCGTACTGTAGTTTGTTGTAGGTATCTGACATCTAACCAAAAAGTTTTAATTTATACAACAATCATCAAAAGAGTAATTGCCAAACTTTATTCTTTTATTCTGACCAGCAAAACAACTGATAAACAATAGCAGGTCAGAAATTTCGCAGAGGTCAGAAATTTCGCTTGACACCGGGTCCGGTAATTTTTCAAATTTGAGAATCCGACTCCTGTTCAGACTCAGCCTACAACCTTCGATCCAACCGAAATTTGTCCATGTGTTTACTCAAGAAATGACCACGCAGACTCCTGCTACTGCCTAAATTAAAAAGTGACTCCGGGTCCGGGGTTTCACAATTTTTGACTCCGGTGCCAGATCCAATAAAGAACACAGAATCCTGCCAGCGTCGACTCTGGCACACCGAGTCCATTGGCACCAGAGGTTGCCGGAGTCACTTTTTAAGGCTCCGACTCCGCTCCTGTTCCAAAATTTTTGAATCCGGGCCCGGATCCTGAAATTTTTCAAATTTGAGAATCCGATTCCTGTTCAGACTCCGGCTACAGTCATCGATCCAACCGTAATTTACCCATGTTTTTACTTAAGAAATGACCACACAGACTCCAGCTATTGCAGAAATTGAAAAAAATGACTCCGGATCCAATGTCAAGCGAAATTTCTGACCTCAGCGAAATTTCTGACCTGTTATTACTTTTCAGTTATTTTGCCTCTGAGAACAAAGAAATGAATTCTGGCAATTACTTTTTTGATGTGTGTTGTGTAAATTAAAACATTTTGGTTAGATATCTGGTGCCCACAATAAGCTATAGCACGGGAATAACTTTAACTACTGTATTGAAAATTTTAGGACTCTGTCGTTGGCCTCAATTATTTTCCTTTTTATCTTCCTAACCCAAACCCTAACTCAGTATTTCCCAAACTGTGTGCCACTGAAGAAGCTGAAGTGTGCCACAAAAGTTTTATGTTTTGACAACACCTTCTGTATGTTAGCCTACATCACTTCTGTTACAAAGTTTGTGAAGAGTAGGGTTTTTTTAAGCAGGTGTGCCGCGGCCAAATCCAGTATTTATTATAGTGTGCCGTAACGAAATAAAGTTTAAAAAGCGCTGTTCTAACTCGACACACTTACCTGAACACCAATTCCTAAGCTATCACTGTATTAGCTATGTGGAATATTACTCTGTGCATACGTACATGGTGTGAAGTAAGAAATTTCGCAAATCAGGTATTTCGCTTGACACCGACACCTGTTTTCCTAAATTTTTTACTCCAGGTTCGAAAGAAAAACGCAGAATCCTGCCGGAGTGGACTCCGGTTATCCAGATCCAGTCCCAGCTCTGCAGTCAAGGTAGTAACTACGGATCCGCCTGGCACGACGCGGCTCAGATGAAACGCTG
>Ga0210059_1007800_pt1 | contig 16968 bp, 14 predicted proteins | sample Ectturendosymbi2_FD_188042 | JGI IMG/M metagenome (GOLD analysis project Ga0210059, IMG submission 188042) | Ecteinascidia turbinata endosymbiont from Florida, USA - Sample 2 (SPAdes) (version 2) | ecosystem: Host-associated > Tunicates > Ascidians > Unclassified | place: Key West, Florida...
CCCAATAATACGCGGATTCTTCTGTGTATTTTTTTCCCCCGGCTAGCCCCCACCCAAGCAAATGTTCATTTTAGTTTTCTTTTGTGAGAGGCGATTCTACCAATGTGTTAGTTTGCTAAGCGTCCTGCAGCACTTCTTTTGTCGCTTGCTTGCTTGTCTGTATGTCTGTCGTGAGTGTTCGTGTGCGACTCTTAACTGTGCACTGCCTCACGCACAATTCGATATCTTTGCGGTGTCAAAAATTTTCGTTACATATTGCCTGAAAACATGTCGTATGCTATCTATCGTGCTACCGCTTGATTTAACGACACTAATGCGTTGCTTACCCCGTATTCACTTTCAATGGATTGGCTGCTCTTGCTCGATTCTCTCCGCTCGTGCCGGATGTCCGTTGCCAAATAGCAGTGACTTGATTTTTGTAATTTTCATTGTGGTTTTAGAAGTGAGTTGATGAACAAAAATCCCTGGTCCATCACGTTTTCCGTGATGGCGTTGGTTCTTCACATATCATTTATTGTTAACAAAGGCGTTGGTTCTTGTTGCGTCTTTGCATGAGGAAAAAAAACGCAGCACCGGTGATTGGTTGGATTTCGCTCCATAGTTCCTCTAGTTGTGTAAACCCGGTGAAAATAATTTCTGTTGCGCTGAAAAGGCAGAAATCTCAGTGTTGCGTACTTTCTGTGCGTCAACCACAGTAAAGGTAAAGATGTTGAGATGAAGCACTCTTTCAGGAAAAAGGCGGTGAAAGAGATGTGGAGAAAACGATTATTTTTGTTTAATTGTTTTATGTTTCTCAGTGAATGTAATGACAGAAGCTTCTGTTTTCTGTCCTCAACATGGCACAAACCACACATTTCGATGCACTTCAGTCACGCAAGATTAAAAAAATAAACTATACTAAAAAAACTCTCGAAGCCATGATTTAAACACCAATACGTCCGGTCATCCATTTTTGTTTCACAAATATCTGAAAACTCGTATGTTTTTTAATCTTTCTGTTAATTCGTTCAACGTACAGATTATTTACCGTTTTTTCTGTTGTTCCCCGCATATGTAAGAAAGAAGTGCAGCCCCAGATTTTCTCTTGTTTAGGAATGAAGTGTACTGTTGTAGGTTTGCGGGACATTCCAGAGATCCCTGCATTTAATTTTGACCTTTAACCCGATGTGACGCTCAATGTTTCCCTTTCTTCGCTCGCTCGCCTCTCCGCGCAGAATGCCCCAGCTGTTGTTGTCCAGTGCGGCCGTGTTTTCTACCAAGGTTGCCAGGTAGTCATAAGCAAAAGAGGCCAGATCAACCCTTTTAAAAAAGCCAAATACAAGATAAATACACAATAACACCTTTAAAATACCCAAACGCTCTTTTAAAAGGGAATATATGGATATTTTATGCATAAAAAGAACAAAGCTCACTCCGTTAACCAACTTCTGCAAACTTTTGGTCTGGCTGAAGAGTAACCTGTAGGTACAAACCTAAAAGCATGAAACAAGTGCAGAGTTTCCAATAAAATTTTAGCATTCTGTGTGCAGAAACAGTGTCTAGAAAACTGCCAATGCCCAGAAATCTGCCAAAATCAACTTTAAATATAAAAAATCTAACTGCTCAAAAAAAGCCAAATTTCGTTGGGCCTTTTTTCAAAAATAAAAAGAAGCCAAAGGAGTTGAAAAAAAGCCAAAAATTACAAATTTGGCCTCAAAACAGCCAAATCTACTCAAACAAATCCAAATCTTATAATGGACGAAAAATCTTCTGTTTGCTGAGACTGCGGCGTTTTCTACGACACCGTGAGCTGCTTTTCAGTGTTCACCTTCATCGAATTCTCTGCGCAACCAAGACATCCACCTTATTCGCGATTACTTTCCGGTGAACATTGGGTCCTGGCCTATAAATACTGTGGCTAGCATGCAAAACCACCAGGTGTTTGTGGCAAATGAGTTATTCTTTTTGCACTAAGTCAGATGTCGACTGCTGGTGTGACAAATAAAAGGGCAACTATTTTAAACTCGTTCATCAAGACATTTCCTCAAGATACACTGTGGCGCCTCTGACTTTGTCTCGAACAGTTAAGAAAGTATTGTGCGCTCTTGTTTGTTGGTGGAATCCTTTGTCGTAACTTTCATTGCTGCATGGACTTTTACATCTTTCTTCATTTTATTGATTTTACGGCAGAGCAAAAAGGTTGAGGTAAGACACATTAAATCAACCAGGGTTTTTTTTTAAAGGAAAATGTTAGGTACCCGGTATGGACCTGTAGGGACCCGACTTTCTCTTATTCTAGGGACCCAATGATAATTTTCTCTGATTCTAGAGACCCGAGTCCCTAAAACGCCTTAAAAAACCCTGGATCAACTGCGCAAAAAATGTACTTGTCTCATCCGGAAACTGATGAATTACCCGAAGCCCTGGTTTTCGAAGCTTTGTCCATTGTCTTATTTTTGCCTGGTGCAACTAACGAATCCACAACCGCTGCTCTTTCAGCTTGTAAATGACGCCGAGCTGCTTCCGTTCTTGCCCAGCGACTGCCACCGGTTGCAAGTGCAGTTTTGTGGTTTGCAGCATCTTTCCCCGTCTTTTCGTACTTTGATACCGATAAGCGCATCTGCTTATTTGATAACAATTCCTGTCTTCGGCAAAGGTCAAATCGGTTCATGCAGTATTTCGTAATCGCGCGTGTCTCCGGTTGACCCGCTTCTGTTGATCGGTGCACCAGAAGCTCCATCCAGGCTGTCCAGGCTAAACTTACTGCGTTGAAAACGAGTTAACCAAAATTAGGTTTGTGCTGACATCGGGAAATCGAACGCAGAAGTTTCAATGTGAAAAGCAGAGGACCTTGTTTGCACAAAGTGTCCGATGCTGCTGTTTAAGAATAAAGCAAAACTGCACTATGATTGTTTGCATTCACTTTAAAAAAAAAGCTCGCCAAAGCATTATCGCGCAACACCCGAGCAGAAGCGATGCAAAGTTCGGGCTGATTCCGGTCTGTGAGCAAAAGTTGATGTCTCGATGCTTCGTCAGTGATCTGGCAATGCACAGCTAAGCGCAGTTTCCATTTGCGAAACAAATCGCGCATTGCTTCGTCGGATCGCGCAATGTCTGGCGTACCTGCGCTCTTTGCCTTTTATGCTCAACGTCGCTGGGAGTTGCGTCAAGCGCAAGTTTGCCGAGCAGGACAGATACCTGCGCGCTCTTTGACTTCCACTGTTTGAGCTTGGCCTCAATGTGAACTGTGATCGCTGGTTGTTTCAACTGGTATTGCTTGTAACTTTGTTCTTGTTGCGACTGACTCGTTATTAAAACCGAATCCCGTCAACAGCGGTTTCCTGGGTATGCTTGTAATGGTTGTCAGGAGTTAATCCGGATTTTATTCGAACAAGGTACGTAGCGCTTGCGTTTCTTAATTCTTAATGCGTGCTACTTGCAACTTATGACTGTAAATCAATTTTTTTTTTCATAAATGCAGACCGTGTCTGATTTTTGTGTAAACGCCTGCCGTTCGAAGACAGTGCAGCAGTTTTAACCACATTAAGAATTGTCTGGTTTCGTTTCCTAGTCACATAGGCGTTGCCAACAGAGGCTCCTGGGACAGTGGTACCCTTGTATTGTAGACCATCAGACAAATAAAAATGCAACATCAAACTGCATAAACTGGAATTAGACTTAGTTCGCATACGGTAAAGGCTATAACCTCGTATTGCATAGAAAATTTTCGAAATTCTGTGATTTTGTGCGAGCTTAGGCTGATGCATCTGCACTTGGTGAGCCCTATATTTTATGAATATTTTGCTTGTATTCTGGGATGTTTGTGTGACCAACAATATCGATGTAAACAAAGAAACCGAAAAATGCTGCTTTTCATTTGTTTTTGACGAAAAGTGCACTTCACAGTTTTGATGATTGTGAAAAAATTGATTATTAAGGGTAAAACGAAAATTTCTTGTTGAATGTGCATATAGTTTCTTTTTTATAAATATCATTATTTTACCAACGATAATGAACCAAGTACATTGCCCAAAAGGTGAACTGGCTAAGTCCCTCAAGCTGTAGTCTCCCCAATAAAGCCATATTGCTATTTACTGTGCACCGCAAAGTCCTCCGAACAAGCTCCCCAGTGTCATTGGTGTGGCGATGAGCCTACGTCGATGTAACGTTTGTACCAAAGTGTTGTTGTGTTACTTTTCATGAAAATTGTACTACGCGTTGTTAATTCCTGTGAAGATTTATACAGTGTGAGGAGGGAAAACGAGGTGACAAGACAGTCAGTGTAGTTTTTCTTAAATCTTACCGCACCAATTGTTTCATGAATGGTGCTGTCAACGTGATTTTACCTAACAAGTCAAATATGTTGGATTCTTGGTATATTAATACTGGCTCACTGAAGGATGATAACATTCAAAGATAAGCGAACCCACTTCATCGTGCAGCAAACAACCTATGCTCAGTGCAAAATCGCTCGATACCTGTTGCGGCTCTGGACTCGCGTCGTGAATGTGTGTCTGTAGATGATCCGATTAGAATCAGATTGTCATTTCTCGATTGATGTAATGGCTGCCACTTTTGGTCTGTCTGTGAAAGTATAACCAATGGCGGAACTGATGGGGCCAGGGGTGCGAACCGCCAACCCCGGCAAGTTAAGTGTAAAAACCATTCCCCACTTACGTAAGTTTTTCGGAGTGTTTCCAGGTGCTTGCGTGTTTTAGTATATCCATATCTGGATTCACTATTATTTTTAAACTTGTTTCTGAGTGTTCGCCAGTTTGCTCCCTTCAGCCTGAGTTTTATTTTTCGCTGAAACATTTCGGTAAAACTCGCCGTTACAGTTTTCACCAGCCTACATTGCAATGACGGATTTATTTAACGACATTTGGCGGCAGGCCGAACCCTGATTAATGCTTTCTGTCGGGGCGATTGTGGTGAACGCTCTTGTGCAAGGAGCGCTACGGCGAACCACTCAGTGGATCGAACACCTGACCTTCCAATTGGGAGGTGGACACTCTGCCACTGAGCTAATCGCCGCCATTAGCCCACAATTTTAGACATTATGACCGAATTCACTTAATTTCTTTCAGTCATTTCAAAAAAATTCGGCCCATGACCGAAAAAATAAACCCAGCGTTCAGCTAAGCCCCTTGGCCAAAATCTGCAGTCATGACACTAAATAAAATCTATTTTTGCAACTGTCGCCACTTCACACTACTGCGTCGCACTGCCCGGTGCCGGTTGCCTACCGAGTAGGCTACATTTTCTTCTCCCAAACCACCTGTTATCGAAAGAGTAAAGCTTAATGTTCGAAACAACAGGGTTCTCCAGCAATGTCTCATTTTCAGCGTGTTTGCTTGGTGGCACACATAGCAACGATTGACTATAATCCAATCCTGTTGTAACACAATCATCCTCCAATGTTATAACAAAGTTGAATGGTGCCAGCAAAACCTTTTCTACTGTATAAACCTATGAAAAAGAATAAGTTGCACAGTTTTGGCATAATTGTGTACGTGCTATGTTGTACGAAATAAAAAATGAATTATTCAAAACACTATTTCATTACTGTACAAAAACTAAAAAACACATACTGTTACAATTACTGTATTTTATAATTTTTCTCTTGACAACGTAATTATGTATTCATTTGTATTGTTGATTTAAAGCAGGTTTTTTTTTTAAGGAAAATGTTAGGAACCCGGTTTGGATCTGTAGGGACCCGATTTTTTATGATTTTAGGGACCCGATGATAATTTTCTCTCATTCTAGGGACCCGAATCGGGTCCCTAAAACGCCTTAAAAATAACCCTGTTTAAAGGTTTTGACCAATCGTAATTCAGTCATTATATTGCATATTGACGCGGCTGAGCAGTATTCCAACCAAGCGTTGCTATCGTACAAGCCTTCAGAGATCAACACTATTTGCAACTGGCCACACAAGACCAGACGGAAGGTGCACACTGGCAGAGTGCTTCCTTCGCTTTCACTTTCGTTCCTAAGTAATTGAATCTATCAGTTATCTGGCCCACTGCGAAAAAAGCTTGGTGAGCCTTGCTTGCGACAAAACATATTTTGATATGATGACAGCAAGGTCAGTATGAATTAAGAAAGCCGACAGGTATGTCACGCACTTTTTTTCTTTATTGCCAAAAACACCTCTCCGTTGTCGAGCTTGCTGGCTGAAACGTTTCGTGACCTCTGCTTTTATCCAATTAGATTTTGAACTGACAGCAGTACGGTCAGAAAAAAGGCTCACAGATAGGCGTGCTTCTCATGCTTCTTTCATTTTCTCTTTATTTTCAAACGTTTGCAGCTGCCTCAGCATTCACTATTGATTCAAATTGGAAACAAAATTATCTAGTGTCAACCACACTCTCACTCGTTTAACTTTAAAATAAATTCAGCACATTGAACACTTTTGATACTGCGTAGGCCTACATCTCTGGACTCACTGGGTAGGCTAAATGTAATTAAAAAACGGGCTACATCTATAGACGATCTGATCGCGATTGTCCTGTATCACACAGATGACATCAATCAAGATTAACATGCAATAGCTGTTGCGTTTGATCTTTCCTTGCCGCGACTCACAACGCTGACATCAATCAAAATTAACGCAAGATTAACCAGCCGCCAGTAACTGATGCAACGGGCCGGCTGCCGCATTTGATCTGTTCTCAAACATAGCTACCTGTTTTTCACGAATATCATCACTGCAACCAACTGCGTCAGATTTCCCGGTATCGAAAAAACTTTCTGCACTCAAATGTAATATTGTGCTGATGCCACTATTTTCCCTCCTATCTACCTCTAGCCTGTAGTTACCAGGGACCGAGTTTATGGGGGGGACATAATATCTTATGTCCCCCCTATATTTTGTAATAAAAAGTAATGTAGTTTTGCAAATTTCATGGTTACATTACTGTTGGAAATGTTTCCCCAGCATAAAACCAGGGAATAAGTGAGAAAAATTAACATTATCACTGGATTCTCTGTAGACACAGAATACAGATTTCCTGTGTAAACTGAATTGTCATGATTGTTGAAAATTGTGTTGGTTAATTTCAGTTACCGAATCGGTGTGCCATGAACTTTGCTCAATCAAGAATGACTTCGCTGGTCTGTAGCCCGCAATCAGAATATGATTGCCACCAAGCTCATAGCCGAGGGGGGCAACGTGGCAATGCCACTCCCAATTCCAAAGCTTTCAGGTTAATAAAATATTTGAAGTGTAAGCCAAAGAAATACTTCAGTGCAAATCAACAAAATTGCGTCAAGGAACCTATCCTACTTCAGCTTTTAGTCGAATACAAACTTGTATCTGACCTTTTGTAATCATAGTCAATGACCGCAAGTAAAAACAATTGGAATAACGCTTTTCGAAGTTGTTTTTAGTGCACCAGCTTGCTATATCCCCTTAATGGTTATGTAAGCTTCATTTCAAGACCATCGCAAATTCCTCTCTGGTAACCGTGAGTGTTACAAATATAACCTGTCCTTGGCGTCAGCGTAGCCTTAAATCAATATCGTAGATTTTTGTTGTCGTAGAGTTTTAAAACTACATGCATGAATATGGCGGTGAGATAAATTTTATGTCTTGAAGCTCAAACCTTGGCTAAGAAGTGATTCAGTTTCAAAGTCTTCTTCATTGCGCCATAGTAACTGTTTAGCAACAATAGCATTCATTCTAGATATTTATTTGTGATGACATGCATTGTGACAGTTCAATGACAATGATGTGGAGCCTTAACGTTTTCATCAATGATTTCCCTTTACCTTGCCGGCGAGTAAAAAATCAATCTTTTCAAGATATTAGACTCCGACCTGCTGTTAATAAGCTCAGTGTTTCACCTTTCACCAGATGTTAATTGCCACCCTATCCCACAGTAAATTATTTAAAATCATTTAACTGCAACGAAAAGAGTCAGCAGCAAAATCTGACGTAAGTAGCAAGATGTTTTTTTATTTTGCAAGTGCTGAGGGAATTGACAGTGTCATTATTTACAGATAGACTACTGAGACAACTTGCACAGAGGTGGATATTAAAATTTGGGGGCAAGCTCTCAGAAAGGGGCCCCAAACATCGCCGTTGGTGAAAGGTAGATGTGGGATTACGTGGATAAAAGACTTAAATTTGTATCACATTTCAATTTATGAATTTAATTTAATAGCATAAGATACATGCATAAGGAAATAAATTTATAAAGTTTTGCAGCTAGACAATTGAAAGCTGCCTCCTATGGCACATTTTCCCATAATTTTTGCTCTATTTAGAAAAACATATGACTTGCTTCAGAACTTCTTTAAATGTGGCTCTGGAGTGGTACATAACCTTTTTAACTAAACAATAGTGCAAAGCGCTCAAGGGGGCAGGCCCGTCGCCAGATTTCACAGTATAGGAGGGGCCAAAAATCATAACGGGCGGACCACATTTTTAAATGCAATATTGGATGTATGCAGCAACCGGGAACCAAACATGAAACGGGGGGCACATATTTTTAATGGGGGCCGGGGCACCACTGCCCCTCGCTGGCGACGGCTTGCAAAAGGGGGGGCACGGTATCTCTGAAAAAGAGGGACCGAGGCGACTGTCTGGTTATCTTTCCCTCATATCCATCCTTGAGCTTGCAATCTGCATTGTTGGCAAAGCGCATGTGACTAAAATGAAACTAAATTTGAATTTTTTCCCATTAGCGCTTCAACTTCCGCAGATAATTTTAAAGTTATTGTATTTTCAAGAAGCCCGTGATTTGTACAAATTTAATTATGGGCAATGCTAAGCTATCTTTACATGCAGCTGGCGTGGTCAATAAGTTTTGCAATACTGGGTTTACTATTGTGAGTTAAATTCCATTTTATATTTCAATGAAGTCAGTTAAATTTAGCAAAGTCTCATCAAACAACTTAAACGAAGTACGTTTATAGTAGCTATGAAGGTTTTATGGAATCGGTTGACAGGGCCAAAAGATCTTACGGATTATCAAAAATTCAAACATTTTTCAAACGCGTTGAAAGACTATAGCGTTTACGGTTATCAATTACATACGTGAATTAATCGCTCAAAAATTAGATGACAGCTGGAATCCACTTCTTATAGGCGCGAAAGTTTTGTAGAAGACCTACTTCGGAAGTCAGTGCCTCAAAGCAAAGTCGCTGTTCGGCTTCGGTTGAACGTGCTGCGTTGGTGTACATGAGAAGCGTGCAAATACAGTATAAGCGCAATCGTCCTGGCCGCCGCGATGACTTCTTGCTCAAGTGCAATATTGGTCATTGGGAGGTTTACTAGCGCTTTTGCAAGAAAGATTTGTGAGCAAATGGTGGCATTGGTGCAATGTTGAAGCTTGGAACTTCACTATCAAAACTTTTAGAACTTGTCAGTTCAGTGAAAGCAGACATTTTATTGTTCAGAAGAAAAGGCCAGAAACATGCACGTTTCATGGATGATGCTTTAGAAACAAGGAGCATTATTTAAATGTTGAAACTCCGTTGTTGTTTTCCCCAGTCCTAATAAAGTTTCTGGCTACGTGCCTGGTATTTATCAAAAGATTTTGTGGTTTGTTTTTAATTTGATCTATGTGGGGATTATTAGTAGCAGTATATTTTATTTATCGGAACTGACCAAATTTTAATTGATTATCACAATTTTTGAGCATATTTGTGTCTATTTAACCTCTCAGAATCAATGTGTTTTCATATTACATGCAGTGCTAAGCCACCAATGTAAGCTTGTAAGTAACGCTACTAGTTGCTATACCACCACGCACAACGATGGGCGTAGCCAGGGAGAGGCCAGAGGCCATGGTCACCACAATATGTCAATTCCATAATGTGCACCCAATGTGCCCAATTTTACAAAGAGGTCGTACTACGATTGAGTGAACATGGTGACGTTATCGAAAACGCAAACAATAAGGTTTGTTCCCCCCAAAGTTTTTTAGCAAACTCGGTCCCTGATAGTTACTCACCCCACCCCCTCTACATAGGCATGCTTTTCCCCACTGTTTTTTTTGTTGTTTTTATGCATATTTTACCTGACGTTGATTTGATGCCTTACATTACTTCTTGTAAAACGTCTTCAATTAAAATTTGGTTTGTGCTAGCAGCAGGGCTGGCTGAGAATTTGACCCAGCTGGTCTTTCGCCAACCCTGTGTGATTCAACATGTTAGAAACGATTTCTTATCTGCGAAACACGAAATTTTTTATATTTTATATTTTTTCATCACCGTATAATCAACTAGTGATCTTTGATGTTATTGTATTCCTCTTGCTGCATTCGTGTTATTTCGTTATTTGAGTCACAAGAATGCATGATTAAACCATACCATACCGTACCTGGCATTGAAAGTGTCACGGCTATTTTGTTTCGTTCCTAATGCATCCCGTGTAGGGTGTGGGACCTGCCTGAATGGAAGGGAATTTGCTTTTTCATGATATTTCATCTTACTGAACTTCATATGAACAGAAGTTTGTTTCATCATATAGATTGCTCTGAGATGAACAAAAATTAAAAAAACTTTCAACCATGAAAATTTTTTAAGGGCCGCAAAACCACAATTGTGACCCAGAATTTGTCAAAATTGCCGACCGATAGAGTTAGAAAGCTGTTCAAACCCTCTAAAGAAGCAGAGTCTTCTAGATTCGATTTTAAAAAACTTGGGAACTTTTGGGTTTGAACTTTTTGTGGTGTGACGTCACGGCTGGGGGATGATTGTCAAGATATTTTTGGATGGTGTTATCAACGCCTGAAAAAAACCAAGTGGTACTGTAAAATTATTTGTTTTTTCCTTCAAAATAAACTAGGAAAAAATCCGCTTCTTTAGAGTTGAGTTGAGTTTATTGGCACAAACATAAAACAATTTTATGCAAATTAAAGTTCAGGCGCTGGCACACCGAAAAGAACCTGTTAAACAGGTTGTCTCGTCGGGCACCCCTTGAGCGAACCGACTGAATGTTTTACATAACAAAGTATTAAGAGCAATTACCTATAGTTCTTATAAGTCGAGAGTCTCACCATTGTATAAAAAGGTAAACCTTAAAATTAATGATATATACATTCCTGAAATAGGCAAGTTTATGCATAGGTTATATCCTGGGGAAGACTGTCAATTTCGATCAATGGTTTACTTCTGTTAGTCAGGCCCACTCTCATGCAACCCGTGCTGCCACACGAGGTGGATAAATCTGGCAACTGGCTTCAACAGTCAAAGGTAAAACATCTCTAAAACACCTTGGCCCAAAAATCTGGGACTCCATTGATCCTTCCTTATATGATATTTTTTCCCAGCTCCACCTCAGACACCAATTACGTAAGATGACTATAAGTTAAACTGTAGTATACTGATTCAAATACATTATTACTAAGGTAATATCTTATCCTATAAAATATTCCAACACTTTTTTAGAGTTTTAGATCAAGGCAGGGGCGCAACTAGCTCTTTATTTCGGGAGGGGGCAATTTTCATGAATTTTCATTCGATGACGTCATCATGCTTATTCAACCGTGGTACAACTTTTTCGCAAACGGTCACAGATAAATTTCTCTTCGCAACATTTCCGAAAATGAGAACTTTGCAATTTTAATCAAAATGCAGACTGAACGATCAGGGGAGAGTAAAAATTAGTAGCATAATACAAACACCTGGTTGCGTACTCAACTAGTGCAGTCATGGCTTTTGTGTGGCAGATGTGTAGGCTACTAGCAAAACTGCCTAACTTTTCTTGTTTTATTAAATTTATCAAATCCTTCAACTAGATTTTTGAAACTTCAGTTGAATATATTTGCTGTGAGATAATTTCTGCAGACGATGTTGCGAGTGGTGAAGTTATCAGACACAAGAGACTGGTATGAATCTTAGGACATATTTAATCACTGATGCTATTGTTTCAATCGTAGATATGAGACTTCGTCTGCCAACTGAAACACTCTTGAAAGGAATGTAGCAGGAATGCAACCAAGGCTGAGCCAGGACCCGTCGCAAAAATCACACAGCTCTATCTCCGGAGCTCTTCTATTCATGAACATGACTCCGGTCCAGCCTCGAAGCTCTTGGTTTTCATAAGTGTGGCTCCGGCTCAGAAGCTCTCTTTTTTATGGCTTCTGATCCAATTCCGGCTTCTGTGCGTTTTCACACATTAATATTTTCAATTGTCTTGGGAAGCCTCAAGGTGAATGGAAAATGAATTAAATCAAGCACACAAAACTAAGAGATAAGCCAATTGTTTTGCATAATTTAATCTGGTTGTTTTTTTACAAGCAGCGCTGTTACCATGAGAAAATCAGTGAAAAAACAACAATCACAGGTTCGAAAAATTCAGAGAACAGTTACCAGCAGGAACGTAACTCAAATTAACAGTAATATCAACAATTTCTGGAAAGGCAGTCGCTGGTTTTGCCGTCATTGCCTGAAAGCTTTTGTTATTTCTTACAACCAGAATCAAGAAAATGGCTGTTTGGAAAACTACATTTGTGACCGAGTATTTAAACACAGACCAATCCCAAATGACCAAACGTTTTGCACTCGTCACATGCTTTGCCTGTGTCAGTCTCGGCAATTCCAGCTAACAGCATTGCCCGGGCAAACCATGCAAAGAGTGCAAAACACGAAGTCGATTATCTCACTCACGTGTTCTTTCAAACACGCACATATTTGCATTAACACAAATACGAAAGCTCTTTGTCTAAAAAGAAATAGTATGACTTCTAGCATGAAATACACCTTTGACGTTTTAACATTAGCTGCAAACTCCCGATTTTTTATTTTTGCACTCACAATAAGCAGTGATGAATCGCAAAGTAAAGCACAAATTAATCTGCAAAGCTTAGGAGTAAATAAGACTGGTTACTGTGCTGAAAACATAGAATTTTTTCCACATATATAGACTTCAAGAAAAATCCACATTTATTTACATTTCTTTTTTTATATCCTCCTGATAATGTACTGCTATGCAAAGCAATGCTTGTTCGCTATCAATTAGTTACCACTTTCATGTTATGCTACTGCTTGTAAACGTAATGTTTCTTAATGAACTTTGGCAGTAATCTGGTAAACCTTGCTATTAAACTTAATCTTTTCCAATAAAAATTCCTACTTTACAATGGCGTGCCGCGCATTTCACGCTTAAATCTGCAATGGTATCATATCTTAACAACAACAGCTCCCTGCTAACAACAACAGCTACAAAAACTATGGATATTATATTATACGAGTATACCTACTGATTATAGCTCAGTTCTTTTTAGATCGTTACACTACCGCAGATCCGGTTTGAATATTGTGACTAGAAAGCAAGATGTTGTGGTAGTTAACGTTTTTCTTGTTTCTACAAGAGTGATTCTCAACCATTTCACTGAAGGGAGCTAAATCCAAACCCAAGATTTTGTTAGAGAGCCGCACTAAAAAATTTTACCACAAGCCATTTGACACGTTTTGTTTTATTGCACTAAAAATGTCTGTTACACAAAATATTAGAGGTGTTACTGAAAGACAAAGAGCCGCACAAAGGATGCTTGGGAGCTGCATGCGGCTCTTAGAACAGTGTTTGAGAACCATTGTTCAACAAGTAACACCACGCCTGTCAGCTAAGACGTCACAGCCTTAGCGATTATTAACTCAAAGAAACATCAAGGGCTTGAAGATCCATTGTTGCAATTTGGTGACGTAACTCGTAACAATCGGGTTTAATGTGCGATAAAGAGCACTGTTTTGGGTAAAGTAAGTCTATTTGCCAAAACCGTTAGTATCTTGGAAGGGGCCCGGAGCCCGAGTTACTTCTCAAATGGCCATAGCTCCGACTCCGGTCTTAAATTTTAAATTGAGCTCCGGCTCTTTCTGGTTTTTAATTTGAGTTTCGGATCCAGGCAAAAAGCCCAGCTCCAGCGCTCCGGCTCCGCAGCCCTGTGCAACATTAACTTTATTACGAAAGGTTGGGCCAACCTCGCCACCAGATGTGGGTGGGTCTTACCAATTTTATCAGGACTACCTAAACAACACGTAATGACTATGAGGCCCTTGCTGCGAAATTCGAATTTCCGTTGCAACTTTAGAGCTTGGTTGTGAAACCCGAGCAACGGTTAAGCACTGAACATAAAATGCAAAATTATTAAATAGTAGCCAGTAACCCCAAGCAAACGTAAAGCTAACACAATGTCAACATAGTATGCTGTTTCTGTCACCAGGCATAGTCCACTGGCTGCAAATTTTGTTCCACTTGTGTGGTAACCATGCAGTATTTATTTTTGACGTTTCGTGAATGTAAGCAAACTCTCTTCCTCAGAAGATAGGCAAGAAACAAAATCAAAGCGTACACACACACTGGATGTCTGAAAATTTTCAGAGTGGTACACGAACAAAAGGATAAACAAACTGTCTTAGAAATACCAACATTTTAAACGATCTTGCAAGTTTTGACAATTCCAGCATATTTGTGGTTAAATACCAAGCGTTTACGAAATTTTCTATCAGATGGCCTGTCTCAAGATAAATCTTGTAAGGAGATAATTATCCAGTAGGACAAAGAATAATTCAAATAAAACTTTACTTAAACAAGATTAAAATACATTTTTTTTCTAGTTTCTGCAAATGTCAAAATTGCTATGCAATGTTTTGAAATTTTCGGGGGGGCAAATGCCCCAAATGCCCCCCTGGTTGTGCGCCTGGTTCAAGCTTATGTATGTGGTCTGTCCAGAAAAGATGTTGGTCGATATTGACCCCAAGATACGTGGTGCAAGTTGTGTGGCCGATTTACAGCTCTTAGTGGCCGATTAGTGCTCTTGATCGGCCATCTAGCATTTGTGGTTGGCAAGTTGTGGCCTAAAAACAATTGATTAACTAAACCGCTACTGCATAAGTGTACGGTATGGGGATACAGGGGATGCGGTCACATCCCCAACGCTGAAAAATTGGCCATTATTTGGGCAAAAATTTTCAACATTTGGGCAAAGTATACAGCTACATTCACATGTAAGTGAGGTAGTGTCTATTTTCCCAACTAAGGCAATATAATGGCCAAAACGGCAAAATAATCTGAGACTATTTTGCCATTCTTTTTGCCCCTGATAGCAAAATAAACACTACCCTTGAGTGAATTGGAACCATGTGGTAATTCCAACAGCTTTCATCAAATTTGGGCCAACTAAAAACCTTCAATCAAGTTTTGGGTAAAATTTGAAACATTTGAGTAAATTAGGAGCATTTCGGTATGGTCCAACAGCTTCAATTAAATCTGGGCAAATGATAAAAGCTTCAATCACATTTGGGTGAAAATAAAAATGTTTAGATAAATGGGAAACATTTGAGTGAAGTCCTTCAGTCAAATCAAATTTTGGCAATTTGCAACAGCTTCATTCAATTGTGAGTAACTTCAAACAGTCTTGTTCAAAGCTTGGGTGTATAGAATGGCTCAATTGAAATTTTAGTACATTTAGAAATGTCTGGGTTAAATATAAAAACTTTTTTCAAATCTGGATAAAATCAGAAACATTTGGGTAAATTTTAACAATCTCAGTGACATTTGAGCAAACCGGGACAACTTCATCCAAATTTGGTGATGTTAGAAATGTTTCCATAAACTGGAAAAATTTGGGTAAATTCCAACAGACTAAGTCAACCCTGGCCACACGGCAATAGCTCCATTCAAATCTGGGAGAAGTGGAACATGTTCATTCAATTTAGGGTAATTTCAAACAGCCTTATGCATTTTTGGGAAACTTCAAACAGCTTTATTCAAATTTGTGGAACTTCAAACAGCATTGTCCCAATTTGGGGAATTTATGACCGCTTCATTTAAATTTGCATACAATTAGAAACATTTGAGAAAATTTCAAGAGACTCAACCATATTTGGTAATTGAACAGCTTCATTCAAACTTGGGTACAATTGTAACCATCTGGGTAAACTGGAAGATTTTCATTCAGATTTGCATATATATATTTGGGCAAATTGCAACAGCCCAAATGAAATTTGGGCCAATTGAAACAACCTCATTCAAATTTGGGTAGTAAGAAATATTAAAAAATTAAGAACATGTAGTGGTAACCCACCATTCCAGCTAACCCTAATTTTTGTAAACCTCAAATTGTTGATGCTGTAAAGTGTACTACTAAAATGTAGCTGTACCTGCAAAATGTTTTATGGTAGTAATGTGGTGTAGCTGTGGTATGATACTGTGAAGTTTTCGTGTTTCAAACTTGCTTGATGTTGCGAGATTTGCAAGTGTGAATCTGTTTCCACGAAGTATTCATGAACAAAATTAACCAAGTAACTGCAGCTGTAATATGTTGCGTGGTAGTAATGTAGCTGTGATGTTATACTGTTTGGGTTTTCCTTTTTTCCGTTTGTTTCATGCAATGAATTTCATATGTTGCATCCAGGCGCGGAGTTGCCATTAGGCTAAAAAGGCTTAACCCTAGGGCCCCCGATTTCGAGGGGCCCCAAGATTTTGGGAGTAAGGACAATTTCCAGCATTTCTGTAAGCATTATATTTGTATTTTCGTTTTGGTTCAACGCACGTTTTTTTACCATGCCGCTAACAAAAGATCTCTGTAGAAGAATGAGCTCGAAGGATTGAAGTGAATGACGATGAGGATTCTCTTTTTCTGGCGTTGAGAATCGGTTATTGTTACATATAATGTGTGGAATAAAACGCCTGAATCAATCCATTTTTCAGATTACATGAGGCCAGTGAGGTACTCAATAAATATGTAATGGGAGTGTACACAGGCCCGTCGCCAGGATTTTGCAGCAAGGGGGGCCAAAAACCACAAGGTGGGGCCACAATTTTTAAATACAATATTGGATGTATGCAGCAAACGGGGCCAAACATGAAATGGGGGGCCGGACACCACGAGCCCCCCACTGGCGACAACCCAGGAGTGTGGTCAGATTCACCGCTGCCTTTTTGGTTAGTTTCACTGTGACTGTTTTTGCTCCTGACAGTGCCGTAGCAGCCCAAATCTGCCCCCAAAATGCTTACAGAGCCCCAATGGTGAT
>Ga0210059_1007801_pt1 | contig 16967 bp, 6 predicted proteins | sample Ectturendosymbi2_FD_188042 | JGI IMG/M metagenome (GOLD analysis project Ga0210059, IMG submission 188042) | Ecteinascidia turbinata endosymbiont from Florida, USA - Sample 2 (SPAdes) (version 2) | ecosystem: Host-associated > Tunicates > Ascidians > Unclassified | place: Key West, Florida...
GAAAACTCATTCAAATAGGTATTAAAATAGATTCTCCTTGAATGGGCTTTTAGGAGAGAATGCGCAGTTCTACGTGAAATCGATTTCCTACTAAGAAAATTTGCTGATCGATTCCTTGCTTGTATCACTTGTGGAAAACACTTACTTGAATATAGATATGTACAAGTTTGAATCATTGCAAAATGATGAAAAGAGAGCACAGTCCGTGGATTTCTCAAAAGCTTACAGGAAATCCAGAGCTTTTTTTTGTGCTGTGAGATAACCAATACCCTGTTGCACATGGGAAAGATTATCAACAAAACCCATTACAAAATTAATCATTTTTAAGCACAAAAAGCTGTTGCATAACAGATTGTGAACACCTTGCTAAATATTTGTTGAAATTACCGAAAAATTGAGGATCATTATGTTGGCAGACATTATTTTGTTATTCTTTCTTGCAAACACCGTTCATTCCAAGGAAGGTTAGTGTTTTTCCATTATTAGTTTGAATGCTATCTATTTATAGTAAAATATTTGCTATCCTGTGTTTTTTTATTCAACTTCTAATTCACATTAGTAACAAATTATCACGCAGTTCCTGAATAATTTTCGAACGGGAAGTGCGCTAAGGATAACAGATATGTGCACGCAGCGCAAAGAGCCAGTCACACAATGAGCACTGCTTGTGCCCTCAGTTGTTTGTTTTCCAGCACAGTGTGAAGCATTCCGCACATTCCACCCGGACTCTCAATATTGCAACATCATCTACAGCCAATGTTTTTTGTTCTGAATCGCGTAACGAGACCTTCGAACACATCTGCAATTGCAACTTATAAAGTTATAGGGACTTATGAAACGAAAAAAAACTGCAACTAAAAGATTTTTAGCTTTGAAGTGGCTAGCATGTAAAAATTCAACGAATCATACCTTCCAGACATTTAGTGAACACGGTATGTGACCTCTATTGTTGCCGCAGTAAAAATCTTGGAAGTTTATGCGCTAACCACTCGGCTGCTTTGCCAGCAGTAGCCCTTTCTCTGATTTTTTGTAGTTTTGTTCTTGCTTTCTTACATTATAAAATATTAGTCAACCCATATTGATGTGGTTTTCAATGCATACATCGCTCTCAATGCGTATTGAAGTTGTACTCAATGTATACACACATTAAAAATTTTGTGGCGTTAAAATAATAAATCCACCCCTGGCCCCTGATGATTATCAATTTAATTATTCAAAAACGCACTCTCATTAGCGCTTGAAATCCTATTTCCGCCATGAAATCTCATTCTCAGTATTCCTCATTCAAAAGACACCGGCCCCTTGTCAGAGAGAACAACCTCGTTAGGGGTCAACGCAGGAATGAAGCCAAGGCACTGGATTTATTGAAGCCTAATTCAATGTTGTGTTCAATTCTTTATTTTCTAGTCACGCCAAGGCGAAAATGTGCTATCTTGACGAATGAACTCAATTTCCACATTTTGACTTAATAATTATTTATTTTGATATTTTAGGATGTAAATGATTCAGTATAATGTCTGTTTGGGCTTTAGAAAGCATGCCAAACAAGTTGAACCTCAAAATTCATTTTTATTTAAGAGTAATATATGCGGGCTGGAAGATGTTTAATTTTGCATAAGAATTTATACTTCTCCTTAAAAAAGTTGAAAAATCGAAAATAAAAATGAAAATTCAAACAAAACGAACTTCTAATTTGCTAGTGAAACAAAAAGTAGTCTGGATATAAACAAAGGAAAAATGCCTTTCCACAGCAAACTAACCACATTCCTGTAAATGTGCAAGCTTTATAAACAAGTTTCTTCGGTGTATGTTCTATCACTGTCTCTCTGAAATCTTTCAATTCCATGCAACAAATGTACATGGTCAACTGGAGATTTTGTACGTCCCAATCAAAGCTTCTTTCAGTTTCAGCAGCACATATGCTGTATACTGGGGTGTAGTAGGGCGGGAACGCGTGGGAACGGGGTTCCCGCACATTTTTCACGTTTTGCTTCAAAATGAGTTTAAAGTAGAGATGGCACGAGCCAGCACATTTGCATCCCGGCCCATCCTGAACTAACAAGAAACCGCCCGGCCCAGGCCGTTTATTCTAAACTACAACTTATTTTCTGGCTCGGACCGGCCCGTGGCCCGTAGTATAAAGTAAACTCAAATGCAAAGTAACAAAAAGTTTTCAGTTCATTGTCCTTTGGACACTAAAACCATGCAGTCTTAAGGCAGAGTGGTTGTAGGTTCGCCAGGGGACCTTCACTTTTGAAAATTTATTCGTCCGTCGCCTGTAACGTGACGCTAAGGCATGACAAGAGTGCACTAGGCTGCACTACACTTGCTAGCAACATACTAAATCTAAACCAGGGGTCACCAGCATTGTGCCTGCGGGCACCAGGTCGGCCGTACGGACCATGTGGGTCGTCCACGGGCCTGTTCTGACAACAGCATGAACATGATCAGTGCCTTCCCTTTGATAATATATTTAATTTTTATTATTATCGATAACATAATTTGAAGACAAATTGTGCAAGTTTTTGTTTCAAAAGTCTGTGTATCAAACTGGTAGTCCTACGCATGAATCTGTACCAAGAAATAGCTCTGACTTTTAAAAAGTTTAGTGGCCCCTGCCCTAAACCTTAACCTAAGCCCAGAGGTGGGCAGTAGCGAGCTGCTAAAATAGCGAGCTACTGTAGCGAGCTAATTTACCAGGAGCGATAGTGTAGCGCCGCTCTTTTTTCAAAAAAATAACGCATGCGGTAGCGAGCTAACGCACTTCGCTTTTACCGCTATTCGCTACTTTGGCGTGAGTGGTGGCCAAAGGAAAAAGTTCGCTTGAGCTTTTCCGTCCGAACACATTGGTAGTAACTGCTCTTCTCACTGTTTTGTGTTGACTTTGGATGATTTTTTTGCGGTAATCTAGCAGCATTAGGAAAGATTTAACTCAGGTAACTTTTGAGCTGAACGATCGGGTCCATGTTAGTTCGGAAAAAACAACATCATCAACAATCTTAAAGCAGTTCGGGCTTGAAAATATAAGCTACTGCTGCTAGTAAAGCTGCGTAAAAGTGAGTTGAATGCTTAGAACAAATGCTGCACTGGATTCAGTCAGTACTTCACTGCATGTGTAGCTCCAGTTTTTGTTTTTACGTATATGTCAATATGAGATTTTTTTAGTTTGGTTCGACTTCAGCGTATTTCGCTCTGTGCATAACCCATTGCAAGTTTTTGTTAAAGTTACAGAACAAGATACCGGCTTTGACGCTCGGAAAAATATAGCACGTGATAATATTATCACGACATTCAAGTTATTCAATTAAAGCAAAAACATATGGCGGCAATGACCAATTCTCAGTTTGTGAACGCCAACCATTTGAGAGGCTAACATCGTGAATACGTTGGCGTGATACAGCAATGCAGTTCTGCGTAGACTGTACCAAGTTCTTCAACACACACCGTCAAATTTATCGTGAACGCAATTAAACAATTCTGATTTATTGTGAAACCGTTTCATGTAACGTGAACTTACTCGTAGATCAAAGTTATGCAAATTATTTCCAATCTTACAAATGTTCTGGTAGCATAACAGAAAATAGACGTTGGTGAAAGCAAGTCAAACGTTTACGTCAAATCCGGCTTACAAGTTTAGCAAGTATGTTTTCCAACATGTCCGATTGGGCAAAATAGCATTTGCAAAGAGGACAAGAATTATATTGAAAGATTTGAAAAAAGTATGAGCTTTCAACATTTTAATCGTGGAGTATAAAGCAACACGCAAATCCAATCACCAATGTGCTTTGGTCACTCGCTCCTTTTTGGTGTTTAGGCATATGATGAAAGCCGTGACGGTAGCTCTTACGAAAAAAGCCTTCTCAAATGCTAAGGATCGTTCATTCAGAAGGGCGTTTTTAGGCATTGCTGCTGAAACAAAGTTTTTCTTGCAAGTATCCGGGCAACAGGTGGTGCAGTAGAAAATCAGTGAGTCAGGACTGGAAAAATTATGGCAAAAACAAAAATGCTACATTCGCTCATTTGCAATAAAACCACAGGAGCGCTGAGTGTTGCAGCTAGCATTTGTTTATGTGCAATTCAGTTTTCATTCTTTTGTCGTGCTTTCACATAATTTTCAAGAACTTATTGGTCGCATTTCACGTTTGCCAATGCAATTTTGCAAAATAATTTTCTGACGAGTTTTGGAAAAATAATATGCTGCTTTCGTATCAGGGCAAACGTTTTCATTGAAATAATCTCTCACGGCGTTTTCAAAACTTTTTGCGAAAATTTCCTATCCTAGGGTAGAAACAACGTAGTAAATATCATTCCAGCATTTGGTTGACATGTTGATATTTTAAGGCGTGCAAAAAATCGATAAACTGCGCGGCTAAGCCTCTCGTATGCCGTTCAGTTTTGTTCTGCATTTTTATGATGGCTTTTTCAACAACTGAATCAAGACAACCCTCTCCTTTCTGCAAAGTAAAATTGGGCATGCTGACAAAAACTCCATATCTCTGCACCCACCAATTCTGTCGCATGGCGAAAAGCATCTGTCGAATGAACTGACATAGCGCTTCGTCAAAATCGGTTGGTATTTTTGTCATTAGACGGTGAATTTGCTCTTTAACCGAAATAATTTTACACTCATGATTTCAAAAACACTGCATTTCGCAAGAATTTTATGCCTGATAGTCATCCTTCACAAGGCACTTCACTTAGGAGACAACATTTGCGGTCGTTTCAACGCTGTTTCAACTAATATCTCTTACTAGACATACAAAAGCACAAAATCACTGATTGTTTTGCAGAACCATCTTGCAAATGTGCAGAAAATCTGATGTGTCTCAGCAACGGCATAATGCGGCTCATAACTCGCATCAGCAAAGTTTCTTTTTGTTTGTATTCTGTGAAATTAGTTTGTATCAGAAGCGATTCTGCCCTCAAGAGTCGTTTGTTTTTTGCAAAGTGCTTTCACTTCTGTCGCTGCAACACATTTAAACAAAAGACTGCTGTTTGGAATTTGCGTAGTGGTAGCCAATGTCATTTCGTTCAAACCAGAACGGAAACGTTCTTGTAACTTACCTTGGTAATGAAATGTCGCTTTTTTGCTACATCACACATTCTTTTTCGTACAGGCGTACGTTTCTTTCATATCAAAATTAATTTGGGGAGACGCTATCTTTGTAAAAGTGGTCGCAGTAAGTTTTTAGTTTGAGCTTCGTGGCACGGATTGTTCTAACTAAACTGAAAACAACTGCATAATTCGCTTTTTGCAATCGAAACAATTTAGTCTTATGAAAAACATATCGTGTTTGAGAACCGTCAAAAACGATTTACTTTCTCCAGTTAACAATAGCGTTGTTTGTTTGCAGTGCCATTTGTATTTTTCGTAGGTACTTGCACGGTCACAAGCCCAGCAACAAAAACTTTGCACCGGTGAAAAATTAAGGTTTTCGCTGAACAAATAGTGAGGTGCACAGGCCCACAGCAAGGTTGAATAAAAACCGTAAGTTTGGCTAAGCTAGGGGTTTCCAAACTTTCTCTGGCCATGTACCTTCAGCATTTCGATAGATGAGCGTGTACCTCTAAAACAGTGTTTCTCAAACTTTTTATTCCATTGCCTCCCTTACACTCTCGACACATCATTTGTGCCCCCAAGCCTGATAAAGCACATACAAGGTAGTAAATTTAAATAATTTTATTCAATGGAAGTATTAAATAGCTGAACCAAGTTATTAAATAGCTTGACTAAGCATTTGTATTGCGACGCTAATATTACGTTCAGGATTCTTGTGAAAATAATCCACACTGTAGCCGGACACACAGACGATCCAGAGTAAAAACTTAACGAATAAATAGCTTTAACTGAAAACTCCAACGAATACCATAGTAAATTAAAATTTGTAAGAAACTAACATGTCGTAACAGTAGGCTATTGAAATTAACTCAACGATTGATGATTAGTGGTTGAGCGTATTTGCCCCCTTTGCGTTATTTCCCACCTATCCCCCTATGGTTTTATCGCCCCCTTGCCCCTAAAAATCAACCCCCACGGGATGATTCCGCCCACTTTGAGAACCTTTTATCTAAAATTTCTTGTGACAAAAAGGCTGAGGAAGATAATAAAAATATGTTTACCAACAAACATATACAACAGTTACAGTCTCTAGCTATGCAGCAAGCTGCGTGAGGAATTTCCTGCTTGGTCCTGCTCCCATTTTATTGCAATGATTCAAGCTTGCACTCATCATTCAGCAATAATAGTTAAGTCACAACAGTGACCCACACCAAGCGAATCAATTGCCATCTATTGCGTTAAGGAAACCAGTTTCGTGTGTGACACATCGTACACCGATTATTTTTACAGCTGGTGCGGGATTACGCACGTTTGCAGCCAATCCATTTAACACTTGGATTGCACTTTCAAAAGCTAGAATGTTAACAAAGCGGTGGCTGGCCAATTTGTTCTCGATATCTAAATAGGATATCTTTACATGCAGGCCAAATAGCCTAAACTACATCCTATTCAAAGCTGTTGTTGTGAATAAGCCGAAACATGGAGAAGCAAGGAGCTCAGTTTGCAATACATGTAGTCAATAGTTTGTTGAGGGGCTTTCACTAAAACCAAAGATCAGCATCACCGTTTTTATAAAATCTGAAAAGATGCCTGAAAACTTCGGGGGGGGGGAAATGCCCGGTTCCCCCACCTTGTTTGTGGGCCTGATTCAACTTACACGCGCGTAAAACCTTGTTAAAAAGAAATTTTGACCTTGTTATTGCTTGATTATTATCTTGAGTTCGATATTCGACTCCAACGAGAAAGCAGCAATAAACGCAATTGACAAACCTACAGCAATCCAGTTACAAAATTAATGCACTCTATGTGTGTCTGCAGTCTAAGTTCCAGTTATATGTGCATTTGCTGTAAAATGAGCAATTCCTAATCATAACGGCTCAATGACTATTGTTTACAGATCATGGTTGTTCAAAAAAGGGGCACCCAACAAAATTGATAGTTTAAAAAACGTTTCAAGGTGAGACTGAAAAATAAAACTTAATTCTGCAAAACAGCACGAATTTCTAACGTTCGCCAAAAGTAGCGGTAGCGAATAGCGGTAGCGATAGCTTGCTACTATTTTTGTTCAGTAACGTGAGGAGTAGCGCCACTATTATTTTCAGCAAATAGCGATATCGGTAGCGACGCTATTTTCAAAGTAGCGGTTGCCCACCTCTGCCAAAGCCTAACCCCTGATCCTAATCCAAGGGTTCACAAACTAGGGGTACATGGACATGTACCCCTGGGGATAGATTTTCCTATCTGAAAGTGTATATTTAAGGTTAGCAACAGAAGGGAAAAATTATGTTTACATATTATTCATTTTGAAATACTCGTATTTATACATAGGTCGACATCGGTGAATATTTTCAAAATCATTATATGCCTATATTGGTAAATATGTTTTTGTAATTTTCCTCAGCCTTTTTGTCATAAGAAATTTTAGGGATACATGTTCATATAACGAAATGCTGCAGGGATACATGGCCAGAGACGTTTGGGAATATCTGTCTATAAATTTCAGCCATAAATGTAAAAAAGCAATCAAGAGCACGTCTACTTTTGGCCCACCCCGCATTGTACATTTTAAAAGTACAAAAAACGTACGGCACATTCTGAACACCTTCATTTCAAAATCAACCAAAAAGCGTCAGGCTATAGGCTACGTACGGCAACTTGCGCTATCTCCGAAAGTGATTCAGGCAATGCAACTTGAGTTGTCTAAATTCAACACCTCACACTATAGCCTACTTGCTAATACTGTATTTGCAATCTACATACCCTAAAATAGCAAACCTGATACTAATACTTATATCGTTTGCAGGGCCCTAGGCTGTTTCAAAGGGGGCTCTTGTGAAAGGTTCGCGATTGACGTCATACAAATTAGTACCACACGCAGAGCCGGATTTAACTGATGCGAGGCCGTAGGCTAATCCACTTGTGAGGACCCTTCAACCATTGTTGCGAGGGATAAAATGGAAAGCGTCAATCAATTTGCGAAAATCGGAAAATTACGCTTTGAAAGTACGGTCTTAAAAAGCTCTCAATCATTATTGAAGTGCCCACAATCACTGCGTTTTTTGCTGCCTTCGACGCAAAAGCGTTAAATTGCACGGAATTGTTGGAATCCTACATGGCTGACGGGAACAGGATTATTAACTGTTACAGGCAAACCAACCGAAATCGCCACAATTGAAATATTTGACAAAACACATGGTCTACTACGTTTTTTTATAACAATCACATCTATTTTCTAATCTGTGTTAAAAAAAACACATCTGTACCTATATAGTATGTGTGGCGGCATAAAGACTTTAAGGCACAACGTGAAGACCACGTTGCAACTCGCTTACCACGGCTGTAAAAATCTCACACGCACGAGCAAAACAGCTCACGTAGAACGCACCAAAATGGGTGTAACTGTTAGGTTCACGATTCGCGTAACTTCACTCCCCAGGTGAAATAAGCAAGAGATAAAAATCTGTGATTGATTCCTTGCTTATTGCAGCTGTGGAGTGAAGTTACTTGAATACAGATATGCGCAAGTTTGAAACATCACAAAAAGAAGAAAGCAGAGCCCAATCGGCTGATTCCTCTAAAGCATATAGAAAACCTTCTAGAGCTTTTAATTGTTCACTATTCGCGTGTTTCTTACTGTTTCAGACTGGTAAGAATCGAATGCAACTAAACTATCGCGTGAAAAGATGCGGAGTTAAAAATCAGAACCGTCGCCAGAAAATCTTGAATAGGGGTTTTAAATTTTCGCAACGGGACTTGACATTCTGAAAGTTTGATAAAATCTTTACTGATTTGTAGTGTTTCATATTTACATTTGGAAGGGCTGAGCTCACCAATGCCCACCGCGGCGACTGGACTGGTTAAATTCCGCTTATGCTGTGACTATTGAAATACGTATAAAGAAATAAAAAGCTAAAATCATCAAATCAATAAGGTTGAATATAGCACAGTGAACAGTTAAAAAAGTTTTGTCCTGCCTTCTTTATAACAAAATTGTCTACTAATTCATCACAATTTGTTTGCCCTAAGTTAGTCACTTTTAATGCACCGAATGGTGTGGACAACCTCTCCTGGAATATTGCGGCCCTTTAATTCATTTTCAATTCTTTTGAATCTTGAAAAGGACCTTTCGCCTGAGTAAATAGTGACCATCAAGCTAAGAAATAAGGCTTCGTGTGGTTACATAAACTAAACAACACTCATCTAAGGCATCAGACCCAAACGCCCTTTTGTCATTTTTTTGCTGTTTCCGTGTCTCGTTGGGGAAGAGTTCTGCGGTTGCCAGTTGGCAAAGTGGCTTGTACTTGCTATTCAATATCATCAAGATCTTTTCTTATTTGCTCAGCATGGGAGAAGTACAAACTTGCGCAAGTGCTCAATAGCAATCTGATTTCTGAATGACTTTGCTGGAGAAAATTCAAATTGGAAAAATCACATCTAAAAATACCAATCGAGCTTTACGCGATACAAACGCTGACAAAACTACAGCATTGCTCAGTCACCTAAGAAACAACTATGCTTTTATTGCAGAATACTACTGCTAGCCCTACACATAGTTCTTATCTGCAGTACAACCTTGCTTTGATCAGGTGCAGTGACGTAACTAGAGGTTTGAGCCAGGGAGAAACTTAGCTGAAGGGAGCCCACTGGCTAACACTCAGAAAATAGTTGAGAAACAATAGCAAACCCGATATTGAACAGCTATACAAAAACCCGAAATCACCGGAAAACACTCCGAAAAACGCAGAAAACAACAATCTACTGAAACGAAAAGAATAGTATACCACTCATTAGGTGCATTTCAAACATGAACACCCACAAGTTCTTTTGATAGAGTACACGTAGCAATCGGTACGATTCAGCAAACGCAGGACGCAGTCAGCGTGCTGTGAGTATATCGACACAATAGTTGGCATGCGGCTTGACCAACCGTCATATTGAGATTCCTGGAAACTCGTTGGAAGACTCTGGCGTTATCACACGAAAGTTGAATAAAACTAAATTTCGTTAATAATAATTAAGACATACATTTTTGTCGAAGTTTAATCTAAATGATTATATACCGGCCATTGACTCTACGCGTACCACAGTTTTTTGGAGGCTCCCTTGAATCTTGAGACCCTAGGCTTAAGCCTACATAGCCTATAGGTAAATCCGACCCTGAGTCTACACGTACTTGCTACATTCATTGAGTAAGTTGTTTCAATTCATAAACATATTACTTTATTCTGAACTCCCTCGATATCCGAACAAAAACAGTCACAATGAAACTAATGAAAAGGGCAGCGGTGCGCAATATTTCCTCTCAGGTGCGCCACTGCGCAGTAACACCAAAAATCATTATCAATTTTTGGCAGAACGCTTTCTGAGCATGTTGCACAGCTAAAATTCGGCAATAAACCTGGAAAAGTGTATATTGTATTTATTCGATTGTAAACCGCCGCTTTCAATCAAGGACAATCGAGGGCGACTTACATTTTGTCTTGAGCTTATCGAAAGGTCTAGATCAGGGGCTCAAAGACTCAGGCCGCATGTGGCCCGCGAGGGCATTTTGTGCGGGCCGCAATGCTTTTTGGGAATTTTCAAACAATTAAAATTTACTTTATTTAGGTTATTCACCGGTATTTAAAAGTGCTCGGCTAGGAAGTGAACAAGCTCCTTTGAAACGAAAGTAGAGACGGTTAGAAATGATTTGCCTTGAACTCATATGATACCTTTCTCAGGAAATAAGATGTAAAAGCTGTTTCAAGTAAAGTTCAGCTACCGCCATTGTTGCGTCAGCGTCACAACACCAACCTACTAGAAATTCTGACCGGAACGCCGTACCGGCAATAATTCTTTTACCGGAACGGCGTTCCGGCTTACTTTCACCTCTGCCTAAACCTACACCTCAGCAACACACTACAGTATAAATGAAAGTGTCTGTTGCTTTGATTGATTCATAACATGGTTCAGTGATTTGCGTGGAAACAAGTGAAACAGAACTTTGGCATAACGGTAAAATGGAAAGAACAGCAGCAAAAAGTTCGTTGTTAGGTTTTGAAACTTTGCAAAAAACACAAATTTTCGGCAAGCAGAGAGCAGCGGCCCGGAATGACGTCACCGCTAAAACAATTGTTAACGGACTGTTTCAAAGCCTTTAGCGCACGCCCGAAGACTGGACTGTTAGCGGCCAGTGCCATCTAGCGGCCAGTGCCATCTCTAGTTTGAAGCTGTTTTAAAATGACTAGTTTTTGGGTGCGTTCCCACACCTTTTTTGGTGGCACTACATTCCTGGCTGTATACATTGTCAGACTTTACAAATTCCCTATAATTGTTTCTGTTTATGGAAGTTAACTAGCAAGTGTTATGAGCATTGATAGAAATTGATGTTGTAATGGCAAGTAAAGAGGTTAAATCTGTAACAAACATAAAATCAGAATTTTCTCGACATTGTGCTGAAGCTAATTCACAAAATAGAGGAAACGTCTCATTTTTATAACAATTTCCAACGTTTCAAGGGACGTGCTTCCTGAAATTCTCTGAGCTCCAATATTCGATAAGTTCGGTCATATGCCCTCCTGGGTGCTGGAGAAAAACGCACGAGTTGTGTGGAACAAATGTTTATGGAGATGGACCTGTTTGTCTGGCTGCAATACACGCTGGAATTGTATCAGGTAAAAAAATTACTCTGTTTGTTATTCTAGGTTCAGTGGAATGTTCCCACATCTGACAATGAAGGAGTACAGTATATGGTATACACAAAATAAAGTGTGGTATGGTGTTAAGACTTTTGCGACATTTTCGAAAATTTCATCGATAAACACATGTTGTAAAAATTAAAGCTGCTCCTTTGCGTTTTCTCAAATGAAAAGAGGTCGGCAACATAATTACAACTTTGATGACAACATAAGCTAAATCATGAAATAACTGGATATGCAACGCAAGAACACACACAAACATCTGTTTCATGTTTCTTTATAATGCAGAGGATGGAGGACTTGCTCACATTTTCAAAACAAAAGGGTTTCCGTCATCACCAGGAAGTGTGCGGTTCGGTGTAACGACGTCAAAATGTGGACGAGAAGCAAGAGGCTATGCGTTTTCAAGTATGAAACCTTTAACAACCATTGCTCCGACAGCAAATGAATGACTGCATGGATCAGTATCATAAGTTCCTAGGCACGAAGCCAATGACGGCAACAGGAGTAGCCTACTACCCACCCCAATTTCAAAACGTTGCACCAAAAATTTCAGGTTGATTAAGCCTTTGATGAATAAGACAAAATAAGACCAGCAAAATCAACAAAACGCCATAAGGAAACTATCCTGCTCTATTTCGGTTTTAGAAAAGCTTATCAAAGCACTATGGTTTACCAATCGTCTATGATCACTCAAACGTTGTGTATGTGGAAGTGAATTCATATCATAGCTGACCTTTACCTCAGGTTTTAGTTTCGTGTGAAAGTTGGTGATTATGAAATTCCAAATTGCATCGAAACGTATGTAATCACCAACCTAGAGTAAAGACGCGTACACAAGGCTTGATGTCTTTCGCAGCAGCTGCTCGCGCACAAGCTTGCTGCGTCCCACCTCCAATTGATGAGGGTTGGAAACTTCATCTCATGAACACTGCAAAATTCTCCTTCCGAGAACCCTTGCATGCTGCAAAACATTCATCTTTAGTTACAGTGTCAGCCATAGATAGACTAGTAGCCATATATGAAATTCGTAGATTTCTGTTTTTTTGCAATCGTGCAGTAAAACTCGAGGCGCAAATATGTCGATGGCATACATATCTCTTGAAACACAAACGTTGGCTGAAAAGAACTTCGATTAAAAGCTCTTTGCCGAAGCCACTGATTTTGCAAACATAGTATTCATTTGTGACTTTGAATTGTTATGACATGTAGCCTGTACTCTGACGTTTCAATTAAGAGAATGTGAATAACAAACGCTTTCAGCAATGATTTTCCAATAACTTGTCGGTGAGTTAAGAATTAGTCTTGCCAAAAATTATTCTCCACAGGGAGCTAAGCAAGGAATCCTTTAGCAACTGTTTCCAATAGAAAATAAATTCTCCAAATACTACCCCTACAAGCTATCCTGAAAGCAAACTTACTGGTGAAATGTTGAAAAGTTGAAGTAAGGCGGAGAAAGCAAGCGAACTCAAGACTAAAACGTGTAAATCACAACACAAAGTGCAACAATTAAAACTTGGAAAGTACGCCATTCCCAAATAATTGATTTCACTGGAACAATGAAACTAACTGACTGACGCCAATAATCCAGCAACTCAACAGAGCTATTAATACTTGAAAACAACTCGCCACTATGACCAAGGACGTCGGTAGAATGCGTGAGTGAGTTTGCATTCGTTACGCTAGCAACCATTCTACAGAGTGCGCTTTCAAATAAAGTGACGGAGTCAACCAGAGGTGATCACGGTGCTGGAGTGCCGGAGTGGATTCTGGACGGAGTGAAAGTTTTTTTCCAGAGCCGGATCAGGACCCAGAGTCGGAATTTTGAATATAAACCTGACCTGGAGCAGGAATGAAATTTTCAGTTTTTACAGCGCCGGATAATCGCTTTCATTAATTTTAAACTTTCTCTGACAGGACAATTGTTAGATTAACTTGCTGGTTCTATTTTCTTGCTTAAATTCTGACATGAATAGTCAATGCAGGCTGTTCACGATGAAGGAGGGGGCAGACTGGGGGGCTCTGTCTTGGCTGAGAGCGACCGCATGTAATCTAGTTCAGGGGTTCTCAAACTTTTGGTGTTATGGAGCCCATGAAGAGATTGACCATAATTTACGGAGCCCCGCAATAAATTTCTTTTAATATTTTTAATAAGTAAACGAATAGCTCGCGGAGCCCCGAGGTTTCTCTCTCGGAGCCCTGTGGCTCCGTACGGAGCACTTTGAGAACCTATGATCTAGTTGATATTGATACTAGTGTGAGGGTATGAAACCGATTGAATATGGTTTGTTTCATATGGTATGCGTATTTTTTCACTTGATGGGCGCATGCAAACGCTGTGATAACTGGAAGATTTGTTTACATTATTAAATTTATGATTGTTATTTATTGCTGAATTTATGTCTTCAAAAACGTTTTTAACGGGATTTTTTATAATGAAACGTAGACACGCCGGTGAAATCGAAAAACAGATCTGGATGAAAAACATCCAGCACTAAGCGCCCTTAATCTAATTGAAAAAATTATAACCCCAGCTGCCCACTTACAAAGGAAAAGGCCACAGAAGGAACAATTAACCAACACAAACTAATGAAAAGTGCAGTGACTTAACAAGCAAAAATAACAGTGCAGTAGGCTACAGAATGCGTAAGTGATATAACGTGCTGGCAGGAATATGTTGACACCGCTAGGCGGTTATACGTAATAGTTTGTGCGTTACGTCATTTAAAATTTCGTAACATAAACGCTTATGCTCTGATAAGTTCTGTCGTTCAAACTTCCTTGGGGGTCAACCAATCCGAACGTGAAAATAAGCTGCTTCTGCCCAAAGCACAAAGAGTCAAATGAAAAAGAAACAAGCTTCGGTTCAGGTGTGAATTGAACGAGTTGAACGAGATTTGGTCCAGGTGACAACAACATAAATTAATTCTATTTTTCGGTTTCCAGTTTGCCAGTGTCTATTTTGCCTCATGATTCAAAAGCTGTGCTAGGGTTATTTTGCCTTTAGTTTAGTTCAGCATGGCTAGCTAAAGTGGTTACATGATAATACGACACATTAAGAGACAAAGGGCTAGGATTTGTAGTTAGGTTAGAGTTTAACCTGCAGTTGATGCAATGCAGACAAGAAGCCACTACCTGTTTGCCAGCACTAAAACCATGGCATAACTTGTCCGTGTTGGGAAAAGGCAAAACAGCTCCAACTATGCTTTTGCATAAAGAGGCAAAGTGCTTTGAAATTTCCAAAGAGTAGCCGGGGTGTAAATTTCCAATCAGCTCCGGAGCAAGAGTAAAAAAGTGACTCCGTTCACCTCTGGAGTAAACAACAAAGTCAGCACACAGGGCGGCAAAACAGGTCGGTCGCAATCACACAAAATCTTCTGATCTTCCGTCCAATATTCGTTCATAAAATTATGTTCAATTTTGTGTTAATGAAACAGTTGAAAGACAATGCAATGTTGTGCCGACACAATTTTGCTTTCATCTGTAAGTATTTAGTAACTTTGTGGAAAAATCTTGACAGGATCAACATTTTGGCGAAAATGTCATGGTCTTATCAAAACTGTTTAAGTTTAAACGCAAACTGCAGACACTTACTGTAAAGTATAAATAGTATTTCAACATGTTTTGGGAACGTCAAAATCGACAAAAAATGTGCCCTTTCAAAGTTATGTGGTAAGAACGAATGTTTTCATTATAGCCTACCCATTACGTAGTCTCTTGAATTTCAACGAGTGGTCTGTGGATGCACATGCCATCTTTCTCTACACCAAGGCACACGCTACTCCTTTTGTGATAAAAGCTACATTGTTGGTAAGTTGCATCTACGACACACGTTAAAAGTTTTCTCCATCACATTGCACATGACCTCGCAAGTGGCTGGCCTTTACGGAAGATGGAACTTTCGGTTTTCCTTCTCACCAAAAGTCATACTTCTGCGGAGCAACATACGTCTGCTTGGAGGCGAAACGGTTGTGGAAACCCGGGACAGGTTTCATATAAGCTGGGTTCACACTTTCTCTGCCATGTTCAGGTCCTTGCGGAACTGGGCAAACAACGATAGATACCGGTTGCGACCCAGCACTCGTGCGCAACTGTGTTGATCATCAAGCAGACTGCAACCACTTTGAAAATGGCAACCAGCGCTTTGACTTTGAAAATGTATGAACTTGTCTAATGTTTGCGCCAATAAAATCAATTCAAACAAACGTTCATGGCAAAACAAGGTTTTCCTGCACCCATTCATACAGGCCGAATATGAGACTGTACAAGCCGCAAGTACCATTCCATAATTTTTTTCCGTGTGACCCATGGAAGAATCTAACCCTGTTTGCCTGCTTTGCTAACGTCTGCCCAACCCACTGTAAGGTTTCTCTACAGTTTGTACTGTAGATTTCTACAGTTTATACTTATTAAGTAGCACTCTGCCACTAAGGCAGCTTTTATGTGGCGATGATGATGTTAATTCATAAATGTTTCACAGTTTCCTGCAGCACTAAGGGAAACACGGAATACACCATAATGGAAATTCATTGTCCTCGCAACTGCCTGAAGAACTATGTACACGTTGCTGATCAGAAGAATGGAGTTTATTCAGTTAACTCGTCAGTCTGTGCCGCTGCTTATCGGGAAAAGATAACAGGTACACATCACGTGGATAACAGGCGCATTGCTCAGATTCGTGCAGCAAGTTAATTTATAGTGTGCTACGCGGAGGTGTAAAATCATATCTCGAAGCGATAATTAACCAAAATATTACATATTGTCAACACGAAGCCAGATTCAAATATTTTTGCGAATGTCACAGACGCTTTCGTTTTCAAATCACTGCATTCGAAAGAGACGGACGACTTTAAAAACCAATGCAGGATGTTCACTGGTGTAGGAACTCGCAATAATCTTTTTCATCAAGGATCATAGAATGTTAGATTTGCGATGACTGGCTGATCATATTTTTGAATGGCTGATCATACGGCTGTAAAAATCTCACACACACGAGCAACACAGCTCTCGTACAACGCACCCAAATTGTTGTAACTGTTAGGTTCACGATTCGCGTAACTTCAGTCCCCAGGTGAAATAAGCACGGGATAAAAATCTGTGATTAATTCCTTGCTTATTACACCTGTGGAGTGAAGTTACTTGAATACAGATATGCGCAAGTTTGAAACATCACAAAAAGAAGAAAGCAGAGCCCAATCGGCTGATTCCTCTAAAGCCTATAGAAAACCTTC
>Ga0210059_1007802_pt1 | contig 16967 bp, 9 predicted proteins | sample Ectturendosymbi2_FD_188042 | JGI IMG/M metagenome (GOLD analysis project Ga0210059, IMG submission 188042) | Ecteinascidia turbinata endosymbiont from Florida, USA - Sample 2 (SPAdes) (version 2) | ecosystem: Host-associated > Tunicates > Ascidians > Unclassified | place: Key West, Florida...
GTTAAAATTGAAATAGCATATATGACGTAAATGTTATTAGTAAATAAGGTAGCCTGTACTTTAGTGAGAGCAAATAGTTTTCTCAAAATTTCAGCACCCCCCTTAAAAAATTCCTGCGTACGCCCCTCGCCACGATAGTTTAACCATATGATTGTGAACAGCCCCAAGACAGATTGACGAATAAGAAACTTGCTGTACCTCTCTCAGAGGAAAAACTCCAGAGGCAGGCTGAAGCCCGAGGACTAGGTGGTGTGATTACATCTTTGACCTGGCTTCGTCGTCCTTTGGTGAAGAGCCAGTAAGACTAACACAGTTACTGAAAACTTTACGATGTTTTAAGACGTCGTAAGACTGCTACCACAGCCGCTTTCCCAGAGAAAATGCAGATTGGAAGGTGAATAAAAAATATGATGCCGACCTTTGTAAAGTATGTTTGATGAGCTAACATTTTGTTTGCCGCTGCAAACAAGTACGCAGACGGTAGCCTGCCACCACACGAGTTTACAACACTCAAAATGCATTTGCGGTCTGCAACAAAGCATGCAGTTCGGTGTTTTACGTTTGTGCCGTATTATCCTACGCAGTAAGAAATTTTTTAACGATCGCGCGCAACCGCCCAAGTCAAGCCCAAATGGCATCCTGCCTACGCGCAACGCCTTGAGCTTTTTTGCTCTTGTAACCACGTCGCCCACTCATTTTGCGTGCCCGTTCGAGCATGAAACGTGACATATGACGCACGCAGCTTCCCACACATCTTATGACCACGGACGCGTTGCAAGCAATTCTCACATTCTTGCAAGTGCAGAAGTTAACGAAGTCTTATTTTTTGACTGCACATCCGCTCTGACTTCAAAAGCATGTGCTCCCCCGCTCCGCCAGTTTCGGAAATTTTAGAGTCCGATTCCGCCCAGACTCTGCCAAGTTCTAAATAATATAAAAACATTTACGCATGCCGACTGAAAATTGAAATTCCGCTTCCGCACAAGAAGATTTTGAGACTTCGCTTCTGCTTAAAATATTTTCATTCCACCAATCGACTGTTACGCAGCTCTACGCCGGGCACACAATTTTGTGCCAGTTGGTTGGCGATCTTCACGGATAGGAAGACAGCAGTGGACAGTGGTGCAGACAGCATCGGCAATATTTATTTTTGTTCACCAGTTACACTTATTTACGTATTTTCTTTCAGACTCATAGTCCTTATCACAGGGGTTAGTAAAAGAATACAAGAACGCATAAAGGCTTAATCACAGCACAGGGTAGGTGTTAGTTGGTGCGCACAGGCCTTAGTGAAAAAAGAACCAACACTGATGCAATGCACTACTAGCAACAGCTCAGTTCTCCGATGCAGATCATAATCCAAGTGTCTCTGTGCTTAGTGCACGCTGCTGCAAAGGATGGTAAATCGTAAACTATGCAAGTTTAATTTGAATTAGTTCAAACGCTTTCAGATTTCTTTCTGAAGTCAAAGTTTTGGAATATTAAAATTAATTTCAAATCAGTTTCAGCTGTGATATATACGTAAGTGCTCTAAAGTCAAAGCTAAACTAATATTCCTTTCATGTAAATCTTTTCATAGGATGGGTTTTACATAGGCAAATCGTTGGTCTGAAAGGTGCATCACCCTGATTGACATAAACGTCCCCACTTGGATGGTTTCAGAAAGCTGTTGCGTTAGGGTGTTTACCAGGGTCGAGCACAAAAAACTTTGCCATGCATACTGTGTGCCAATCAATAAGGAAATGCAGCTGATATTGTATGCACATAGGCTGAGAGAGAAAATGCATTCATAAGGTTATGTAATGTTATGTTTCGTTGCAGCCAGGGCCGGATTTACTAATAGGCTATGAAGGCTTAAGCTGGGGGCGTCAAGATCGAAAGGGGCCTCCAATAAACTGTGCTACGCATAGAGAGTCAATTGCCGGTATATGATCATATCGATAAATATTCGTCAGAAATGTATGACTTAATTATTCATGAAATTTGGTTTCATTCAACTAATCAGATATTGTGGTGATACCACCAGAGTCTTCCAACGAGTTTCCATGAATGTCAATATGACAGTTGGTCAAGCCGCATGCCGACTATTGTGTCGATATGCTCAAAGCGTGCTATAGCTGCGTCCCGTGTTTGCTGAATCGCGTCGATTGTTACGTGTGCATCATGCGAAAGAACTTGTGGCTGTTCGTGTTTGAAATGCACCTGAACTGATCAGTGGCGTAACCAGTCCCGTCGCCACGGGGTGGTTTTTGGGGGCTTAACCCCGCAAACAAAACCCCAAGCCCCCCCGCAGAAACGCAAGCCCCCTTATTGAAAACTTTCTGGACGATTCTGGGCGTAACTGATGGGGGTGCAGGGGTGGGAACCCTCCCGGGCATGCTAAATGTAAAAACTGGGTCGCCGCCTAGCTTGTATTTTGGTATTAACTATTCTCTTGGTTTTCAGTAGGTTGTTTTTTTGCATTTTTTCGGAGTGTTTCCCGTTGATTTCGGGTTTTAGTATAGCCGTTCACATACAGATTCACCATTATTTCTCAACTTTTTTCAGAGAGTTGGCCAGGGGGCTCCGTTCAGCTAAGTTTTCCCCTGGTTTAACCTCATTTAACAAAGCCATTCAGAAACCAGATTGCTATTGAGTACTTGCGCAAGTTTGTACTGCTCCCATGCTAAGCAAATCAAACAAAATCTTGATGAGCTTGAATAGCAAGGAAAGGAAGTCACATTGCCAACTGGCAACCACAAAACTCATCCGACAGAGAACAGGGAAACAGCAAGAAAATGACAAAAGCGAGTTTGGGTCTGATGCCTTAGATTAATGGTTCTTAGTTTATTCAACCATGCGGACCCTTGTTTCTTAGCTTGATGTTCACTAAATGCTCTGGAGAAATGTCGTTTTAAAGATTCATAAGAATTAAAATGAATTAAAACCGCAAATGTTCCAGGAGAGGTTGTCCACATGAAGCATTCGGTGCAGTAAAAGTGGCAAACTTAGGCAAACAAATTTTTAAAGAATTCTTAGACGATTTTGTTATGAAGACGGCCAGAACAAAACCTTTTTAGTTGTTTGTTGTGCTCTGTTCATCCTTACTTGATTCGACGATTGTAGCTTTTTATTTCTTAATACGCATTTCATTAACAAAAGCATAAGGTAAGTTTAAACCAGTCCCGCCGTCACGGGGGCATTGGTGGGCTCTGCCCCTCCAAATTAAAATATGAAACACTACAAATCAGTAGAGATTTCATCATATTTTCAGAATGTCAAGTCCCCCTGCGCAAATGTAAAACCCCCAATTGAAAACTTTCTGGCGATGGTTCTGCGGTTCAAATCCTCACATGCTTTCGCGCGACAGTTTCGTTGCGTTCGATTCTTAGCAGTCTGAAAAAGTAACAAACACGCAAATCGTGATTCTGCGTGTAAGATTTTTACAGTCGTGGTAACCGAGTCGCAATCTGGTCCTCACGTTGTGCTTTAACGTCTTTATATTGCCAGACACATGTACAGTGTGTTTGTTTTTTTGAGGATAGATAAAAGAAAAACAGATGTGAAACTTATAAAAAACGTAGGCCATGTGCTTTGCCAAAAATTTTAACCGTGGCGTTTTCGGTTGGTTTGCCTGTGGAAATTAATAATCTTGTTCCCGCCAGCCAAGTACGATTTCAACAATTCCGCGTCATTGAACGCTTTTGCGTCGAAGGCAGCAACAAGCGCAGTGATCGTGCGGTACTCTAGTAATGATTTAGAATTTTTTATTGACTGTGCTTTTGGAGCGTCAATATGTTTATTTTCGGCTTTTGACAAATTCATTATCGCTTTTCACTTTTTTCCTTGTATCACTGGGAGAGGGGGCCTCGCCAGTGGATTAGCCTACGGCCTCGCATCAGCTAAATCCGACCCTGATTGCAGCAATAAACAATATTTAGAGACCAATTAGATGAGGGTTGATAAAACGATACCAGACATAATGTGGATTAATATAAATGCTATAGCTCGTTATAAAATTAAGAAAACATCCCTGTAAGAAACTGCTTGCACAGTTCACGGTGAAGTTCAAAAGCAGCCACAAAACTTTAATGACTTTCTGTAGCCATCTACAAGAGACAATTTTCAAGTTTATTGCAATTAGCTTTCTATATGATTGAACAAAGGCATTACCATAATATAAAATAAAAAGGAGAAAGCTATTTAAGATATTTTTTACTGTCACATTGGGTTTTACTTTGCTGATGACGCTTATATTTTAATCAACATGTTTGCAAAAAGTTCAAAATCTGACTTTTTTCGGTCTTATACGTTCACAAAACAAATTCAGTTTTCGACGAAAGCGTTTTTCAACTACGCATAACCAATAATTGCAAAATAAAAAGCAAGTGCTTCTCGTGTAGACTTTTGGCGCATTGCATGCTTGCCTCTTAAGTCATTTTCAATTGTAAGCGATAGGTTCCAAACTATATCGAAGTGTGGTGTACGCGCATAATGATATGATGCACATACGCGTAGATTCTGTTTATGGTAGCGTATGGAAAGACATTAGCATAACTTTCAGGTAGGTGTGCGCACATTACAAGATTATTTGTTGTTATATCCCTACTTACTTACGAAGATATACGCTTAACGGAAGAGAATTTCAGGGAGATATATATGTCATTAAGGAAGGCTGCGTGTTTCTAGACGGCACACCCTCTCGTTGCTCTATAGAACTTTGGTCCTTGGTCTTGAGAGCAAACTTGTTACGCAGGATCTGCATGATGAAGCAAGTCTAATAATCAAGTTCGTCGACTTACGACACAAAAAACACGCAATAAATCTTGCAATTCCATGATGTTGGCTAGGTGCCTATTTCCTATTTTAAAATCCGTTTCCACTGTAGTAGTTAGCAGAGAAGATATGGAACGTGACAACTACCAACGTCAATAATTTTGAAAAATCATGTATATGTGCAGTACGACATACCATTAGCAGAATATGGTTTGATCTATCTTGCAACACTGTACAGAGTAACCATAACCGCATTGCAGTGGAGAACGTATGAGCTACTGCGCAAACATGAACTCGGCGTCAGTTTTTGGACTACCGCACGAATAACCTTTTGCTTGCTTTTAAGTGTGAAAAGTCAAGGAGCAATCATTTGAAGTTTTGTTAAAAATATACTGCCAGTAAATTTGTGCGGAAGTCTTTCAATAAGGCAATGGCGTTGTTTCTTACATACCTCTGCGGTTTGAGAGTGCTTCAGGCACTTTCTTTGATTTGCTTGCTTCTTTTTCACAGAAGCTTCAGTCAACACGTGCAGAATTAATTCTGTTGCACATTGAAGAAAACATTTGTACATATCATTGTTGCAGAGGCAGTTTAGATGTTCTGAACGGAAGTTGTAGTTGGTGATAAAAAACAAATGCTATCACCTTTAACTTCAGCGAAAATCATATGCCAGAATTTACACCATGTGTCACTTTTATAAAATCAGGCTGTGCGGAGAATTTATTACGACGTTTGAGAAAAATGAACAACAGGTTGGTAGATATAATCAAATTGTAGTCTAAGCAACATGACGAGCAGACTTTTGAAACAGGCTGAATGAAGCATTTTAATCAATTTTAAATCAAGTTAACAAAGTAGCCTTATAATAAATACTACGGCCAAAGCAAACGATACAACTGACATCTTGCAAACGTTTTGATAACAACTGTTATCATCTTCAGTGCATAGCAATAGCATTTACGTACATCGTATTGCTATGCTATTGCTATGCACTGAAGATGATAACAGTTGTTATCGAAACGTTTGCAAGATGTCAGTTGTATCGTTTGCTTTGGCCGTAGTATTTACTATAAGGCTATTTAGCACTTACGCTTTTCGTGTACCAAAGTTAACAAAGGATGGAAAAAACAATGTACTGTATAAGGCGGTTTGCGAAGTTACAACCTATCGTTTTGAGCTATCCCGATCGCTTGAAGCAGTAAAACAAAGCACAGCGCAGCTATCAAAATTTTATGAGAGATTTAACTTTCTGGTTAGTGTTTAACCAAACTTTCAAAAGGATGTGACAAAATGTTAAATCACTTTTGGTATTCAAAGTACTGGCCTAGTCTAAATGAATAATACGAGTATATTCTTCAATGTAGAGCCTCCACGTTAATTATCTGCAAAGATGGTCATGTACCGCTTTAGCTCTAAGTCCCTTGTGCTTTGAGTCATACGCCTACTACTGATTGTCGATATATCAACATCACTGGGTAAGGCCCAGTTTTATTCATAACCTCAGATGCTTTCATACTTTCTTTTTTGACCTCATCGACGACACATACGGGAAATTCCCGGTTGAGCGGAAGATAACTTGTGAGTAACAAAGGTCGACCTGGTGCACACCAGCGGTCAGCAGATCAGCAACGTCACGTAGTTTCTTAGCGTACTTTGCTTATTAGCGCTGTGGAAACCATTAAACCTATTTCGGTAAAATGGCAAGGTCTTGGAATGAAACTGGCATTTTACAAAAGAACATAAAAATTATGCGCTCTATCTCCGCGACAAATTTTGGCCACGTCTCATTTCTATTTGCAGTTCAGAGCGTAGGTTGGGAATTAGTCAGGTGTGCCTATCAAAATGAAGAAGAATTTAGATTAGAACTGAGCGTAGTTAGACAATGAAGTACTTTTATACAGACGTACTTAAGATTAGCTTTAGCGAAAATTCCGCCAAAGGACAATTTTGTAACAAATCTCACCAAGAGCGCCATGACTGCTGTAAAGGAAGAGCTCCCAACAGTTTTGGGTTAAATGCATCCGCACGTGACGTGTACTGTAAATACAGTTGTGTTTTTCGTATGCTCGAATAAGTCATGCCAAGGGTGAAAGCTAAAAGATAAGCAGTTACAGGAAAGTTAAACCTGTGCATTCATGTTTGAAACGCTTTTCTGAAAAAAAGTTTGAACTGTGCTACCTACTGGCAAGAATATAAGAAAAACAGTTTTGCGCTTTTGATTTATTGCTTAGCACTGACTTTTTGTTTTTGCCTTGTTTCCTCATTTGCTTGATCAGACAAATATTTGAAAGCGGTTTCAAAGTTGTTTAAAATTTTACTTTAAATTTTCAATGATTTTTGCTCAGCAGTAGCCAGTAGCCACTATAGGCATGATAACTTTGTATAGGTGACTTGGTAATGCCCGTTTAAAAATAATAATCTTACCCTGTGTTGGTAAGTTCAAAAACATGCAATAGGCCTACTTATCTGGTTTCAAGTTCCAAGAATGTTTTCCACCGAGAACCTAGTAACTGGTTTTGTTTCAGAGCTGTGATGAGGTATACGAATGCCCAGGGCGAGATCTTGAAGTGCTGCCTTTCAGTACCGGAGATTACGTTCCGTTGATAAATATAAGCCCGAAGCGTTATTGATATCCTCGCTGTGATGAATACCACTGTTTTGTGGCACCAATATTTTGAATAAACAATATACCAAAACGTACTTTATTAAAAATGTCTATTTGCCAAATCAGACATTTATTTTTAAAAATGAACGGCCAAAGTTGGACAGAACAGGGCATACAGCTTTGGTTACAATTACAAGACTGTAAAAGCTTGCACAGATCAAACCGGCCCAGATCGGACTGCATGAGGTCCAAACAAGACTGAAAATTCTGTTCTGGGTTAACTGATCCGTTTACCAGTATTTTTCTGCCTGGCCTTGTTTAATCGGAACCAGTCGTATGCAACCGTCGACAGTTTGTTACCAATAACATCATTTTGATTTCGTTTCCCAGATTATTGTTCTGCAAAGAATAACGTACATTCTGCAACCACATGTAAATAAACTTTTCAAAGCCGTCATTGTCATGTCTTGTAACGCCCTGATGAAATTTAAAGTGAGATTTTCAAGAACAAAACATTACAACATCAACTCTGGTACGTTGTTTGCAAGTTATATATACAATAGCTTTGCATTTTTTACTTGAATGAAAAGCGTATCATTATTTCATTTGATTTTTTTCTTCCAATTATTATATACACCAGTCTGTTAGTTTAGTGGAAGAAAACTCCTTATACAAGGTTTGTAGAAAAGGGGTCGTCGAAACCAAATCAGAATGCCGAAAGTCAAAAAAGTCATGGCCAATTAGAGGTAAGCGTTCAGCTGAGCCCAAAGGCAACTCCACATCTGTGCAAAAGATTACCAAACCACTTTCAAGACCCACCAGATCAGGAATTTCAAACACAAAATGGTCGAGGGCCAAATGAGAACAAGTAACGCGACTATCCGAGGGTGGCAATATGACGCTGACGCAACAATAGCAGTAACTGAATCTTACTAGAAACAGCTTTTACATCTTATTTCCTGCGAAAGGTATCGTGAGATGTAGGCAAATCATTACTAGCAGTCTCTACATTCGTCGAAAAGGAACTTGTTCACCCGCTAGCCGAGCACTTCCAAACACCGGTGAGTTAACTAAATAACGTAAATGTTAATTACGGCATTTGAAAATTCCTAAAAAACATTGCGGGCCGCACAAAATGTTTTTTCCGGCTACATGCGGACCGCGGGCCGTGTGTTTGAGACCCTGCACTAGATACCACGGATGCTACACTAGAAAACTGTATTAATAACTGATAAGATCTTGTTAAACCCATGCTAATAAGCGGACCAAACAGTTGCAACTTTAGCCCGGAATAAAAAAACGTATCTGATACACGTCGAAACCATTCCACAAAATTTTATTTAAGCTTTAAATTTGACGATAATTTACATCTTGCTACTAAACGCTAATCTTTCGATTGGTAAAGGTTCTTATCGTAATTCAAAGCGCAAGACAATAGGTTTGACACATCATTTTATAGTGCATATTTGTCTAAGAAAAGACCCGGAGATATGACCACAGGGTCGAGTATTAACGAAAACTTTCCCTGCGCGGCAAGGCTAGCTTTTACATCCAAACTCTAGGAACTGAAACTGAAACCGCCTGAAGTATAAGAGCTGCTGCGTAAACTCGACCACTGTTTGCGAGGCAGTTGCTGTTGCTATCGCCGAAAGCCTCCTTATAGGAAGGTTTCGTGTAATGGTTCTCAACCTGTGGTAGGCGTACCATCAACGTACGATGTACGTAAATGCTTTCCACATGGTACACAAGCAGTTTCCGGGTGTATGCGCAGTTTAGCGTGAGATACAGTAAGTTAATGGATTCTATCATTGCAACTTTCGAAAATTACACGCCTCGTTGCACTATTTTATCGCTCTGTAGTTAAACATTACTCACAGTTAAATTACTGTTTCTCAAACCGAACAATCTCACTCCTCGTAAATTGTTTTTCATTAATTCATTTGTGTGTTTCAGTATTCATTAGTGCATTTGGGCAAATTACAGTAAGTCTGCTAGACAGGGGTGGATAAAACCTATTTTTGTACAATTCGGAAAATAGAATTCTCGATATAAGGCATTTTGCCCTCCACTGTTTTGTCACAACAGTGTTGTGAAGTATACTTCATCTCTCTTACAGTAGTGAACCCGTAATGAGACTTGACTACCAAATAGGAAATCACCCCCTAATCCTACTGGCAGGATCCGCCCTGTTGTTAGAACAGGTGGGGTACGCAACGACAGTAAAAACCATCAAGTGGTACGTGATCATAAAAAGGTTGAAAACCACTGGTTTAGTCCATACTTAAACTAAGATGTGTTTGAGCTTCTGCAACTAGGAAACAGGTTTTGCTTCCGGGATTTCAAACGCAAAGTAACTGACAGATTTTTTTAGCTATTGCAGTGGTGAAAGTAGAATAATTTTCTTGCCGGAACGATCCAGTATTTGTCAATACTGGAGCGGAATTTCAGCCATAATTGTAAAAACGCAGTCAAGAGCACGTCTAGTTTCAGCCCACCCTGTATTGTACATTGTAAAAACGCAAAAAATTGTACTGTACAAGCATTTTGAAAACAACCATTTCAAAATCAACCAAAAAGCGTTATAGGCTACGTTCGGCAACTTGAACAATCTCCGAAAGTGGGTCAGGCAATGCAACTTGAGTTAACACCTCCACAGTTTTCCGCACGCCAAGAGGTTAAATACCACAACACATCAACACAAATATAAAAAATTATTTAAAAGCTTTGCACAAAGAAAGGAAATTAATTAAAAACATGGCCATAGTCAGAGTCAAATTTTTACCGAGGCGAATATGTTAATCACGTCACCGGCTTGGTATGGTGTTAAATGTAGTTTATGGAGACCTAACATCCTGCCCTTGTTTGTTCATGGCTGGTACTACCTTTGGTGGCTGCAACATAGTGTAGCTGGAGTGCTGCTCTTTTTAAAACAGCCACACAATATAATATGATTTGATTCAGCGTTATGAAAATGTTTTGTGGCAGCATTACAGAAAGTTTATCGAGGCAAGTGCCTCATTTTGCCTCAGTGTAGCTATGGCCTAGCAAAAAGTGTGTAATCCACAGTGATGCAGTCGAGACCGAGACCTGGTTAAAACTTCGAGTCCGGGACTTCATCAAAATTTCCGAGACTTCAAAATTTGTGGATTTTTTTTTATAAAATATTGTCATCACTTCTAAGTTGAATTTTTTTTCAAATTTATGACATTTTTCTGACCTTTTTTTGGTTGTTTTTTACCTGCAAATGCAACAAGTAAAAATCGTTGAATTATAGAAATTTTACTCAACCATTTCTTTGCAATATTCAGTCTCGAGACCTGTAGCCATCGAGACCAAGTCCAGGTCTCGAGACGCCATCAATGGTAATCCATTTAAAACTCTGCTAACTCAGCCTTAAAATATTCATGCTGTATAATCTCTAGACCCTTATAGGCACGCCAACGACTGGATTAGTGGTTTCATCTTTACAATAACAGCTCGTAGTGCATCTGCTTTGGCAGTGGCTTTCTTTCGCTGACTAGATCTACTCTCATATGCACATTTCGGCATTCTCAAGTAAATGCAGCCTAACCTAGATGAGATCCCCCTATTCTGATTACTTTGAAAAACAGAAAACAACTTACACCTTACAGTACACGCAGTTTTTTTTAAGGAAAATGTTAGGTACCCAGTATGGATCTGTAGGGACCCGATTTCTCTGATTCTAGGGACCCGATTTTCTCTAATTCCAGGGACCCGATGATAATTTTCCCTGATTTTAGGGACCCGAAACGGGTACCGAAAACGCTTTAAAGAAACTGGTACACGTGAAGCTCACACTGCTGATTACACCAATAGGCTCAAGCTACAAATTTGCGTTACCCATACATCAAGATACATGTCTATTTCTCGTCAACGGCAATTGAAATCAATCTTTGTTATGCACTGAGCTGCAAATCAGAATGACTCAAGATTACTGTACCACAAAACAATTGAAGTCAAAGAGCATACCGAGCATGCACACGTGCGATATTACAAACTGTTAATATTTTGCTCCACTGAATATATGCAGCCTTGGCTATAGTGCAGCCATAGCTAAATCTTGCCTTTACCCGTATTTCACCCATAAAAAGCAAGGACACCCGGTCTGAACGAAAGTATATAACTGTCCTCATGCAATTTGAAAACGATTTCAGACGTCCTGTGCGACAAACCATACGTAACAATAATTCATTCGCAACGCCACAAAAAGAGATTCCTCATTGTGATTCACCTCAACCGTTTGCGTTGCACCGTATTTCACTCATTTTCTGAGGTCGTACGCTCGTTCTTCTGCAGAATGTTTTGTTGACAGTACAGTATAAAAACATGAGTTGAACAAGAACAACAACACATATTAGCGTACTTAAAACTCTAATCGGAACGCCGTACCGGCAATAATTCTTTTACCGGAACGGCGTTCCGGCTTACTTTCACCTCTGAGCTATTGTGAAACGTATGCCTTAGCTGCTTTCAAAATCAACTGTGGGAGGCTGCACTGCCGCAAACAAAACTTTGTGTTTATCTTGGCATAAGTGTAGCCAGGAGGGGGTCTACTTGGACATGCCCCCCCAATTTTTAGAACGTATAGTCATTTTGTGCTTTGAGAGGCAGTATCCCAAACAAAATAGTGTAATTCGCCTAAAATAAATCATTTTGGCCTCCCCGAATTTTTTTGGCCACCTTAAATTTTTGGGCTGGGTACGCTACTGTATCTTGGTAGGCTTTTGATGCGTGTAGATTCCTGCAGCTGACTGCATAAAGTCAGGGGACGATGTTTTCACGACGCTGAAGAGTACCGCGCGGCAAAAGCATCCTGAAACATGGCCTTGATAACTTCGTTTCGTGTAGTTTAAGGATGCATACCTTGTAAAATCATTCTATAAGCGTAATACGAATCTCTCTAATGAAATTAGCTTTAAGCATTACGAAAAGTTTGCTATATCAAAAGGCAGTAGAACCACTGGTAACCCACAGAAGTGGGCATTAGCGAGTCACTATACGAGCGCGCGACTTCAGCAAGGTACTTTTTAGTAGATAGCGGTTTCCCTTCTGCACTTTCTTGAAAAGATTCCTGCGTGAGGCAGGAGGTAATTCATGAGACGAATCGTCGGTGGTCTTAAAAATTTTGATTGATGGTTTAAATATTTTGATTGACTAGATTCTGTACTTACTAGAAGAGCTGCTAGCAAAAGGCCAGTTCAAAAATTGCTGCAATGCAAAATAAACGTTATAAGTCTGAAGTGCAGCAACACGAGCGGCAATAGATTCCCCTCATTTTCTAAAAATGTGTTTTTGAATTAAGTTAGACTTTGCTTTAACAATAAATTACTTTTGAATAGCGTTGCGCAAAACAGCAAAATGTGCTAAACCAGCATAAATGTGCCAAAGGTCAAAATCGAATTGAGCTACTGCGTAAAAGTCGAGCGTGATTTGTCCAGCAATAAGAACTGTGGGCTTTGACATACTTCTTCATTTATTATGTTTTTACAAAAATAGTTTGATGCCAATACACTGCTATTCGTTAAAGTTCACAATTACCAAATCTTAAATACAGTCATTAAGTCTTTATGCTTCAGCCAACAACGCATGCGTGGCAAAAGTTTCTGTGCTAATTTGTCATTTCATATTTTAACCATAACTTTAGAAAAGGGTTTCCCAACCTTTCTCTGACCACGTACCCCTTTAGCATTTCGAAAGATGAGCATGTACCCCTAAAATTTCTTATGATAAAATGGCTCAGTAAAATAACAAAAATCCACTGAATTTTTAAACTTTTAGATTTTTAGAACTACAAAGATAGACTCCGCTTACTCGTCTCGAAGTTAATATATTTAACAACAAGCATATAATGAATTTTGAAAATAATATTCACTGATATATGTATAAATATATGGAAATAAATGATATATAAATATATTTTTCCCTTATATTGCTATCGTTAAATGTACCCCTTCAGATAGGCAATTTTACCCAAGGTTGGGAAACCCTGCCTTAGAGAATTTCCACGTTGTCACTATAAATATCGATACTCTACGCAAAAATATCTGAACCGGTAAAACTGGACCTGTTAAAAGTTAATGCAAATTTCAAAAAACGTTTTCTACAAAAACTTGGCTAAAAATATTTTATTTTGCAAAATACTTCCTTTCGTTTCTAAATCTAAAATAATTTATGTGCAAAAAATTAATAAAAATCATCCACAAAATACCAACTACTTTTACAACATTCAGTGTCGTATTTTTTATTTGCTGGCTAGAGGCTGTGTTCTGCTTTAAACATTTTTAAACTCTTCGCTTTTTCATGCAAAACTGAGCAACTAATAAATATGATTTGGCCAGTTAGAACTCGAAGCTTTTCTTCAAAAAAATTATTGATAAAATCACTGTTATAAAAATTAAAACTTAAAAATGGTTTGCCACTGACTAATACACACCGTAGACTTTTTATGCTGTGACTTGTAGCATTGTTCTGTTAAAACAGACTGAGCGGCTTGCTTTAAAAGTGGACGGTAGGTTTTGCGCAACACTATGATTAGATTTTTAGAGCTAAGAATGACAAATCTCGTCATTCGCAATTGTTCACCCTTTATCGTGATCATCATTTAATCGTTAATGCATTACGGTGTTATTTTTGTTACATCGTAGACAGTCTTGAAAAACGGTCAAAATAAGGGGCCTCAAACTCAAATTTCTTCGAGGGCCAAATGAGGACTTAAAAAGTAACCCGAGGGACGCATTATGACGCTGACGCAACAATGGCGGTACCTGAACTTTACTCGAAACAGCTTTCACATCTTATTTCTTCCAAAATATATCGTGAGTTATAAGGAAATCATCTCTTTCTCTATATTCGTTTAACTTCAATAGTAGTTAAGGCAGTGAGCGTTTTAGTTTTGAAGCTGTTTTCTGTTTCAGTTGTAAGCGTTTGGTACTTCGCAGATCAAGTTTTGAAGTTGCTGCAAGATGCAGTTCAATACTTGTCGTAGTTTGAATAGTTACTGCCACTTGTCTTCTGAAAGTCAAGTTTGGTTCGTAATTTAAAGTGTTTGCTGCTTAGTCAGTCTTTCAAATATTTTCCATGGCAGAGATCTGATGTGGCAACCTCTTTCCCAAATTTGTTTGTTGCCCTCAGGATGTACTTGACCATGCCACTTGGCGTCCGGAGAAAGGAGTTTTTCTCCGCTAAAGCTAATTAAAACTTATTTCAGATCATCAATCCAACCAGAGCGCCTAAATAGCTTGGATATTATGTCCACTGAATTCGAAATTAGCAGAGGCTTAAAAATAGACAAAATTCTGAAGGACTTTGCTGATGTTAAAGCACAAAAAAAAGTTTCTCTTGCAAATGCCCTTTTTATCGTAGACTACAATAGCCCAAAGCAGAGCTGCGGAGCCGGAACACAAATTTCTTGCTCCATCATCCAAAATTTATTGGCTCCGGCTACAAAATGTTTTGGTCCACTGAAAACTAAAAAACACTGTCTTTGGCACAATTGTATTATTAAATTATCATAGATGAGGTGTCGCGAAGTGATAGGCTATATTTGATAAACAGTGGGACATGCAAAAATGTTTGAGAAGCCATGATCTACACACAAACGAGCACGGGCGTCGGAAGGATTTTTTTTCAGGGGAATCAGCAATAGTGCATTTTTCCACGTGGTGGTCAAAAGCATTTTTCCAGTGGGGCCAAGAGTCGTGAAATTTCATTTTACCTAATCGAAACTAAGAGAAAAACATTTTTCTACTAAAAAGTTAATAGGAAAATATGAAACTTCAAAATCCAGCGGGGCAGGCCCTCCCTACACCCCCTTCCGACGCCTGTACAAACGAGGAAGTTTATTTGCACATATGGCAACCCACGCTCGTTCTGCAATAAGTTAAATCGTTTGCCCCAGAAATTAGGGCTGTGTACCAAAAGTTCAGGATCCGGCTTCGGCTCCACAATTTAACCCTTAAATGTCTGGGTGCTTTGCTAATCACTATTGCGTACCTGTGTCCTGTATACTGGCAAGTGAGTAGAAAGATATCGGCACAATGGAAGTTTTTGTGCAATTATTATAAATATCACTTGAAAACTTTATAAACTAAAGCTCAAAAACGAGTAAACCTTAATAAATTTGACGATTTCCTGAATGTTACTAAGAGTTTGATGAACGAAGGTTCAGAAACGAAAACATGTAAACTCTCCTATAGGTACAACAGCATGCAAAATCAGTAAGAAGGTGTTTGGTGACTTTGTGCAGTACGAACAAAGTACTGTGACAATTTTTGATGTTCGTTGCAACATGGTGCCTTTTGGTGAAAAAACTAATAACTGATAAAAATTTGGCAAAAGAATAAAAATTGCTTTTGACTTGGATTTGAAAAACATAAATCCTGCATCTCTGCTGGAGATGAACGGATTTAAGTTTTTCAAATCCAAGTCCAATCTGGCAATTTCAGTTTAAAATACAATCAAAATCCAATAAACTGACAGTTTCAAATCCAAATCCTGATTGAATCCAAAATTCTATCAGTTGTGTTCTGCTAAAGGAAAAATAGCCACAGCACAGTGTTTGCCTCATGAGTCAAAATAGACGCTTCCAATATTATCTTGAAAAAAAGTTGACTGATGCTCTATCTTTGGCTGAGAACACTATAATAGTAGACAATTCAAAGACTTCAAGGTAACCACTATTAACATCAAATGAAATAAGAAGCTCAGCTATAAAGTGTAAGATATCAAATCAGACAAACAAAGTAGCAGGTACAGTGTACAGCACAAGCGGATCATTAGCACCAGCACTAGGCTACACATATATAAAACACTGTACTATAACCATTATGGGTCAAGAAAAGGGATGAAATCAATGAAAGTCACACGAATTTCTTTAACTTTGATGACATGATACATAAAAGAACAGGCTTCGAGGCTTGTACCTTGCATCACTGGATATTATTACTATGTATGCTAATACTCCACAACACGACCTACAGTTTCGACGGATGTGAGAAACTTCACTCGAGCAAAATTACAGAATAAATGCAGTAATCTACAGTTCCGAAATAGAACTGACAATTGCGAAGAAATTCAAAACAAGATTTGCAACTTCAAATCTAACCCAAATCCGGTTAAGCAGAATTTATAAAATCTAAATCCAATCCACATCCATCACAAAGTTGAAAATCTGCCGGATTTAAATCCGAATCCATGTTCATCTCTGATCACTCTCTCTCTCTCTAGTCTCTACATAGCAGAGATGAGCAGATATTGATATTATTACCCTGATCCATATCCGAAAAATTTTTGCATATCCAATCCTTATTCGAGAATTTCTGAAATTTAGTATCCGATATCCATCCGTGTCAGGGTTAGTTCGGATATCAATAATTTTTACTATCCGGATAACGGATATATCCGTATATTTGGAATTTAGCTAACCGGTCAACCGGATAATAACTGCTAAGTGAGACAATCGATTTCACGAGGTTTGCAAGAAAAATGGATTGTAAAATCATTACACAGTTTTATTGTAGATCTACGTACACGCGCAGTACAAACGAATACGAGAAAAATCACGCAAATTTAATGTTCACTGCTTCTG
>Ga0210059_1007803_pt1 | contig 16967 bp, 15 predicted proteins | sample Ectturendosymbi2_FD_188042 | JGI IMG/M metagenome (GOLD analysis project Ga0210059, IMG submission 188042) | Ecteinascidia turbinata endosymbiont from Florida, USA - Sample 2 (SPAdes) (version 2) | ecosystem: Host-associated > Tunicates > Ascidians > Unclassified | place: Key West, Florida...
GCGTTAACGAAACATCACAATTTTCCATAAGATCGTGATGTTTCGTTAACGCCAGGGGTGTTCTTTACATGCATACTTTTCCACTCTCTGATCGTATCAGCACGTGCCATAGGTAGGCAATCACATTCCCGCGCAAAAGCTTCGCTTGCCGTTCGACCCCAGACGGTGCAGGCGTGTATGACATAAGGAAACCAAAACTGATTCCTTACCAATGCAATTCTGTTTGACCACTTCAAGCGACGAAGCGCGCGCAGAATGAGTTCTTGTTTCCAAATCGACATCTGTAACGAAACACAGCAGAAAATGTCAAAATAATTAGTATAAGCTTCAATGCGGCATGTTCAAAAATAGTCTGGGAGCAGCATCGAATTCTACTGACTTCCTAAACATAGCTAAAGTCTTAAGGTCACTTTTTATGTTTACAACGACAAAGTACGAATGGCATCGTCATTTGCTTTCGATGTCAACTACAACGTCAAAGCGATATTCACAAATAGTCCAATCCATCGACCGCCCCTCACGGACTGCATTGCCTGACGGTGCTGGACGATGAGACAATTGAATGGCTGCTCAACACCTGCCCCGAGTTCTCGTGCGGCCAAGCAGTGGTTTCAACAACTCGCTCAAAAGAAGAAGACAAATAGTATGTCCTTCCAGAGTTTGTGTCTGCAGAGCTGAGGCAAGTAGAAGCACTTACACAGGGGCACAATACAGTGTTACCCGTGGCGTATGTAGAAAGTTTCCTGTGAGGGCCAGAAGAATACGTTTTTTCATAGGATCCATTAACTTCACAAATCTTCTAATGACGTCCGATGCAAACACAGATGCGTAGGCAAAATAACATGCTATGAGAATGAGGAACGGAAAACCTCGGCCCAAATTCACGTCACTGATTTTTAAGGAAAACAGGCTGAAGCAAAGGCGGATTTTGCGTCCTGAAGCGTAAGACAAGGAAATTAATAGTAAATACGTGACCAAATGAAGCAAGTCAAAGTGTAAAGAACATTTGCGGGAGGTCGCAAATCACAAAAAAATTTTGTGAAATCACAAAGGATACTAATCAGGAGAACTAAACTTCACCAAAAATCAAGCCACACACAGTAGAGGTCACAATAAATCGCAAGAGATAAACTTTTCTCAAGTAAGTGCAATACTGTACTACGGTTTGAGTGCTTGCTAACATCATTCAGACTAGAATATATCATTCATTTGTGCTCACAGTGGAAACATGCAAATGCGAAAAAATGACTTTCACTATTGATATATTTATCTATAGGTAGTTTTGTGCTTGTGGCGTATTATGTCTTAACGTTACATCTTCAGCTGCTCTCGATTTGTTGCTGCCATTTAAACAGCAGGCGCTTGAAACAATGAAAATGTTTTGACCGCTACTTGAAATATACTTGATTTATAGAAGCAGCAAGGCATTTTTGGAATTCTACCGATGCAGCTTTTGAGGTTAATCACTAAAACCGCACACCTAAATTTCAGACAATTGGTTTGGAAATCTAAAGGTTCGCAAACTCCATGTAAAACATCATTTGCAATAAAATCTGTAGCTACACACCGGCGTATTGTTACCGATCGATATCGGAAATGTACCGATCGATATCGGAAGTGTACCTAATATAACAACAAAAATGCAAAAAAGCAACCATTGCTTTCAGAGCGTAAAAATCTTTTGGTTTACCACGAGTAAAAAAGCGACGATTTCAAGATGTCAACGGAAATGTGACCAGAATAAACAACTTTGAGTATCAAAGAGTTTTGCATTGGAGCGAATGGTTAATATTACAGTGAAAGCTATAGGCTTTTAATACTGCCATGTGTTTCCGCTAGAATGGTGTTGTAGAGTATTAGAATGTCACCGTGTATCCGACAATGGAAAGGAAACTCAATTTTCTGCTTAATGCTGTTTGCATTACGCAATACTAATGCTATATTAAATGATTTTAGATGTTTTGCGCTGTCAAGAATTTTTCTTTTTGAAGAAGTTTTACAAAAAATATAATTCTGAGCTGTTTCAACCAACATAGGAAACTTGACACAAACTCAATACCGCAAACATTCCAACTGCGCTGAATTAGCAATTTGCATAACAGCGTTAACAGTGTTTGGCTGAAAACCCGCATCTTCCGGCCAAAATCTGGGCCACACATGAACACCACGCGAACTGATAACTTCAACCAGACCTTCTCCAAAGCGGTGATGCATAGGCACAAAATGTTAAGCTCACAGTAACCTGTGACAAGCAAACACTCAGTAAAACACTATTGCAACTCGTACAACACTCAAGGCGACGTGGCCAAAAGTGACGTGGTCATCACGGATGCAAGTCGGGAAAAGAGATAAAGTACTGTATTTAATCGAACGTAAGCCGACCTTGATTATAAGTCGCACGAAATGATGTTAAAAAATTAATATAAGCCGCCCTTCAACATAGGTTACCTAAGCCTCCGAGACACTTTCGCGTACTACCACGTTTCATGTTTATTCGTAACCCTGGTAGTGATATTTCACCACTACATCTGCCTCCTGCTCATCATAATACCTCCTGTGACGGAGTGTGCATATGATTCTGAAGAGATAGAATGTGTAAAGAGATTTGGTCGACAAAATGTAGCCCTGGAAAGACTGGGTGTCACCTATGCCTTTCAATAAGGTAAAGAAATAAAATGTAAGCCGCACGAAATAATGAAAAAAAATTTTATAAGCCGTGGATTACAATCGAATAAATATGGTGTATCAATGGAAAAGAACCAGTCACTAATGGCAAAGGTCTGGAATTGCAGCGTTCCGTCAACGTCGTTGGTAACCATTTTTCAAGAATCTGGTCTCTGCAGTGATGCCCGAAGCAACGCATCAAATACAAAGTACGCCAAGTTAGCAGATGAAGTTCCCGGTGTCTCTAGATCAGGGGTTCCCAACCTGGGGTACATGTACTCCTAGGGGTACATTGCTAATCCGAAGGGATACATTTATTGTACAGCCGCAACAAGTCTACCTTTATAGTTCCAAAAATCTAAAAGTTATATTAAAAGTTCAGTGGATTTTTGTTATTTTACTCAGCCTTTTTGTCATAAGTAACTTTAAAGGTACATGCTCACCAGTCCAAATGCTGACGGGGTATATGGTGGATAAAGGTTGGGAGCCCCTGCTCTAGATGAGGAGTAATGCTGCAATTCTGTGAAACCGCCGAAGTGTGGCGCATTCACCCAAAATGCGGGTTGAGAATGGAGGAGTACCAGCTACCAGTGTCAGGCGCCTGCAACTGCAGCGCTGCATCAACATCGTCAATCTCAACACCACCTACTATTTTGAACAACTTTCCTTCTTATAATTAGTACGAAGTTGCCGATGCAAGCCTAGCTGGGCGGGTGAATGGTTAAAGCTGAAACCACAAGGTAAAGAAGTTCCGTACGGAAACGGATCTTTTCCACATGCCGGTCTACACGATGAGCATACGCTCCGTACAGATTCACGTACCAGTACATTGAATGTGTTGCTTGAGATGACTTGAATGATGCGAAATTTTCCTTTAACGCATTTCTGTACGGAATTTTCGCAATTCGTACGAAATTTTCGCAATCAGATACGGATGTAAACATACGCAACAAATCTGCACACGTATGGAATCGATGAATAAACAAACGTTTCCGTTCGATTTTGCGGATGAAAAACAGATAAGCATGTACCCTTCAGTATTTCGACAGATGAACACGTACCCCTAAACTTTCTTATAACAAAATATTTTATCATGATTAATCACAGAATTTAAAAATAAGCACATAGCGGCTTTTTAAAACAATTTTTACTGATACATGTATAAATTTAGGAAATGAAAGATATGTAAATATATATTTCTCTTCTGTTGCTAACCTTAAATATACCCCTTCGGATAGGCAAATGTACCCCTAGGGGTACATGTACCCCAGGCTGGGAACCTCTGCTCTAAGCGGTAGGGTAGCTCAGTCGGCAAGTAACTACGTTGGGCAGTAAGCTGTACATACCGTATTTATGGTACGGAAAGGGGAATGCAATGAGCAGAAATGGTTAAGCTTATGCGATTTACAGTTTTTGTTTACAACCTATGCTTCCGACGGCACTAAAAAGCTGTGCCAGTACAAATTCTATTGCATTTTTAGTGATGTAGTACACCTTCTAAACAAAAGTATTCTGACAGCCCACAAGACAGGCGATAACATTTTTCATTGCACTTCGCCACGTTATGTCAAACACCAAGCAGCCCCTGCTTTTATGTGAAACGGCCATGTTGCCAAGAGTTGCTAGACACAATCTCAATATATAAAAAACTTAACATCTAGAAGGCATGATTTTCCACAAGCAAAAGTTCTGCAACACTCTTGGTTGGTGATGCAAATAAAGTGTGTCACAACAATCAGCATGGTAACTGTATCAGCAGCGCTAAAAAGCCGACTGAGAAGATTCGAGGCAAAAAACATTTTAATTGTTCGAAATTCTGTGGACTATTTAACATTTGAGCAAAAATACGGAAAATACGACATTCTAGCAAGTGGTCCTTTTAGCTTGCGATCAGTGTTTCCTCTAAGAAATTTTACACTGAGCAAATGTTTTAAGGCTGAGATAGCAGAGTTCTAAGTAATTTACAAACTTCGTGAATTATTAGAATAATTATAAAATCTTTTCAAAATATGAACAAAGTACACATTTAATTCAAATAGTTTCTCCTTGCTTTTGTGCTTGTCCAATGTTTGAAATGTTGCAAGTGCGTGAGTTTGAGATTTCACTATGCAAATAGTCTTGTGGTACTGCATATTTGTGCACCTTGGAGGGAATTTTGCTTACGATCAATGCATGGCAGGAGCCCTTTCCAAATCAGTGATATGCCACTTGTTGGGCTGTGCCGATGGAAAATGCTCAAGAACTATTTTTCAGTGGATGTCACATTGTAAGAGTTGACTTCGTGCAAATCCTTTGCCACTCAGTGTTACTTTAACGCTGCAGTATAGAAAAAAGGAGGCTGCAAGGAATATGGTAGCGTCAGCGTTGAAAAAAATGGCCTATTGCAAGCCGTATCTTTCGTAGTGGGTTTGATCGTATAAAGCATAAATTTAGTATTTTCCAATTGAACATGTTTGGTAGAAATTTGTAAATTTCAGAGCATTTTTGCCCAAAGTTGCGTAACTGAAAACTTCTTTTTGACAGATCTTCAATATTTACAAATACATGTTTGTTTACCTTCGAAACAGAATCATAAAACATCGGATAGCGCATACGTTTCACCTACGTGCAAAAGCAATCAAAATTTTATATTTAACTCAATTTATGAATACTTCGCGTGCGATTGCGAACATCCTGCTGGGTTGTCACCCATCTGCTTTAGTCACTGCATGAGCATGTAATCAATATCGAAAAATATCGGGCAACCCATCTGGCCAGTTGCAGCGCGCACTGATAAGACAAAGATTTTCTGAACAGCTCGATGCTTTCCTTCACTTCGCTGTTCTTCCAGCTGTGCATTGGCAGTACTTTACGCATGGCAATAGGAAGGTCGTAAATGTTAGTACAGTACTATGCTTGAACAGCACAACAAATTTTGGATAACAGCGAGGTACAGAGTAAGTCCTGCATAGTTGCGTGAAAGGATTGCTTATTTAAAATCTACACCAACTTGCTTGCTCTGCAGATTCAGAAACTCATTGGTCAAGCAGCCTGCCCGAAGAGCGCCATGAAATAAAACCCACAGTTTTATCGAACACCTACTCGGCTTCTTTCGCATTACACACTTATGTTTGACTCCGAACTAAGTTATCAACCAGCATACCACTTCCTTCTGAATCCTCTTCAAAATCGTCCGGATAGTCTTCATCGTAAGAAGCGTCGTCTGAAGAAAAGCAAAGGCAATTAGTTGCATTCTTTATCACCAAAGGGCTGCAGATTTGAGCAAAAACCACACTTCATGCGATCCATTTCCTAAAATCTTTAGCCTACATGTACATGTGCTTTAAAAAAGTGTGCTCAATGTCCAAAAACCTATGGAAATTACTGTATTGCACAAAATTTAAAAACATTTTCAAAAACATGTCTGCTGCATTTGGCATTAGAAATTCAGCAATTGTGCTCAAAAACCGATGAAACTTGCACATCAAAAAAGCAGAAAAATCTTGCCCAAACGTTATTGGCCGCACCTACTTCACTGGATTCCAAAAAACTTGTGGTACCCTAAAAGTATAGAGGGCATCGTTAGTAAAAAAATTGAGACATATCGGACTTGTTTTCATAATATCCGTTTTTCGAGGTATATCGAAAATGCTTTCAAAAGATCCGTTGTGGTACCCAAATACCGACACAAACTTGCATATTGCAAAAACATCAACGTGAAAGTCCTCATAAACATTCCTCCCACATTTGCGCCCAACATTTCTGTCATGATGTTGAAATAACCGATGAAAACTTGCATGTCACGAAACAACTAGAGATAGACCGATATATCGGCCTGGCAGCCCGATATAATCGGCCGATGGTTTTGCCGATATATCGGTATCGGCCAAAGCGGCCGATTTTATCGGCCTCAGTAGGTGTTGACAAAACGCTGTTATCAGGGTTCCCACGCGGTATTCAAAGTATTGAATTTCAAAATTGGTTTTCAAGACCTCTGAAAAGTATTGAATTTGACCAAAATGTACATTAGGTTTTGAAAAAGTATGGAAATTCTAAATGGAAAAGAAATCTCAAGTATCTGAGCAGAATTTTAGTGAAGGCAAAGCACTTATGCAGGGTTATGCAATGTGTAAAATTGAGTTTCATGATTAAGAATTTTGAAAAATTAAGATAAGCAATGGTATTGAATTTTTTTAATTTAGTATTAGAAAGGTATTGAAAAAGTATGGAAATTGATGTTTAAAAATGCGTGGGAATATATCGGCATCGGCCCCAAAAAAGCCATATCCGTCGATCTCTAGAAACACCAGCAGAAACGTGCCCGACCACAAATGTTTTTACTGTCCACATCTTCCACCACTGTTTCGAAAAGCCTATGGCGCACTGCACCGCAACTTGCGGTGACCAAAAACCAACAAAACTTGCCCATCACTAAAAAAAGTGACCAGGTGCCCATTTTCCAAAGTGCGGTTGCCCAAATTTTCTTCCGCTGATGCATGAAAAGAGCAGAAAACGCAGGCAGAGCGGCGTTTCTTAAACATTTGTGGGTTACGGACCCCTAGCACGTCGTCTTAATAAAGGTTACGGGCCCCTCAAGAAACGTTGCAATAAATATTTGAAATTAAATCTTAATCATCGTAGTAGTAACCGAAATGTGTGAAAAGCCTATTTACCCTTTAAATCACCTTCACGGACCCCAGGTTAAGAACCCATGGCTTAGAGCAGGGGCTCCAAAACTTTTGTTTGCCATGTACCCCTTCAGCATTGCGACAGGTAGGCATGTACGCCTTCAGCATTTCAACAGATAAGCATGTACCCCTTCAGTATTCATGTGCCCCATCGGATAGGCAAATGCACCCCAGGTTGGGAACCTCTAGCTCAGAGGAAACACTAAGCGCGAGACACGCGACATTTGCAGGCACTACACGTTAAAAACTTACTTGGACTTTGTTTGCTGGGAGAGGCTTCTTTATTACTTTTCTCCGGCACGTCATTCTTCTTATTCGCAAACTGTTTCTGCAAACCTGCAAAAAAACATAGCAGATATGTCACCTTACCCGTTACAAAGCCTAAGTTGATTTAATTTGTGTTAATATATGCAGACAGTATTACAATTTACAAGAATGCCGTTGATGAGTTTTGAAACCTGACTTGTAGCCAAGTATTATTGACGTTAGCTGTGCGGTGAATCATTAGCAACTATGTTACTGAGGGAGACATGCTATCCTGCGAGATGCAAACTTTTAGTGTTTATACCACACCAAAACTTGTGAGACATCTTCTCGCATGATCCTGTGAAAGACTAGAATGTCTAACTGTACATTTCTCGCCCATAACTTTAATAAGCACCCTTGAAGTTATCTCAACAGCAGTGGGGTTTACCTTGCGAATTTCCCAGCACCGAAGCATCTTGTTTTTTTCCCAGAAGCCAACCACTGCCAGGTAATTTTTTTTTCTTCCTGTGCTCGGTTTCGTTTTTGGAAGTCACACCAAAAACCAGTTTATCTGAACTGCTTCGAGAGTTGTTTTTCAGCCACGGAGCTTCAAGGAAATTGTGACCGCAACCACTTTCTTCTTTCAAAAGCTTTTTTCCTTTTTGAGACATGGCAATAGGTTGCAAGACTGGTTTGCGATTACCCACATCCAAGCTTCTGGTTGTTTGTTTCGTAAAAGTGTTGGGCATTGCTTGCATGACAAGCGAATGTCGCGATCCGTCCTCTTTTCGCTTGAGAACCTACATTCGTTCATGCTGGCGTTAAGATTGCAATAACGAGTCTGATCAATAAGTAGAACAGCATTTTTCAACCTTTTTGCTGCAGCGGAACCTTCCGCAAATGCCTGCGTTGCTCATGGAACCCTATGCAATGATCCAAGTGTCTATAATGCTACAACCGCATAGAACTTTGGTTGCGAATTTCGTCCCAGGCAATTTCGGTCTGTTTCGGCGGAACCCCTGGCAGCCACTCGCGGAACCTCAAGGTTTCGCGGAACCCCGGTTGAAAAACACTGAAGTAGAATAATGAAACCACCCGCGTCAGCTCTGCAGCCAAAGCTTTAAAAGCAAGTCATCAGCATCACAAATACATTGCACTCTTTTCATGTCATGCAGAAAGAAACTGAGCAGCAACAAATTGCTAAATTTGGCATTGAACTGAGTTCGCTTTTCCTCAAGTTGTCCGGCAATAACAAAAATTAAAGATGTTACGGTGCATTTGCCTCACACACTGCAAATTCACTTTGTTTTGCATACAATTACTGTAGATTGAAAACCAATGCGTGCACTAGTGCACTAAAACATGCCCGAAGATGTGTTACCTTTAAACCTTTACAAATTTGAAATAAAAACTACACATCTGTAAGAGCGTAACATACTTGAAATCAGTTTGAGAAACAAGCACTACAAACTGTGTCTAAGTGATCACCTGCACTCGTTTTGACTTAAGCCAAGCGCTCCCAGGTAAGTTTCGTGGCGGTGTTACATTTCCACTTATTCCGCTGGCCACAGTCTTTGGTAGAGGTTCTTCGTCACTCCCTTCAATAATTTCTGGAATTTCATCGTCACCTGCCATGTGATTTTTGCGATTTATAATCACAAAGATGCGGGCAGATTATAAATTTAAAGACAAATCATTGTTACACCATGCCCAACTAACCTACCCAATAGCAATTTTAGAATATGTCTCAACTATACTTGAAAACAAAACAACAGGGTGAAAATTTAAAAGTAGCTTGTTTGAATAGGGGTACCAATGGGTAATAGGTTTAAATAACTGATGAATGTGAGTGACGGTGTGGACGATTCAGTAATAAACAAGCACATTAAAAAATGTACAAAAACTTTCTAAAGCACTCTGTTGAACTGCAAATCTGAAGTACATTACCAGTAATTGCCTTTTGTTTAATTTTCTCTTCATCTGATGAACTTGAAAAAGTATCAGAGGAATAGTCTCTGCAATAAAAAATACCTGGGATGCAGAACACTGTTTTAAGCAAAACAGCAATAGTTCCTTTATGCCAAACCATCACACAATTTTATGTAAAAGTGACAAATACTCAGCATACAGTAGGTCTATATTCTGTATACAATGGGACGGTCCCAACACTAGCTTCAACCTGTGCAGCCAAACAAACTTTGCACTTCATAGGTATTACATGCTTGCACCTCATTATATATCTCCAAAAGAATATCACATATATTTATTGTCCGTAAACATTTCAAGTAAATAAGATCAGAAATTTGTTGCTGCAAACAAAAATTTGTGGTACTAATTTGAAATTACCGTACCAATTTTTGCTGTGAACAAAACCTTGAATAAAATCATTAAAGATGAATGAATACATTTAAAATTGATGAGATATATTATGTATGTGTCCACACAGGAATATGTAGTATCATTCAGATAGGAAGTATGGATTACATTCACTGTTATACATTGAACAAACATTATGACTAAAATTTCATTTCTGGATGCCGAAGAGCAACACAAATTTACAGTAAGTCATTGTCTGAGGAATCCAAACCATACAATTTGATATATGCGTAGTGAAACAAACAGCTTTCTCTTCACAATTAGCCACTCCATATAAATACAACTTCTTCAAAAATTAAAATTTGTCATTGTAACAAGCTTCATGTCAATCTGCAACAGCTTTTTATCAATATATTCCCCATATGACCAAACTGACCTTATTCTAGATAGCAACATATTTGAATCAAACTACACAGACTGCGATGAACAATGTGTTGGCCAAGCCACAAACACATTTTAGATTTGTTGGTCTGTACATAAGAACTCATAAAATGCTGACATTTCAGGCAGTGATGTAGCTGGGTCATATTTGTCAAGATGAGTGGAGTCACAAGTAGGGCTGGGTTCAAGTAACAAAAATGTATTAAGTGAAGGGTCTCTAAACTATGACCCACGGGCCAAATCTGGCCTGCAGAGACACTTTGCCAATAACGAAAAAATAATATATTTACGACACATTTGTTCATATGGTACTGGTAGAATATAACATAGCCTATCCAAAGCAATGGAAGATGTCTGGCCCTTGAATTGTTGTGTAGTAGCATATGTGGCCCTCTGACAAAAATGTTTGGAGACCCTGGTTCAAGTACGAAGTAATTTCTAACACATTACTTAACACGTTGCGAGCTGGTGTATTAGTACACATCATACTTTGAAATCATGCATTGAGCCACTATTTTCACACCACTTTGCAACTCCATAACTCTCCAGTTGATTGTGCTAGAGAGCTGTTCAAACCCTTAAGACTCAGCAAGTCTAGTTCGCAATGATAAAAAATTTTTAGGTTTTGGGTTTCAGGTTATTTGTGAGTGACGTCATAAGTGGGATAGGTTTACGCATTTTTGTCCAAGGTTATTGGGCCCTGGGCCCCAGCTACAAAAGGGAAGTATTTCACTCAAGTTTTTAGTGCAAACTGGGCCAAAATCCCAGTCTTTTGAGCCTTTGATTGGCTTTCTTGCGTTTTTGGTTCAAAAGTAGGGTAAATTACCAATGTTTGGTAAAATTACCAATTTTACGGCTTTTTGGCCATGACTTGTGAATCAGAAATGCTAGAAAGCCAATCAAAGTCTCAAAAGACTCAGATTTTTTTCAAAAGTTATGGGCGAAAATTAACAAATTATTTATCAATTTTTGGCCATAACTTTCGAAACAGGAATGCTAGATGGCCAATCAAAGGTTCAAAAGACTTGTATTGTAGCCTAGTTTCCATAAAAAACTTGAGCCAAAAAATTGGCTCTTTGCGTTGGTGCTCAGGCCCTGGTAACCTGGGCCAAAAAGGTCTAAACCTACCCCACTTAAAACTTTGGTGTCTGACCGCTTTCAGGGATTTTCGCGAAAAAAACACCAAAACGCACATGGATTTGCGTGGGAATTTCTCTGGTCCGGTAAGCGCTACCGACCCGGTCAAAAGAGGACTTTCAGGCCACCTTGGCCCACTTCACCTGGCCCTGAGCTCAAACAGTTAGATGGTAGTATTTCACTGAAATTGTTACTGGAAACTAGGCTACAATCCGAGTCTTTTGCTACTTTGGATGACCTGCTAGGGTTTCAAAAGTTATGATCTAAACTAGCAAAAATATTTGACTAATTAGCTAATTAAATAATTTGTTTATTTAAGATCATAACTTTTGAACCAGAAACACTAGAAAGTTCATCAAAGGCTCAAAAGACTCGGACTCGAGCCTAGTTTCCAATGAAAACTTCAGCAAAACACTTTGGCCTAGCGGTTGGGCCCTAGGCCAGGTAACATGAGCCAAAATGACCCCAAAACTACTTCACTTATGACGTCACTCACAAAAAATCCACACTCCCCAACCAAAAAAATTTTTTTCAAGTGCAATCTAGAAGACTGGCCGATCCGTTTGAGCCATTGAGCAGCTGTCTAGCGCAATCGGCGGAGGAGCTGGGGTGTTGGTAAGGCAACTGAAAACTGCTGTTTTTAAGGCTGAAATCGAAGTACGAATATATCGTACGCCGGCTCTCAAAGTGTTAACTGTTTTTTATCAAATCGAGTAGCCCCATTAGTGACTAACCTCACGAACTCGTGTAAATACATTGATACATGAAACAAGCTGGAATTCTAATTTCCAGCACTTTTTCCATGGCTTGGCATTTAAACTTCCTGTTCACATCTTTCAGAGATACTGATGATGCTTTTACATGCAATTTTTTTTGTCTTTCAGTCTATGAATTGTGTACCCAATGAATTAGTGTTTAGCAGAACTTTTGGTGAATTACAACTGCCTAAAGCTATAGAGCCCTATCAATTTGCTTGAAGCTGCAGAACTTTGGCAATCAACACCTACCCATTGGTTTTGTCTGCTAATCAAGTTGAGATGGGTTTTTGCCATGCCTGCTAGTAAAGTACTTAAAACCATCTTTCATATCATCTTACCTCTGTGTAGGAATTGGATCCAAATCGGAATCGCTCTCTGAATCACTGGGATATGGCATCTTACTTGGAGATACCTTTTTGTTATTTTTTTGATCATTGTGTTTATTCAGATGATGATGATGATCATCATCATCTGTTCCTCTCTCACCATAACCAGACCATGTTGCCACAGTTTCACAAGCTGACAACATTAAGTTTCTTGATACAGCTGAATGAGGACAACTTTGGGGACGATCAGCATCAAGGTCATCACAAGTTACACTGGCATATTCACCATGAACTGATATGGATCGCTTAGAGTCAACATCACTTGATCTACTGGGTAATACATCTCCACTTGAATGCATTAGGGCATTCAAATTATCCAATTTGAAACCTCTATCTTCTTCAACAGAAGCAGAAGTCTTTCCATGTACCTGTGCCAAAGTTAACTCTGGACTGCGCATCCTGACACAAGATAAGTACTTTTGCAAAATAGGCAAGTTCAAGATTTCTGATGCTGTAGGTCGCTCTTCAGGCACACGAGTCAAAATTCGGGCAACAAGATCTTTTGCAGAATTGGAGCAGGTGACAGGTAGTGCAGAAAACTTGCAATTGACAATCTTATGAAACAGGCTGACCAAATTTGCAGCATCAAAAGCAGGTTTGAGAGCAAGCATCTCAAACACTAAACACCCCAGTGCCCAAATGTCAGATTTGAAGCTATATGGTATATCTTGACACAATTCGGGACTGAGGTAGCATGGTGTTCCAACACATGTGCTTGCTTTATCAAGTGTGTGGTCTATTTCTTTTGAGATACCAAAATCTCCCAATTTCACATCACCAGTCCTGAAACACATATCAAAAACATATTCATCCTACATTTTTTGTCAATGTTAAAAGAACATCTACATTCATCGTCTGCCTCAGTGCTCATGCAGAGTAAGTTGAATAGTGATAGATTCAATTGTAATTTTAGTGAAGATCAGGTGACAATACAAACTGCACCAACTTTGAATCATGCAACTAATTGCCTTGGTGACCTAATGCAACAGCTGTTAACACGTTGGATGCCAGTGTATGAATATATTGTACTTTGAAATCAGCCTAAACTCAAGCATATTTCATGTGTCTTAGCAACGACATACAATCCTTGGCCAATTGCTCTGGAGAGCTGTTCAAGTCATCAAAAGACTCGGCAAGTCTTTGAGTCTGCAATGAAAAATGTTCTTGGTTTCGCGTTTCGTTTTTTTGTGGGTGACGTCATAAGTGAGGTAAATGTTTGGCCATTTTGGCTCATTTTACCTGGCTTGGGGCCCAACCACTAGACCAGTGGTTTTCAACCTGGGGGTCGCGACCCTCAAAGGGACCACAAGTAGATATTTTATGTACACAGCTGTATTACATTTGCTTTATTCGAGTTTTATATGGGGGTTGCTGGGTTATATTGGGTTGCTATACTAGGTCACGATACAAAAACAGTTAAAAACACTGCACTAGACGGAAGTATTTCACTCAAGTTTTCATTCGAAACTAGGCTAGCATCTAAGTCTTTTGAGCCCTTGATCGACTTTCTAGCGTTTCTGTTATCCATGGCCCTTAAGTTATCCATGGCCTAAAAACAACAAAATAATTATCTAATTAGTGGATTAATTACTTATTTTGTTGCTTCTAAGTCGTAACTTTTGAACCCGAAACCCCTGTAAGTTATCCAAAGTATCAAAAGACTCATATTTTAGCCTAGTTTCTAATAAAAACTTGAGTGAAATTGTACGATCTAGCAGTGTGGGCCTAGGGCCAGATGAAGTGGGCCAAAAAGGCCTAAGCTACTCCATGTATGATGTCACTCACAAAAACCCCAAAACCCAAAACCAAACAAATTTTTTTCATTGCAGTCTCGAAGGCTTGCCAAGTCTTTTGAGATTTTGAACAGTTCTCTTGCACAATCAGCGGCAGAATAGTTCCCGTGCAAACTGCTAGTTTTAGACTGAAATTATACCAGCTTCAAAGGTGTTAATGAACATGTTTTGCCAAGACATCTTACAACGTCTAGCAATTGCACTGAGGAAATGTAAAATAGATGTAATTTGACACTTTCACTACCAGGGGTTTTCTTCAAGAAAACACACTGGCTACCAGGCAGTTTGACAGTTTTTTATATTTTAGCCAGTTTCTAAAACACCTTGCAATTGATGTCCTAAAATGCTTCATTTTCTAAATACACTATTTATAGTTTTTGTTTATAAATATACAAATTTTGATGAGAGGAAAATTATAGCTGGTATCCAATAGAAGTCAGATCCATATCATTACATAGCTGGTATTTGCTTCAGAATAACCCATTATGTACATATATGTAGACTGACGGTTGGAAGTGTTAATGTATACAACAAGCTGTTCAAATACAAAAACAAAAATGTTGCATTTATATTCTTACAATCCTGTATAATTAGCCAGCCAAACACAGATTTGTGCTTCAAACCTGAAGGTGAAAACACATATAGAGGCATGTTTTGTAAGCTTGTGAGTGGTGCAACAGTCTTACAAAGAAAATGATTTTAATCCAAGTTGGTGAGAAATTTAGACTCACCTACTTTAACCACAAGGAATTGGAATTCACCTTTCAGTAGTTATGGTAATTGCTGAACTTCTTTACCAAAGTAAACAAGGTCTCAAAATGCATGAACAACGGTTAGGTAAACAAGGTCTCAAATTGCAGAAACAGCGTTTAGGTAAACAAGGTCTCAAATTGCATAAACACCATTAAAGTAAACAAGGTCTCAAATTGCAAAAACAGTGTCTAGCATCTTCTCAACAAGGACTTCAACATGCACTCAATCAGTTTTCTGCTGCGTGCAACTGGCCTGGAATGAAAATTAGCACCACAAAGATGAAGGTATTATGTCTCTCTAGAAACCCATGGCAGGGTGTGCTGCAAGTGAGCAGCAATACACTGCAATAGGTGGAGAAATTCAAGTACCTCAGGGTGGTATTTTACGAGTGACGGAAGGCAGAGGAGAATGATACACTGATTGGAAAAGTTAATGGAGTTCTGTGTGAGCTTCATTACTCTGTGGTCACTAAACAGGAGTTTTCAAACACCGCAAAGTTGACAATTTTTAAATGTCTTTGTTCCGATCCTTACCTATGGTCATTGGTCATTAATCTTGGGTTATGACTGAAAATATATTATCTCAAGTGCAAGCGGCAGAAATGGGACTTTTGCAAAGAGTCTACGGTGTGGCACTTCATGACAAAGTGTGCAGCTGTGAAATTCGCAGTGCCCTGAATGTTGAACCGGTTCTCTGAATCGAGAGATCTGGGCTACGTTGGTTCAGGTATGTGTCCAGAATGCCCCACGGAAGACTGGTGAGACAAGTCCTGCTGGCTAAACCCATGGGAAAGCGAACCAGAGGTTGTGGCTGCATCTCTGACCTTGATTGGTCCTGTCTTGGTGTGGAGCCAGCAGAATTACCTGAAATTGCTGTTGACCATATAGTATTTTGAGTCCTCCTGGGGCTGCTGCCCCCGCATCCCTCCCTAGAGGAAATGCGGCATGAAAATGAATCAAAAATGCTTCAAAAACATTTTGTAGTAATCATAATAAAAAGCAACATGAACGTGAAATATATATATAGTAAACAGTGTACTCTATGCTAAAATGTTAAACACCTTCGAAACCGGTATGATTTAAGCCTATAATCAGAAGTTTGCATGTGTCTTTGCGTGGGCATAACTCCACTGCTGATTATGCCAGACAGCTGTTTACACGCTCAAAAGACTTGGCAAGCCTTCAAGCCTGTAGGTTTTCTTTGGATTTGGGTTTTGGATTTTTTGTGAGTGACATCATATGTGGAGTAGTTTAGTTTAGGCTGTTTTGGCCCACTTCATCTGGCCCTAGGCCCAAACCGCTAGATGGTAGTATTTCACTCAAGTTTTTATTGGAAACTAGGCTAAAATCTGAGTCTTTTGATACTTCAGATGACCTTCAGGGGTTTCTGGTTCAAAAGTTATGACGCAGAAACAACAAAATGAGTAATTAATTCATTAACACATCAACAGCCGGTCCATGGTATATTCGTGGCTGCTGTCTGATGGTAGAATGCCGGTATGGTTTTCGTGCTGGCGCTTGAGTGGGCAAGACGTTGTTTTGAAAAGGCTCTTGATGGAATACCTTGAATGACAAAAACACAAATTCTGCACACAAACATTAGTCATATTGTGTAGTTTATGAAAATCGAAATCAAATGATTTTTCCACTTCTTTTGGAGATAAAAAACACCTGAAAACTAGGGTGGATTGCCTGTTTTTTAACTTTGAAAGTTTATTGCGCCTATTCCAACAATGGGGAAAATGTAAAAATCACAGAAACAGTTGCTATAGCTGTTACAAAGCATCCTGCCAAGTTTGGAATTAAA
>Ga0210059_1007804_pt1 | contig 16964 bp, 12 predicted proteins | sample Ectturendosymbi2_FD_188042 | JGI IMG/M metagenome (GOLD analysis project Ga0210059, IMG submission 188042) | Ecteinascidia turbinata endosymbiont from Florida, USA - Sample 2 (SPAdes) (version 2) | ecosystem: Host-associated > Tunicates > Ascidians > Unclassified | place: Key West, Florida...
TCATATTTCACCATAGCTCGACGGCTTCGACTGACCAACCTCACACCAGCAACAACATACACAGTAACCATCTCAACCGTCTGCTCTGAAAGAAGAGACCTCGAGAGTGCAAAAGTTACTCTGGAGTCAGGAAGATGTCGATTCATACTGTACCTTCTCATGTATAGTGCGGATAGACTATAGAATGTTAAGTAATTCCACACCTATAAAAAGGTCGAATGAGGTCAAAACTAATGCGCGGAATAATGTAATCGCTTTAGTCTTCGTTAGTTGCCCACTTTACATTTCCGCATTTTTGGCATGTTTGGAGCGCCACCTGCTGGTGGAAACCTGTTCAAGGTTATTGTGATGTGTTTTTAATAAAAGAGACTAAAACAAACCTGTGTCTTGAGCAACAGAAACAACGTCACTTTTCAAAATTCCTCGTTGGGCGAAGACTGATATATTGTACATGACTCCGGGAAATAAGTTTTCAACGGTCAGAAAAGTGGCATTAACAACAACTTCTTGCTCCAGAGCAGTTGGTGACGACACCTGTGCAGAACAAACAGCTATGTTTCGAGCTTTGCTGCAGAATCGGCAGCGATCGGCAACAGATATTTCAACAAATAAGTTATTTTTGGTTTCAAGTGGTGGTTTAATTTAAATACTTAGCTTATAAGGAACAACACCCCTTACATTCATGACTTCAACCCATTTCACGCCATTAACTTCAGTTCGTTCCAATACAAACTCAAAGCGCGATTGCAGCGAAGCTCAAAAAGTGTTTTTAACAGAATCCAAGTTCAAGGTTCAAAGGTCAAACAAATGCAAAATTCAAAATGAAAAGTTATGCACACCCAATTGTGCCTTTTAAAAAATCTATCAACAGCATCTTTTATTTGCATTTCGTGTTTTTGCAAATACAGTAATAACGACTAATGATGGCTTCAAATGTTTGAACACAAGTCTGCATCAAACAGCGGAACCATCTCTGGTTCGAAAATCATTTCACCTCACCCGCTACCATGCATATCATACAACAACTACATCGCTTGAGTCAAAGTGTTTAGAACAGCTTCACTGAAGCTATCGTCGAAGAACCGCAGAAGACGAAATTCACAAGTTTTAGTTGCACAAGGCATACTTGCTCGTTGCAGATTGTTTAGAATTGTTAGAGTGAAACACGGCACAGACTGTCTGTCACGGCACAGACTGTCTGCTGAGCTTAGTTTAGTTTTTTCTTTTTGATACTTCAGCTGATTTATTCCTGTGCGGTGTTTAGTGTTCGGCAAAATATCGTTTGACTTTTGCAAAATATGTCAAAAGAACATTTATTTGTGTAACGAAAACAAAGCTAGTGACATGCAGGAGTTATACAGTAAAAAAAACTATAACTATCCACCGATAACACTATTCCTCTCTCACAAATGCTGCTGCTAACACTATGTGGAAATGTTAATATTGTTGCAAATGTTGTAAGCACAGTTACGAAGGAAAATCTACCTTGATTGTGAAATTGTCGTAATCTTCGTTGACAGGCATTGTCCAAGCTACTGTGATGCTGGATGATGCGGCCTCTTCAACACGAAGAGTAGGGGCTGGAACGATGATCACTAAAAAATAATTGGGACAAGACTGTCAGCAATGGAAAATAGCTGTGCTGTGGATTTGGATTGAAAGATAAGACCAGATGACACAGGAAAAGCAAGCAGCATGACATTCTTTAGCAACCTTGTTGGGAATACCGAATAAGAATTTTTAAAACTTATCCCTGCACAAAAATGTTCATCTTATGGCCAAAACAGTTGAATTGAGGCTTGAAACAAAAAAAAGCATGAACGAATTAAGATGATGATGAAAGTATTTATTAAACGAAAGAGAAAGCCTCAACTCGGCTTGATGGCGTTATAAATTGTTTATGTGAACAACCCGAACATAACAACAGATTCATATCGCTGACTCAGACTTTGTATTTGGATTGAAATGTACAGTATTTCATTTGTCTTCCTTTTTTTCCGTGTAAGAGATGATTTTAGCTCCAAAATATTTTTATAAAAGTAAATGCATGTTACGCTTATTATTGCGAACTTGAAAAACCCTACACTGCATCACACTCGCAGTCCACCTGAAAGTACATTAGGTTCAAATGGAAATGAAGTTAGGTGTAAATAGAAAAGAAAAGCAGGATTTTGGGAAATCATGTCTGTGAATCTTCAAGCTCACTGTCAAACTTTGATTCCAAAGTTAATATGGAAACATTCTAAATGTTAACAAATTTACTATATGCTTTTTCTGAATTAACAAAAAGTATTCGACATTTTTATATGACGTCATTCCTTGGAAAAAATACAGCAAAGAGTCGAGGAGTTTTCACTTGACATTTACCACTTCTGTTGGAGCGCCCAGCACATCAGACAACCCATCACGAAAGACCATGATTTAAATAAACGGAACTACTCTATTTTGCCGCAGGCTTCTCGGAATCGACCAACCCTCCTGTAACAATGACATCATTGAATTATATCGTGATTTCACTGAAAATAAAACATCGCTTGTATAAAGAAATCAGTGGCGAGTGCATGTCGGTGATTGGTTCCTCCTACTTAAGCTACTTATGAGTCGAAGAGCTTAAAACGTATAATTAAAAGCAGGCTGATTCGTGAGTCGAAAGACCATCACCCGAAATAGAGTTTTTCTCCTATAACCACAGTGTCTGTGGAGTTTTTAATCTGATCATTAGAACAGCTTATTGTTTTAGTTTTAAGGACCTCAAAGCGAAACTTGTATCATCCACGTTTGTAGCCGGGTTATCGGAAGTTCAGAAAAAATGATGCATGCTGATTTGAAACTTCAGACTGTTTGCCGGAAAACTATCTACTCATTTTTTGATGGAGAAAACTCACAGAATCACTTAAAGTTGGATCTGTTCGCTCCTGTTTGTTTTCTGATCGAGGTGTTAAAGTGATCCATAAATATATTTATAAATAAAACCAGGAGATAAATATCTGGGTGCTTTTGTTTGATTATCGACGAGTGCGTGGTTTGTGAATGGATACCGCGCAAAAGGCGTTGCTAGAAAAAATGAAACACAAATGACACAGGGTTGAAGACAATGTTTTCAAGTTATTTTGTTGCTTTGCATTGCATGACATGCCTATTTTACACACTTTCAAAAAAGTAACCCTTGTTACTTGGCGATAAAAGGTTTAAGTGCTGTGTATGTAGTTTTATCATTTAGCCAGATAAACTTCTCAATTACTTTGTTATGGGAATCCTATTTGTTATATACAAATTGTGAAGGGAGGTTTCCAACTCTTTTGTATTAATACCTGGAGTGAAGGATGTGTCCGCAAAAGCACTAAATAACACCTCACTCAGGTGTCTGAAATCTGTAGATTAAATTACTATGTTGTGCATAGACAATATACTGGACGTTTTTGTTAGACGCAAATATTCGGATAACGAAAACAACATTAAAAATCTGTGGGTCTAATGTGGTTGCTATTTCCATTCAGGATTCGAGCAATTTGCACCAACCATGGCAAAATACGCCATGTCTTTGTTTTGTCAAGAGCCGAATAAGCCGCAGGCCCTTGGAAAGATCAGTTGCTAAGTGGATGAAAGGTTTTCATCTATACAGCAACTGCAGCACGTTTTAAACATCTGGAGCTGAAAAACTACGTCAAGACGGCCGGTCACTACTCCACTTAAATGCTTTTGTCCCTTCCGGTTCCGGCCAAAACGTATCGTTGGATATCCCGAATTATTGCTTAGCATGTATCTCTCAGAACGCTAGGAAGGTTTTTTTCTGGCTTTTCTTTGTCTATACCAGGGAAGTCCCGCAGTCCCGTCGCCACGGGGGGTCTTTGGTGGGCTTAGCCCCCCAAACATAGCTCCAAGACCCCCAAATTGAAACATGAAACACTACAGATCAGTGTAGTTTTTGTCAATTTTTAGAATGTCAAGCCCCCCTACATAAATGCAAAGCCCCCCCGAAGAAACGCAAAGCCCCTGAAGAAACGCATGTTGAAAGCTTTCTGGCGGCGGTCCTGTACCAGGGGTGGCCAAACTGCGGATTGGGAGCCACATGCGGCTCTTCGAATCTTTGCATGGGGCTCTTTGATCTTTGCGAAAAATTATATTTATTTTTGTTTCTATTGCAAAGTGTAGAAATATTGTAAAGTTGTACCGTGGTAGCTAGCGTGCCGTGCAGTATTACTTTTGCAAGTCGTTCCAAAAAGAATTATGATGTCACAGAAGGTTTGGTCAACCCTACTGTATGCTTTTTGCGTTAGCGATCCGAGTAATAATCGTGTGTGTCACCACCACCTGACACATTTAAGCTTTGTCGTCTCCCGTTGGCTTTTGTTTCAAATTCAAACTCGTAGGAAATATTTTGTGAAACACTTGCTTGCCTGAAGTGCTTGTGGTAAAACATTCCTTAGTGCTGATCCAGGAAGTCCGGTACACTCATGATTTTGCAAATTTACGAGTGTACTGTAACACAATCTCATAAATGAAACGACTATGGGTTCTCAACGTACACGAGTACTTGTATGTGATCTGTGCCATTAGTTCGCTACTGTTTCCTTCCGTTTGATTTGTGATTACGCTCCAAATTATTTGATACGCATGCAGTCTAATTTCGGGATTGTAATAACTTTTAATGGATCGAGAAACTATTGGCGAAAAATTTGTGTTTTTACAAAAGGAAGTGTAAACTCAAAGTATCAGCAGAAGAATCAAACTGTTTGCAGCTTTTTTCGCATGGGCTAGCTCAACCAAGACCTAGGAAGTTTCTGAGGGGCACGTAGAAGTATAAACTGTTTTAGCTGAGGTCGCCACAAGTTGTTTACAAGAAAATAATTATTATTTAAACATCGCCATTGCACAACTTAAACCGATCGACAAATGTCAGTTTCATTCAATGCGAAACAGGATTTGGCCACAATGGACTGAAGTTAATGTTGTCTGAAATTCCACCCACTTTCCCGCCATAACTTATAGACATTTTTTCAAGGTTTGAGGAGAAACAAACTACCTCCAGTCATGTAAAAACGTGAAGTTACTGACGAATTCCCAATTGAAGAAAATCAAAATTTTTCAAGTGAGTTTCGAAAGATACGAGTTTATCAATAAAAGTACATTTAAGAGATGAATCCAGGCCCGTAACCAGGGGGGGCGCAGGGGGGGGCGGCCCCCCTAAAAAAATTTTTGCTACCCTTGGAAAACTGCGTTGGACATACCTAGTTTAAAATTATTGGGCATAGTTTAAAAAATTTGGTCCCCTCACAGAAAACTCTTCTCCCTCCTGGTGTCCCAAGCTGGTTACGGGCCTGGATGAATCACTGAATGATTGTCGAGAGAGGAATACTTTCGGTGAAAAAGAAACGTCTTAAGAGCACTAGTTAGTGAATAGCACAAGTAACTCTTGTGCTGAGGCTCAGATGAAGATTGTTCCAAACAGGCGTTTTTTGCAAAGTCACCGTCAAGCAACTATGCTTTTTGCATCAAAATCCTTACTTTAAAACCCGGAACAGTTTTAACGAAAAATCAAGCTGCACACCATGAACAGAAACAACAACATTGCGTGTTATTGGTTGAAATGTTTAGATCATTAAAATGTCCAGTTCAGACAAAAAATGCAGTGTGGATAGTAATTCGCTGTAACGAACTGAATGCGCGTAACTCTTTCAGCAAGCTTTGAAAGAACTGGGAAAGTAAATATTTCAATCATTGTTTTTATTTCTAAACCAACGGTATTATGAAACAAGTAACCTGGTTCTTGTTTGCCTTTTGGGTCTGGCTTAGGACTACTCAATCAGTAAGGCTTGTCATACCAACTTTTTCTGGGGCACTAAGTTCATACGTGCCATTGTGTTTTCATTTCCTCTAATTTTCGCTAATGGTTGGTTTACTGCATGCGATGGCTTTTACGGTGCTTCTGCTTGTTGGCTGAGTCATATGAAACAATAAACCATTACCATTACAGTTTACCACAAATGCTGCATGTCTGTACTAGAGTCACTGAACCAAGAGCAAAATACACAACGTCAAACAAAAATCGAAAGATGCAATGTAATAAAAACGGCATAGGCACTAATCTTAAATGTGCTACTCTGAAAAAAGAAGATTACATTCGAACATCTCTCAAGACAACAGATTATTTCAACTCACCAGCCAAACCAGTGCTCGATAATCCTGCGAACACAATCAGCGTGGATAGCAGCAACTTCATTCTCAGTGAAATATTTTTTCTGCAATTATTTGTACAACTTTAGGATAATATTTGTTGTTTCCTTTATGAGCCAATTTTTGCGGTATCCAATCGCTGCTCACACTCATACAAAAACCTGTTTCCAACCTACAGTATGGCTTAACAAAGATGCTAGCCGCGTGTATCACTGAACCACATTAGCTGTTTGTCTGCGTTACTCGGCTCTTGTGCCCCAGGCATTTGTGAGCGGGTGACGCATGACTGTTATTCAAGCCATAAATTGCATACGTAACAGCCGCAGGTTAATCCCTCGTCAGACAAAGTCACATATCTCATTAGCTAAGCTACCCTCTACGGGCAGTACCTAAACTCATTTCTGTGTATGGCGACTATAGCAAATCTGAAGCTAGTGCTTCCACATAAGGCATATATCCCCCACACATAGATAAAGGTGGGCTTATAAGCAAGGCTAGATATATCATATAACTCGTCAGCGGCACAAGACAGTTCTACACTGGGTAGTCGCAACTGTTCTTTATCTTTAGCTATCATTTTTACCCTTTCAAGATTGGAATATTCGAGCTGACAAAACGTCGCAGAAATAAACAGTGAAATGGGATTTTATGTCAAAAACATCGATTTAATTCACGGCGGTGCAGTAAGCCAAGGAACAACATAGCTTGTGATTAAATGAACTGACGAAAAACACAGAGTGTTAGCTAGTAACGCAAACGTTCTCTTTGCTTCAAGTTTCAGGGGGAAAAAGTATTGGTCCAAATATCTAGGTGGGACAAATCTGGAAATTCCATCAAGTCAACCGCTTTGTTTAGCATCAAATATGATGAACTTGTGAATGACTGTGATGTCGTATTAAATCTGTACGTATTTTTTTATCAGTGGAAAAGTAGATCTACGACAATTAACAGCCAACCGTAGTTTGCAGGGAGTTTGATTCGAGTAGTTAATACTTGCAAAATATTTAATCAGAACTCACAAGGGTGTGTTTCTTTCAACAAGGTAACTGTAGTGGTTTATGAATTGAGAGAACAGCAGTAAAACTGACTGTGCTTGTCTCAGGTCTCCCATTTATTTAAAACGAACTCGACGATACCAAGTCGTCAGATCACTACTCAAGTTGTCTTATCTGGAAGTGATGGTGCTTAGGTATGCATTAGTTAAAGAGACATATAATAATCTAGTAATACACTCAAGAGAAAGCAGTGTTTTTTGATAGATCTTACATTTTAAAATGTTGATAAAGAAACAGTTATGTCTCCATTTATAATCGAGTAAAGAAAGTTGGCTACAACATTGTGAAGTGCCTGCATCGGTTATATAGAATCATCAGCACTTTCTCACGTTACTTCACGACTGAGTGAATAGCTATCTGATAGTAAATTTCTATCCCAAGCACGGCAGCGGCACGGTTGTGTATAAATCGTTGTACTTTGGCTAAAAGCCCAATCCATCACCAGGGTAAGCTTTGTCATACCTGGACATGAGGTCGAGTATGTCACATCATGAGTATTGATGGCAATGCCATTGCTAGATTTTGTGCCGTTTATAAGTAATTGTAGATCGTCCATAGATCGTACTGACTATTTACAAAGACGCTTGTTCACATGGGCCACGTATATGGTATTTCAAGGGATCATTCCATGCGTACGTGGAATCACCGCGAATACAACAGTCAGTTGAGTATAAACAAGTTTTTTGATGATAGTTACGAATTAACAACTCTTCTCGCTATAGTCGTTGTGGCGGAATATGCTTTAGTTCATATTATTTTCCGATTATAGCTTTCTCTGCGAATAATTTCAGGCGGAACTCAGCCTCGTTCGCGCTTGAACAATTTTCTGCATTCAGCGCAATTGGGCTGATGATTAAACACAACCTTTGTCGGCAGTGATCTTGTAACAAGGTTTGGTTACTGCACTCACACACAGGTATTCCTGCTTGTTGATGTTCCCATTGCCAGAATGGCTTTTTGTATTAGCGGCAGACATGCAGAGGCTATTTATGTGTTCGCGATTGCTGGCAATGTTGTTCCCCAAACAGGGGGCGGATCCAGCCAATAAGATGAGGAGGGCGATTTCAGAAATATTTGGTAGTCAAGTCTCGCAAAGGCTTCGCTTCTGTCAGAGAAATGTGGTATGCTCCACAGCACTGCTGTGACAAAACAGTGGACGAAAAAATGGCCTTTATTCTCAAATTTTGTTTTGCGAATTGTACAACATTATTGTGAATAAAGTTACTTTCGCAGGTTTTAGGGGGGAGAATCGTTCCAATCGCTCCCCCTGGATCTGCCCCTGTCCCCAAGGGAACATGTCATTGCTAGTTGATTGTGAATGGTACGTACGTCTACTTTATTTTGTTGGTTGGTGACCACAACACAGTGATAGGTTTCTCTCTCATCTTGTGCCCTCCAGTTTTCTACGGTGGGTCGTTTAAATGGAAATTGCAAATGTCGTCAGGGGATTATTAGGTTGTTATAGCAACGGGTATTGTTTCTCAAAGGTACACGCAGACGACAGTCGTCTGCAAAACGTGGTTCACTGGAAAGTTTCCCGAACGATACAGATCAACACACACCAAAGTATTGTAGCTTCAACAGCACCAGAACCGTCGCCAGAAAATTTTCAGTAGGGGGGTTTTGCAGTTGTGCGGGGGAGCTTTGCGTTTGTGCGGGGGGGCTTGACATTATGAAATTAACCAAAACTCCACTTATGTATAGTGTTTCACGTTTCAATTTGCGGGGGCTTGGAGCTTTGTTTGGGGGGGCTAAGCCCACCAAAGCCCCCCGTGGCGAAGGGACTGAAGAGCAACCTAGATCTGCAACACGATTGAAAAGATAACCTTTTATCCATTCGTCAATTTTTCCTCTGCAAAGAGGACATTCCACCATAAAGATGTCCCATGTTTCTATTCGTTCTTAAGGTGATATGACATATGTCACATGTGTCTAGAGATGATCACATGGTCTAATCATCACGCAACGTTTGCATGTAAGACATATGACACAAGTCGTATTTTGCTCTTGAACAACCCTTTAACGCCCGCGCCGGCCACTGTGATAGCCGCTGCATTTCTGGCCACAACTCGCCAGCCGCTAGAGCTAGAGAGCTGTTCAACCCCTCTACGGATTCGGGACATCTAGTTTTTATATAACATGCATTGAGCTATCGGCTCATGGCTCAATGCTTCACATTTGGGCAGAAAGAAATCCATACCTGGTGTAATCATCGTCCCACTTTCGCCTTTTAATATTTGAAGGGAACTTTTTCTCGACTCTAACCTTCCTTTTCAAACCTGCTTCTTTAAATTGCGAAGCTGTTCTGTCCTGACCGATTCCATCTACATACAGTGTTTACATTTACTTTCACCAAAAGAAAGTATTTTTTAACGTATTTCTTAGACATTCTGTAGGTATTACCTAAGATATAAACGCATATTAGATGTTGGAGTCAATACCAAACTGGTTACAAACAAATATCACCAGGTTAATCCTGTACTTCGATTGGTTAGGCTGCACTTGGACTGATGAGGCTACTCGGATGAGTGTTCATTTTCACGTGTCTGGTTTTCATCGAGATTGAGAATGAAGCTTTCGAAAATACTGCGATTCCACCAGATAACCTTTGCACAGGAGTACATAGGGCTGGCCTTAGCAAGTGCGGGAGCCGATTGGAAGCACTTTTTAGGGGCCCCACTCAGTGGCTTGTGCAGAAAATTTTTGAGGAGGGTCATCAAGTCATAATGGTAGAAATCATGAGTGATGTGAAAGAACGAGGCCGAAGGTGTAGGGGGCCAATCTAAGGGTGTCTGGAGCCATGCTACCCACTTTCACCTCTCCAACAAAGACTTTCAATGTCCGTTCCATGGACATCTCCGTAACATCCAATAAATCCATAAGTTACTACACTCAATACCTCCTCTCAAGCCAGGTACCTACCGCGGGTACGGCAGGCCAATTGGCCATGTTTTAAGCGAAATTAACAACATGCTTGATATGACCAGTCAGCAAAGATAAAGATGTCACGAGCTACACATCAACAAACGAAAGAGCGTGACAAGCCGCCCCCTGGATTTTTGAAATTTGATATTTTTCCATTAATTTTTTGGCAGAAAAATGTTTGTCTGTTAGTTCAAGTTCGTAAAATGAAATTTCACCACTGTTGGCCCACCCTGGAAAAATGCGTTTGTCCACCACCTGGCAAAATCCACTATTGCCCCCCTTGGAAATAATCTTTCCGAAGCCCATGCTCCTTTGTGTGTAGATCAGGGCTTCTCAAACTTTTTTGCACATGTCCCACTATCCATCAAACGCATCATTTCACGACACCTCATGTATACTGGTGTATTAATACAATTGTACAAATAAGACAATATTTTTCAGTTTTCAGTTGACCAAATCATTTGGTAGCTGGAGCCATAAGTTTTTGGATGTTGGAGACAGGTCTGTAGCCAAAAATGTTTGATGTCTGGAGCAGGAGGTAGAGCCCGACCCTGAAATTTCAGTTCCAGATCCGTTATCTCCGTTATTGCAGCCTACGATACGGAAATTGCATTTGCTAAGGTAAACTTATTTTTGTGCTTTAACATTAGCAAAGTTCCTTAGAATTTTGTCTAATTTTAAGCCCCTGCGAATTTCGGATTCAATGGACATAACTGCCAATCTATTTAAGTGCTTTTGTTGGATTGATAATCTCAAATAGGTTTTAATTACTTTTAGGTTAGAAAAACTCGTTTTTCCGGATGTCACGGTAAGGGGGATGGTCAAGTAAATCCTAAGGCAGTAAACAAATTAAGGAAAGAGGCTGCCTTACCAGCCAGTCATTTTGTGCTTTGAGAAGCGGCGTCCCAAACAAAAATACTGTTGCTCGCCTAAGTCAAACATTTGGGCACTCCAAATTTTGGGCTGGCTAGGCCACTGCTATCGAACCGTATGTTGTAGCAACTATTAAAACTTCACCTGCCAAGTACGAAACGCTTACAACTGAAACAGAAACAGCTTCAAAACTCAAGCTTTCTCTGCCTTAACCAGCTGCTACTGAAAAAATTAAACCATACGTTATCGAAACACAAACCACTTTTACGATTCCACAGAACGAATTCTGACGAAAGAAAGTGTTAAAACCGTGCAGTTCACTTTGGTTTTCGCTGGCAACGGATCCCACGTTTCAAAAATACTGCAAGCATGCCCCGCGCCGGCACTACATAAGCACCTTCAATAGAAAGTGTAAATTTGTGCAGGTTAATAGGCGTAGCGCGGGGCCCGATTGGAAGCAATCGGTCCAATCGGCTAAGGGCCGGCCCCTGAGAGTACAGGACGCTCATGCAGGGTAGACACGGCACAGCACAGCCTGCTAACGGTCCGATTTATTGGCTGGCCGCTAAGGTTGAACCAGCGGGTCGCTAATGATATTTTTGGCGGTTAAATTTCATCGGGCCGTTACCGTCTAATGATGAAAAAAAAAATATTTGAGTGATGAGAACTACACGGTGGTGTGAAAAGTGAGTGAAACCACCTGGTTTTTGTGGAAACTAGTTACTTGAAAATTGATAGGTGTGTTTTGTATCTACCAAATCACTATCGCTTTAACAGTTAAATTATTTTTGCTTGATATTTGCGAGTAAACCGTGTTATTGTTCATGGGTAGGCCAGCTTGAAAAAAACACGTCCTCGGTCCACAGGCCGTTAATGGACTGGATTTTGCGGACCTCGGCTGTCCGGGCTCAACAAATCTTGGACCGTGCCAGTGGCGGATCCAGACCAGGCGTTTGCGGGGGCAGTCCAATTGGGGGCGCCAAAGATGTCTCCATTCGCTTAATGCCAAAGGTTGTCTGCGACAATCGTTGTGTGTCACACAAAAGAGGTTATCTTTTGCAAGTCAAAAAGTGGCTATTTTTGTTGGTCGAACTATGTTTTTTTTTTCAGGGAATAGCCACAGTTTGAAAGCGCTTTATATCATTAACTCAGAAAACGTTTGAAACGGGTCCCAAACAGTGGGCCTCGTTTTACACAAGCTACGCAGATTTCGTATATCTACAAAATGTATTTAAAAGGTATAAAAGCATGCTGCGCGCAAGTGTTTGCCACTGTTTTGGCTATCCCTAGCGAAACCAGTGACGAACAGTGTCTAAAACGCATTCCCGACCTGGTTAGAAACGGAACGGTTCTTCTTAGACTTGGAAGTGACAACTCATGTCCCACGATAGCACTCAAATGAAAAGCTAAATGACGATCATGTTTCCAAGCAAAGCTTGTGCATTTACATGTACACGAAAAACTTATTTATTGCTGAAGCGACAATTCAAAAACAACACGCGAATGAAAGGCATTTGCCAGGACACTACTCCCATTTTAGGTAGCTTTGCTGACTATCGTAAAAAACGATCTTATAATCGCATGATAGATTTACACAGGGTCTTAAAGCATATTGCCCTTAAATACATTTAACGCCACTTATGCAGGTAGGTTTTCAATCAAGTCTTTAATACCGTTTCACATTTTTCGACACTGGATTGCAGATGTGAAGAAAAAAACATCAATCCCACCAGACCAGGTTATTAAAAAAGTTGTGACACTTTTCAAAAGAAGTGGAAGCAAGCGGGCTGAGCCCCAAAATTCGCCATCAATACTTCCAAAGTCAAGCTCTAGTTTCCCCATGAAGTCATTTTTCAATTAATTGTATACTATTACGATGTCCCAGAAGAAGCTCAAAGCCACCCCCAATGCTGTTGATCTGGCGATGAATCTGCTTCTATCCAGCCAGGCCAGAAAACACTGAGGAGAATCAGCCTATCACCAATTTAAAACCACGAACCTTATCCAACACCACGGTCACCAGTAAAAAAATGAAAGGTTTCACAAGAAGATTGCTTTTTTGCTCAAATTTATGTGATGCAAGCGGAATGATCTCACAACCACTAAGCTAAGCATTTTTCCGTAGGTTGCAGATTTCGCTAACCAAGCCAAAGTTGTCTTTTCGTGGCCAGCGTGAGTTGTCTATGGATTTGCAATTGCAACAAAAGGATCAAAATCACACAGCCATCAGTCACTGTTGCCTGACGCGTAGCCAGGTGGGCGCAAAAGGCGCCGTCATTCCCCCAATTTTGGACTGCAAATATTCAACTGTTGAGCAAAAATTTTTGTGACCGCATAAAACCAATTATTCAATCCACCAAGTTGTAGATAGGTAGTATCCTATTTTGCCAAAGATTCTGCGTTAGAGCTATAGGCGTACGAGGTGGGGGCGAAGATTCGGGCAAGATTTAAAAAAATTCAGGATAAACTTCCCGAAATGTTTGGGAAAGTTGCTCAAGCAGAATCATCGACCTGCGAAACTTTCCTATTCATTTTCGTCATAGTGGCGCCAAAATTCGGGCGAATTGAAAATTTTGCCCCCATAAAGTCAAAGGTTCCCGTAAGTCTCTGGTGAGAGCTGCATGAGTACCATGGTTTGTTGAGGCGCGTCGCTGCGCGCATTAATCAGGGGCGTAACGACGGGGAGCAAGAGGGGCACAATTCCTCGGGCGCCGAATCACAATTAGGGCGCTGAATGACAACGGGGCGCCGAAAAGTCCTAACAAGGTCACAAGTACTTTCTTCAATGCAGTTCATTTGCTTCCGAAAGGCCTCAGGTTAGAAAGTGGGGGAGCCAAACTTACTTCTTGCCCCGGACGTCATCTAACCTCGTTACCCCGCTAGCAGTAATTTAATACTCCTCTGCGTTGTCCATGCATATGAAGTGAGGAGTTGCACTATTGCATAGTTACGTAGGTCATAATTCTTTGAGCTAATCGCGCACGTTTAATGCATTTTTGTCACATAGCGGCAAGTTGTTTGCTAACGTAAACATATGTAGCTTTTTGCACGCTGCATTACGGTTCAATCAGCAGGGGTGTAACCAAGGGGCAAAGGGGCGCAATTACGCGGACGCCGAATCCCTCTGGGGGCGCTGAAATACTGCGGGGGGGCCGAATGATTGCGGGGGCGCCAAAAAATCCCAGCAATGTCACACGTACATTTTTCAGTACAGTACATTTGCTTCCGGAAGACCTTAGGTTAAAAAATGGGGGCGCCAAACTTGCATCTTGCCCCGGCCGCCACCTAACCTCGTTACGTCCCTGTCAATCTGGAATTTAGTTCCGTCAAGAAACCCATCCACTCACTTTTTTGTTGCAAAACTACGATGCAGACAAACTGCGGACTCACGAACTGCACTGGCAATATCCCTGAAATTGGTTTTTCTTTTTCATTTTGGAGGCTTGTAAAATCTTGAGTCAGTAACAAGTTTTCCACATTGCATTCTTGTTTTTACTGCTGCCTTTCCTTTGCCTTTCAGGGCAGTCATCAGGCATTAATAAATGAACTTGTAAAAAACAGACCATTTTCATACAGCAAAAGCAGCAAGTCGAGAACACTGCGAACGCGACTGCCTTTGTGAAGGCTGGGCAGTTCTCAAGCGGCAAAGAAATAACGAAACAGTGGAACTATTACGAAAGCGTTTGTTCACGCTGTTCGATGAGAGGTTGGGAAAAGACCGGCACGTAAACCCTAACGTTTAACTAAGCGAAAAACATTGTTTATTTTAGAGTATTTTTAAATCTGTTTCTACTTCCATGGACACCAAAAAGGGGCGCATGTATGGCAAAGAGACGCCATTCAACGGGGCGCCACAAAGGTTTGGGGGGGCAGTTGCCCCAAACTGCCCCCCCTGGATCCGCCACTGGACCGTGCTATCTCTAATATACTGTTACAACGTTACGGAGTCAGATGGAAGCAGCTTGTACCAGGCCCGTAGCCACGGGGGGTATTCGGGGGCAGTGCCCCTCAAATTTCTTTTGTGCCCCCCAAATTTTGTTGCGCCCAGAAAAATTTGTTTTGAACATATAGTAAAGCAAAAACCTTGACCGCCTAAAAATATATTGTTCTCCACCAAACCTTGAAACCTGGCTACGGGCCTGGCTTGTACTGCAGGTAAGCAGCATTCTTCTCTTTTAAAAGAGGAACAGAACATCAACATTGTCGTAGTAGAGCCAGTCTTCCATCTTGGTTACCATTCTTGTTCCAAATGTAGGTTGTGCAGCTTGGCACAGCATTGCTTGACTGACCAGATAGACAACACCAGTGTTGCCAACTGGTATATATATACCAAATTTGAAAATTTTGGTATATTTTCAAAGTGCTTGGTATATAAATCTTTGATTTGGTATACATGGAAAATTTGGTATATTTTTGACAGAGGGTTTAGTCGAGACTTTAAATCAATGTATTTGTTATCTTACAAAGCGGAAACAGAGAAAACATAGTGTGGTAAAGCTATATAAAAAAGTTTAGTGATTTTGTGTAACATGGAAACAAGCGGGTTAGTGGAAAATAAGACCAGAAGAGAGCTGAGAAGTTTTGAAAACACTGAACGTGACTTTAGGTATACGATTCTTGTCAGGCACTGCATCCAAAGGTGGGAATATTGCACATGAGAACGGCACAAGATTTAACAAAGAGTGGCTGTTAGAACTTCATGGCAGAGCAGTGTTCTGCCGGAGCTGTGTATCCCTTCGAACTGTGCAATAAGAAAATTGCAAACCGAAAAGCAGCTAGCCTAATAATGCACTGGGCCACAAAAGAAATAAAAATACAGTTGCAGGTATTGGTAGGTTAAATTTTCTTGTGGTTCAAAATCTGTCACTGCTAAAGTTAAAGAAGTAGAAATTGAGCTTGCAGCATCTCCCTGATGGCCCTGCTCAACAGCAACTGTTAATCACCTACTAAAAGAAATACTAATAACGGGTTTAAAAAGCAGCATCGAATTGTACGTTTTGTCACAGATATGAATTTGGTATATATTTGGTATATTTTTAGACAAGATTTGGTGTATTTGTTGTGAGAAGAGTTGGCAACACTGGACAACACAGAGGTTTTGCAAAGAGAAACATAATTCAAGCTGGTTGTGAACCTGTTCCAGAAATAAGGGTGTTATCTTTGCTCTTCATTAGACCCATGTTAAGGAGCTTGTGGAATGCAGGCTTAAAAAGTTTCGAAACTTGACAAGGTTGGATGGCGGACAAGACTGGCCAGCGTCGGAACCAGCACTGTGTGGTTAGTGGCTGGCACGAGTCCAATGTTAACTCTCCTTACCAGCAGGCCCTATAAGATTCAGCTAATGCTAGCTAGCTTGGATGACGCTAACCGACTTTGTGCATAAAACCTGTAGCAATGTAATATAGGTGTATGTTGCGCACAGCTGGTGTTGACTGCACAGATTTACAATCATTGTCTATTTGCGACTACTTTTGCAACGCCTTGTTTTCTTTGGACATCTGGCCATGAATCATGATCACTGCTGCGTTGCAATTGCATTGCAATGAAGGAATGAACGTATATGACATCACATAAGAATTCTTCGGTCACAATCGACTCGTCAGCTCCCACTGCAAAAGCTGTGCAATCATTGTGTGTATTGTATCAGGAGTAGACGGAAGATCTTGTAGCAAAATGGGAAATTGTTTGAGCCGATGTGCGAGGAATGACGAAGTAAGTGTTTTAAACCAAAGGCGCAGCCAGGGGGGGTGCTGAAGGTGCTCAAGCACCCCCCTTAGCGATCAGGATATTGATGTTTATTTTCTTAGTTTTTCACCAACATTGTACTGTAAGTCGAGATCAGGTGCATTGCAAAATGTTCTTTGGCAGTCCCACAGGCGTAGCAACACATTCCTTATCAAACCAAGCGTTTATGAATTTTCGAGATTTGAGAAATAT
>Ga0210059_1007805_pt1 | contig 16958 bp, 6 predicted proteins | sample Ectturendosymbi2_FD_188042 | JGI IMG/M metagenome (GOLD analysis project Ga0210059, IMG submission 188042) | Ecteinascidia turbinata endosymbiont from Florida, USA - Sample 2 (SPAdes) (version 2) | ecosystem: Host-associated > Tunicates > Ascidians > Unclassified | place: Key West, Florida...
CTGAACACGAAATCATTTTTAATTGTAACAAAACAATTGGTGTTCTTTTTTGCCCAAAAAAGTATAAACAACCTGCCCCATCAAATGTTTTTCTAAATGGTGTACGTGTACAATTTTTAAACCAAGTTAAATATCTTGGTGTGTGGATAAATGCATCATTGAAGGATGATGATGACATTCAGAGACAAGTGAAATCACTATACTGTGCAGCAAACAAACTCAGAGGCACTTTTGATCAGTGCACTCCTGCAGTAAAAAACATTTTATTTCGTGCCTATTGCATGCCAATGTATGCTTGCCATTTGTGGAGCAAATACACGCAGACTAGTATGAAGCGATTACGTGCTGCATATAATAATGCCTATCGAATTATGCATTACATACCCAGAAATGTGAGTGTTCACCCACACCAGGTTAACCATTGTGTCACGACCATTGATGCCGAGCTAAGAAACAACTTGTATCGATTTTTTTATACGATGCTCATCTTCATCCAACTTTTTTATTCGATCGCTTCAAATGTCTGATGCTTTTTACAAATCTTCATTTTTCCTCAATTATTCAACGCTCCTAGATGGAGAACAAATGCAGTAGTTGTCTGTGAATTGTTTCGGAGTTTGCGTCTCACCAGTATTGCTTTTGCGTAGTAAAATATCTTGACACTGTGTACAGTAAGAAGTGCTGGGATAGGTCTTGCTCGTCTCAAGGCTGGACACGTACTAACACCGGTTGTGTAATGCCCTACTGTATGGTTATCCATTTTCTGTGCTTTTGTGAATGATGATACAGCTGTGGAGAGGATAAACTGCTCTGCTCCTCCCAGTGTTGGTCATGTGCTAACACCGTTTCTGTAATGTGTGCTGATGTACAGCAAAACACTTTTTGTGCTCTTGAGTCTGTGATATGGACCATGAGTCCGCAATAAAATATCATTAATTAATAAATAATTGAGGTCAACGAGTAAGTCCGAAAATTTTCAATTGTTGAAGTTTTTCCTGTGCTATAGCTTGTTGTGGGTATCTGATATCTAACCAAAATGTTTCAATTTACACAACACACACCAAAAAAGTAATTGCCAGACTTTATTTCTTTATTCTGAGAAGCAAAGTAATTGAAAAACAACAACAGATCAGAAATTTCGCAGAGGTCAGAAATTTCGCTTGACACCGGCCTGCCCGGGGGTATCAACAAAGCGCCCGGTCCGGACTGTTTATGCTAAACCACAAATTATTTCCGGACCGGCCCGTGGCCCGTAATATAACGTAACCTCAGAAAGTCAAGTAAAAACGCAGTGGCTACAGAACCATCGATGGATCTTTTAATTTGAAACCTTATTCAACCATCTCCTGTAACATGACAGTAACACACGTGGAGAATGCAGTAGGCTTTGTAGAAACATAGTAAACACAAAAGGTAAGCCTAACCCTAATCGTAGCCCTAACCTAATGCTAAGCTAACCCTAACGCTAACCTAACCCTACGCTAACGCAGACCTAACCCAAACCTAAAGCTAATACTAAGCTAACACTAAGGTAACGCTAAGCTAACACACTAACCTAACGTTAACCTAACACTAACCCCCAAACCTAACCCCTGTGCCGGTCGGTAGATGCGGCCACATGTAAATAAATGGTCACCGCTAGATGGTGCCCATGAGTAATAAGTCACTGTGATAGTCACAAGCGAATTTTCGTAATTCTCTTATCCCTATATAATGATAGTGCTACGTAGTAGTAGCAGAGTGAACTCGATGGGTGATCTGCTGATACTGTTGTGGCGATTGATCATTGAATGTGGTGACTACTGACTAGTGGAAGCAAAGAGTGAACTCGTCAAGGGATCTCTATTGCTGCTGGTTGCTTTCCTGTTAGTTAATGCCCCAAATTGCCATCTTTCGCTTGTGCATGCCTAAGCAGTTCAAGGTGATGCAGTCAACTGCAACACCCCTAAGGGCCTAAACGAAAAGTTTGGAAAGTTTTTTAAAAAGTAAAGAAAAACTGGTCCCACGAATTGAAACGTGCCAGCATTCACTTACGAAAACATATGGTGCCAAGTCAAGAGGCGAACCCTCAACCATTGGCATGGCAGACTTGCAACCTATCTGTTGGGCTACCAGATCAATGCCAGCTGAGTGACAAACTGACCGCTTTATTGGAACTGCGCCATGCTAGGCGGTATGGTCGAATAAGTTTTGAAATAGGAAGATCCATGGGTGGTTCCGTAGCCACTTCCAAGTAACAACACTTAAGTTTTCAGTTCATTGTTCTTTGGACACTAAAACCATGCAGTCGTAAGGCAGTGACTATACGTCGGCCATGGGACCTTCACTTTTCAAAACTTATTCGTCCGTCGACTGTAACGTGTCACACGGCAAGTGTGACTAGTCTGCACTGCAATTTCTAGTACAGTAGTAACATACTAAACCTAAACCCTAAATCTAAACCTTAAACCCTAACCTAAACTTAGCCTCTAATCCTAAACTAGGGGTTCCCAAACTGGGATACATGTGCCCTTAGGGCTACCTTTCCTGTCTGAAGGGGTACATTTAAGGTTAGCAATTGAAGGGAAAAATATGTTTGCGTATAAGTTGTGTCATTTCGAAATATTTATACATTCATCTGTGAATATCATTTTCAAAATCATGCTTCTTGGTAAAGATATTTTTATTTTCCTCAACCTTTTTGTCATAAGAAATTTTAGGGGTAAGTGCTCATCTATCGAAATGTTGAAGGGGTACATGGCCAGAGAAAGTTTGGGAATACCTGTCCTAAACCTGCGCCACAGCGACAGACTATAAATGAAAGTGTTAGTTGTTTTGATTGATTCTTAACATGATTCACTGATTTGCATGGAAACAAGTGAAACGGAATATGAGCAGAACGGTGAAAGAGAAAGAACAGCAGCAAACAATTTCATTGTTAGATTTTGAAACTTTGCAAGAAAAAAAATTTTTGCCTTGTTGGCGAGCAGACCGCAGCGGCCCGAAATAACGTCATCGCTGGAAAAAGTTGTTAGCGGACTGTTTCAAAACCTTTAGCGGACGGCCCGAAAACTGGACTGTTAGCGGTTATCTAGTGGAAAATACAACTTTGCAGCAGCTTTTTACCAAAGAAAACCACCAAGGTGTGAAATTTAAGGTCTTTTTGGTGAAAAGCACCACAAAACATTTCCAAAAAAGGCTACAATAGCAAATAATTTTCGGCCAAACCGTGTTGCTTCAAACGCAAATGAGACAACTTTCCGGCAATCGTTCAACAAACATTTTCACACCTATGCGTTCGTATGTTTACGTAGATTAAAGCTGGAAAAGAATTGCGGGTTGCACTGATCTCAGTTTGATACACAACACCGAAACGTTGACCTTGTTTTATCAGCAATGATATGCGAAAACTTGTCTTAAATCGCAAAAACAGCGCCTTGATTCAAACGCAAATTAGACAACTTTCCGGCCATCTTTCAACAAATATTTTTATATCTATGTGTTTGTATATTCATGCAGATTAAAGCTGGAAAAAAATTGCGGGTTGCACTCATCTCAGTTTGACACACGATACCGAAACGTTGACCATGCTTTATCAGCACTGACATGCGAAAACTTGTCTTAAATCGCAAAAATAGCGATTTGACTCAAGGTCATATTAGACAACTTTCCGGCCATCGTTCAACAAAATTTGTTATCAATGTGTTTGTATATTCATGCAGATTAAAGCTGCAAAAGAATTGCGGGTTGCACTCCTCTCAGTTTGACACACGACACCGAAACGTTGACCTTGCTTTATGAGAGCTGATACGCTAAAACCTGTCCTAAAGTAGGAAGATCACTGGGTGCTTCCAATGTATGTACAACTTTCTAGTCACTGTTGTGCCAAGAGTTTGCTTTTGAACTTAAAGGCGTTAGTTTCTGGTAGTTTGTGAAGTAAAACTCACGAGGTTTTAATTTCCACAAATTTTAATTTTGAACACACATGTCATTTGTTATTGCTAATTTCCTTTTTTCTGATGAACATGTTGTTGTAGCGTGGGCCTTACCACGATGTTGGGTTAATTGCTTTTCGAACCTGCTCTTGCGATAGGTTGATGCAAGTGCTGTGGAACCATCTTGTGCAGTTGTCGCATCCAATATGCGGACAAATGAAAGAGACGGCTGTGTGAAATTTTCTTTTTGATATGTTTTTATGTATTACTCAGGAAAGTCATATACAGATCAATTCTTGACAGCATTTTGTAATTTTCTCAGAATGTCCTAATTGTGCATGCAAGCTGGCTATGAGTTGGCCACATATTTTTTTCACAAATAGTCTTTAGCATGTAGTAGAGAAAATGTTTTGAAGTGGATTAGTTCCCTATTGCTTCTTTGTCAATTTCTGCATTGCTTTGCCTTTTGCTTTCTGCCATGCGCATATAGGCAATAATGTATTAATAATTTAGAAAAAGTTGTTGTTTTGAGGAAGACAGTCGTTTGAAGGTCAGTTCTTAAGTGGTAAAACAAAGTGGCAAAGACGATTGAGAGTTTTTTTACAGTACGATGCACTTGTAAATCCATTATCATATGACCAGGGATGGAGTCTCGAGACTTGGTCTCGGTCTCGAGACGTGTCTCGAGACCAGTTTTTTGGAGTCTCGGTCTCGAATGTCTCAGGTCTCGTCTCGGTCTCGAAGGATTTCGGTCTCGGTCTCGAGCTCTTCGTCTCGAGACTTTGCATAGGTTATTTTGTTAAGTTTTGCAAGAAGGAGTTCCTTAAAAAATGGTTTTAAAATGATTGTTCAAAATTTAGCCGTTCAAAGAGGTCAGTGGCTAAGCTTTCTTTGTTGTTAGGTTGTTTAGGAGTTAGAGAAAAACAATTTGCCCTCTACCCCGTTTAAAATTTGTACTGAAATCAACAAGAAATGTGCATGTACCAATCAAACCGCAGCGCGTAATCTCTGCAACGAGACGTTGGGAGTACTTTGCTAAGGACTATCTATGAACTGTTTTTCCAAGAGTTTTTTTATGAAACCCATAGGCTTATTGAAAAAAGGTGAGAGAGTGCCAAAAGGTTTCTTTTTTGAGAAGCCAAATAAAACCATGTCTTTTTTTTCGAAGTGCTTCTCAAAGCACTCTGTTAAAACACACTGGTGAAGTTTTTCTTGTTCTGCGTAGTGCAGACTTTTTTAAGTTAAAAAATGCCTCGGAACTCTCTTGAGGAAAAGTTTTGCTCATAAGAGTTTTATAGAAAGCAAATAATGCGTCATGGCTGATCAGTTACTTTGACGTACTGCTATAGGCTTTGCGGCCTTTCTGTGTTTTCTAACCGACTTGCGGTGTTGCGAAAACTCTAAGTGTGGCAGCAAAACGGAAATTTGGAACAGTTATGAATACCAGTTTGACGTAAAAATATGGAAATTATGAAAAACTTTCAAAATATAAAAACTTGACAACAAAAAATAGCAAATCTAGGACATATACATAGAGCCATAAAGTCAGTGGGAAGGAGCTACGCCATTTCACTACTAGTCAACTACACCGGTAATCCCGAACATCGCTCATTCTGCTGCAGCATGCTGCATCCCAACAATGCCTGTCAAAATCATCTAATACTTTCTTTTTATCAGAGAATGAAAAAATCTTCAATACGAAGGCAATGGTTACCTGCAAAAGATCTGCCGCAGTTGTAAAAAAACTGACAAACTACGAGCACCTTGCTCTAAGTAAGACGAAAAAGCAAACCCAAGTTACTTCAGGGCTTCATTAGCCTGTGCACTTTGTTGTTGTCATGGAAAACACATCGAATCCACGGTGCCAACTGATTCGCAAGTAACGACAAAAAACAAAACTTTCCCTCTGAACAACAGCCTAGCATGTGACAGCTATGCTGTTTATTTAGCCATAGGCTACATAGCCTACATGCATATGTAAAGAAGACAGAAAAAATAGGAAAAGTAATGACGAGCAGGTGGCTAACATTAAGAGAAAGCAAGATTCATAATCGAGAATTAAAAACAAGACCCCTTTCAGTTTGTGAGTATTTGATTGTGATGTCCAAGATGCTTCATTATTCCTTATTGTTATAATAAGCATGATAGGCCTTCATGATTTTTCCTCATTTTATATTGTTGTAAGCAATGTAAGGAGTGGAAAGAGAAAGCATTTTTATGTTCGGCCCCGGGCGACATTAACATCGCTACGCCTCTACAGTAGAGCATGCGGTGGGATATTACCTTGCTGGTTGAAAGTGTAAACTTAATTTGTGCCAAAAAAGTCTATTACTCTAATAGGCCTAATTATTTTTTTTTCTTTGCGTCAACAGCAGAATCACGAGCAACATTTTAAAAACTTGTTTTGGACATAGTGAGCAAGTTGGGATGGATGAAAAGTTAGTTACAATTTTCCATTTTGAAATTCAAAGCAGTGCTTTCGTTTTTTTAATTCTCTAAATTGATCACGTCTTCATTCTAAATCTTTGGAGAATTCTTAATCAATTACTTGTCGTGTGAGAAGAAAAGTAATTAGGAAAGGTGTATGTGCCAGATATTTTGTTGCAGCATTATTCAAGGAGTTAACTTTAATTACCATCAGAGAAATGTGAGGTCTCGAGTCTCGGTCTTGGTCTTGGTCTCGAACTTCCAGGCCTCGGTCTAGGTCTCGGCTTTTATGACAAAGTCTCGGTCTCGTCTCGAAATTTGAGCCAGGTCTCGGTCTCGGTCTTGGAGGTTACGGTCTCGACTACATCACTACATATTACACACATTACACTATCCTCTTCCTTTTTGTGAATCATGTAATTTTTGAAACATTCCCAACGTTTCCTATCTCTTACCCATTTGTCATCTGGCAGCGATTGTTTGTTCCCCCAACAGCTGCAAATATCCTAAATATCACCTGCAAAACAAGTTGATACTTCAATTCAATCACAGGTGGGTTGTCTTATACCTTCTAGCTGCCAGGGGGCAACACATTTGATTTAAATGTAAATACATGCGAAGTATTTCCCTTGATCAGTGATATGGTGTGAAGTTCACTCAATTAGACTTGCTAAAATGCCGTGGATTTAATGTCCTTCAATTGCAACAATGATTTAATCCGGCATTTTCAATGAAATGTGCAATACAACTTGTAAGAGTGAAAAGTTTTGCATATGTCCAGTGTTTGTTGTAAACATAATAAGCTGACGCAACAGAAGTTTTGCTCCTTGGCTACCATTGTTGCTGACTGAGAAGCTGCGCTTACTTCCGAAAACTTCGCTGGGGACACTCCATATTTTTTGCAAGTTTTGAATGAAAGTTTACATTAACTATTCCTCAGTACCAACCTGATTTCTGTACGACTTCTGTTGCAAATTGTAACCTTTTTTTGCCAATGACTTCTCAGTTGAGGCGAAAATGCAGCATTTTTGGTTGTTAGGCAAATTTTCTATGAAAATTTTGTATTGTCTTTGCTGCGAGTGTAATGCATTGTTTTTGCTGGCGGTTGCAAAGAAACTCCTAACTTTTTGTCGGTAACGTTCTGCTTCTGACTTCGTCTAGCCCATTTCTCCTCCACAGTTTCATCGCAAGCAGACACCTTGTTTTTCTTTAAATGTAAACAATTTCATTGCATAAAATACATGCATACTTCAAAACCAATATTGCTCTGGTGGATGTAGTACCTTAATTTTTTTGGAGAATTTCTTCCTAAATCCGTTTTCATGTTCAGCCACAAGTGCATCATGCGTGCAATGGTAAACTACAGCTAGTTCAGCTAAGTTCCTGTATTTTCCGTTTCGCAGTCTTGTCCTCTTAAGTTCTTGTTGAGATTTATCAATTTGTCCTTGTGTGCAGTTTTCTGATGAAAATGTCTGCATGCAAATTTCAGGCGTTAAGTAAAAATAAGTTAGAGCCAAATATGTACAATTTTTGAAGATATTCTCTAAAAAGCAATAACGTACTCGAAGTCGACTCTATTCCACATCTTTGTAATAATCCGAGTAGTCTTTATACACTTGTGAATAACCATGTCTACCCAGATCACCTGCAAAACAAGTGCTACTGGGTCAGAACGACAATGCTTGCGTTAAGACAAGACAAACATTATCCTTGTAGACTTTTCCAAGCATAATGCTTGTCCACAAAAGGCAGTAAGGCAAACAAAGATCTTCTATCCTGTTGATGAATTCTGGGCTATGTACTTGTTGTGTCTTGGACCGTCTGTGGGGCAAACTGCAAATGCTCGACCATCACTTACAAAGCTCATGAAGCAATCTCGAGCAGCACCAACAATCGTGCAAGAAAATGGGTCTTCTTCTTCAGTCTCATCCTCCTGAAATGCAGTCATTGCTGCTTATACCGGTAAAGATAATCACTATTAACATAACAAGATTATACTGTAATATTGTAAAGTCCGATAATGTTATAAGATTTAGTAAAATCAATGAAAACCGAATAGTACCATAATATCAAAATCGAGCAGCTTACACAAACATGTCTATCTTGGATTATAATACAAAATCTGCTTAAAATGGAAATTTGCTATGTTTTTTCCAAACGTTTCGTGTGTTTTGCCTCTCCAATGTCCAGAGGGTAAAAACAAACCAATAATTTGGGATATTCCCCATTTTACCCCCAATATCATTTAATTTATTTTTTACAATTATTTTAGGAAAGTTGTGGCAATGACTGACATTTTTACGTGGGAACTTAATTTCCACCTTGTTCAGTTTTCGCTCCAAAGTTCTTAATAAAAACCACGAATTTTTTTGCCACGTGAAAACGGGGTTTTCACGCAAAAGACGACGTAATGACGTCACAAGTACCCGCAGCATACCTCCACAAATGCGTTTCTGTCTTCCGAATCCGAGGATGTCATAACTGACTAACCAGCGCAATCCGTTTGCGAATTATGACCGATAATAACTTCAAAAGGCATGATTGTGCCCTCTGCGGGCCTTATGGTTGTGCCCTCTGCGGGTCTTAAGGTTGTGCCCAAAGCAGGGTGCTGTGCCAGTGATCGAGGTAGAGTAGAAATTAACTCACCATTGCCTTGCAGATCTCTTTAACACATGGCCTTTGTTCAATGATCTCTTGCAAAATTTCAAAACTATGCTTTGCGTGCTTTTCATACGTGGTGGTACATAGAACAGTAACGTGAAAAAGTATTTTCCCGAATTCTTTCAATGTTTCGCATTGCACCATAGCACCGATGAGGTATATACCAAACCTAAAATGAGCTTTGAAACTGTGAAAAATTTGTAAGATTGGTAAAATATAATGAAAAAACAATGTCGTTATCGTTAAAAACATTTAAAAAAGGTAAGTGAACTTCGTTATCTTTGCATTAGTTTTTCTATGCCAATTCGCACACCATGATTTTTTTAAAATAGTAAGATAAATTTGACACTCACCTTTGCTTCACAAAACTTCTGGCATTCTTTATGAAGTGGCTGGCGCGCATGTGAAGAAACGGAATGCCAGTTATACTTGATTTGAAGTTTCCACGAAGCTTTACGTGGATAGAATGTAAGCTCAGTTAATAGTAAAGCAGTGCAGTGACAAGCGATTGCTTTCGTGCAAATGCGAAACTAGTTGACATAAACGTTTGTTGTCCTAACATCAAAGCAAAGTTCGGTAAAGTAACGTTCGGCCCGTAAACTACCTCTTCAAGCGACGATTGCGGCACCTTGACGCCTAGTAGTAAATTCATTATTGGGTGACATGTCTTTATTCGTTAATGCGACTGCGACATGCACTCTATTTCATTCAATTTCTGTTTCCTGCTATTGCGTTCTGTGTGTCAGAGGAGTTGGTTGCCTTGATCAGTCCTTACCCTTTGTCTGCGTTTAACCGCAATCATGGGCGCAATTTTGTTATAAAATGTGGGGGGGTCAGCTTGATGTAAAACCAATATTGTCATCGGGCCTATGCGGAGGTGAAATTATGTAACTACAGATTCCCAATCTTGTTTCTAGAGGTGTTTTCAAAGCAACATTAATCACGCTTTGCTTTATCCCTTCAAATGATTTAGAAATTAATAAACTTAATTTTGTTGTTGGACATGGTACTGTACAGTAGTTTCAGCTTTATTACACTACTATCAGACTATGATACAAACAAGCAATGCAACATAGTAGAGCACATCAATTCGGTTTCATCAGAGCTGTCAGTTGGATTGCACAAAACGGTGAATCGCATTGGTCGAACATGCATATCACTCTCAAGTAGAATACCTCTATTTTTATGTATTTTACAAGAAGTGTGGGTTGCAGCGCGATTTGATGTCTTGTTTAAGTTGCTTAACCATAAAAAGACGATAAATTGCAAGGTACGATATATATATTGCAGGGTATGGTAGCTAAATATTTTTCTTGCACATTTCTGCTTTTTAAAATGCTACAAATCTTTAGCTACTGGACATCATGCATGCAGCCCCACTCCTAGCCAAACCTCCATTGATATCCTCTTACAGTAGCAAAACATGTTTGGCCAAAATTAACGTAGTGAACAAAATGATTTACAATTTATTTTTACTGCTGATGAGTGGAGGATGTATCTTTTCAATCTCCCCTTGTCAGCCCCTGCATGCTGTTGGGTACCCTTTTGATTGTCCAAATATCGTTTGTCTAATACCCTTTCCCAACATCAATCAAACTCCCAAGCAGAATTGTCCAAGCCAACTAGGGAAAATTTCGAGGTATCCATAAGAAAACGAACCAGAAGTCTTTCTGAGTACATACCCATGTACTAATCTAGCCTACAATATGATTTCTGCATACCTAATCATCTGGTGACCATGCCTGGCACTAAGGGGAGGGCTTCGCCACCCTGGAAAAACTTTCTTCCCCCTGAAAAAATATCTTGGACATATTGTATGCACAACCATTGTTTTCGTTGTTACATGCTGTGTAACGCATTGTTACATGTTATCAATGTAAAATTTGGGCTTCCTTCAGAAAATTATTTGTCCCCCTTGGTGTCCCAAGCTGGTTACGGGTCTGCTGGTGACTGTTGCTTGTGACGTCTGTCAGTTATGTCACTCAATTCAGTCTTTTCACAATCAAATTTCTCAGGATTAACATCAAACATTAACAGGCGAAATTAATGTCAAAATTTTTATTCTAGAATTATACATGCATAACGACACGAAAATATATTTGAGATTAAACAGAAATCAAAAGGAACCACGGTGAACTGGAAAATTGTGCCACGTTTCACCTGAAATAACACGAAAAGAATGTCCAGCAAAACTAAGTGCTACATAGGCTCATAGGAGGCGGAACCTGTAGGGCCGCATGGCTCTAGGCTTGCCCACTTTTTTTGGGAGGGCTTGGCCCTCCCACTTTCAACTTTCGAATTTTGCCTAAATATGTTTAAGTAACACACTTCGTATTGGGTCCATTGTTAAAGTAAATTGTTTTTGTGTAAGACTAAGAACAATTATTTACATTTATGTGCTCAAGACAATATAGTGCAGCGGTTCTCAAACTGGTTTCCGCGAGAGAATTTTCTGGTGACCGCGAAGCAACTTCCAAAAAAACAACACGACGCTCCTGAAGAAAAAAATTTTGTGCAAAATAAAATTTTCGGGCAACTTATTTTTCCAAACCAAACTTAACAAACACAATTTGGAGCGATGGTAGCCTAATTCTATTGCGGAACCAAACAGTCACGCTTGCAAAAGTGGGCAGTATATAGGATGCAGATAAAGAGGTGAGTTCTCAAAAGTTTTACATAAATTGGAGTTAGAGTTCAAAAAATTCGGGAGTCAAGGATAAAAGATATTTGATTTTTTAAGGGGACCGTGAGCCATTTAAAAAATTGTAGGGGAGCGTTGCGAAATTTCTTTTTAAAGTTTGGGAACCACTGATGTATTGTATGAGAGATATGGTGTTGTGCAGATAGCGATCGTTGAGGGCTTATCAAATTTTGAAAAAAATTGCTTAAACATGCTGACAAAAGTTAATGACGTCATATTAAATGTTCTAATTTTTTTACGTGCACGTTTCCCCCCCCTTTGAAAAGAGCTCCGCTAACCATGCGTAGGCTACGTGTAAAGCAAATGCTTCGCACCTGGATGAATGCATTGCGGCATTGTGGTTACAAATATCTTTTGAATTTGTTGGTCACCCTTGTCGTGACGTACAAGAAAAAAGGCTAAATGCATAAGCTATATTTAATTCCTAGTCACGTCATTAAGTTTTGAGCTATAGGACAATATAAACTAGGTCAATACCTCTCTAACATTTTGATGGAAATCCTGTTAAGCAATGGTTGAAGACAGTCTTTTGCAAAACTACTCATCCTATAACCAAGTCTCCACAATAGCGCTGCTATTTGTTTTCGGCAAAAACTTCGCGACTTTTGCCTGAAAATGTAACTCTCTATCATTATAGGCTACGCTTGCATCTTTAAATTTTACGCTGTCTGTTTCTGAATACGTGACAACCAACGTTACATTAAATCAAATTAGCCAACGTTTTGTACGAAACAAAACACGGCTGCCCTGTGGTCTCTCACGTGTGAATGCGTTAAACTTCACTGTTTCAAGACAGCGACCTTCTTACAGTAAACCACACTAGATAAATGTGGGACAGAGGCAGTTAATCTTTTGCGGTCTCTAGAAACTTACAAAATGCTACAAATTATTTTTGAAGTAAAAATTTATAAAAATATCAGGGCCAGTGATACCACATCAAACTCTGTTCCAACATCAACACGGCAATGTGTAACATCTAACATGAAAAACTCTTCACACAAAACGTGACAAATATAACATTTAGTTTTGAAACCTCTTCAAATAGAAACCCTATGAGAAAAAGTGGGGGTACATGACATATTATGTCCCCCCCGCCTAAAAAATGGAGGGGACACGTCCCCCGAGTCCCCCACTAAATTGCGCCCATGACCACAACAGATTACGGAGCGTTTCAAACGTCGGCGCTTGAAATGAAAAACGAGGGGTGGATAAGAGCTTCATAACAGCTGGTGCGTCAAGTCTCAAATGTTAATAATACTACTTTGAAAAAATATAAACTTTAAAGGTGCAGCTTATGCAAAACTTAACAATAGTAGAAACTATGCTAAGAAAACTCCACGACAGCTCGCGGGAAATCAAAGTTAGATTCCAGGAAAATTTGCATTTTTTCTGGCACTGATCAACGAAAGGTTTTATATAAACACACTTAAATCACCGAAAGGTTTTATTTAAACATACTGAAATCAAAAAATCACCGAAAGATTTCATTTTAAAAAACTGTGTAGTTTTTCACAAACATGATCTAAGAAATCAGCATCAACATATGATTTTCATTGTCATCAGCAAGCAAATTAAATCATTATCGACATTTTCTAATTAAATACAAATACTTCAAACTCATAATTACAATTCAAAATTAATCGCAACCATGACTCCTAAACCTCCTGAAAGAATTTCTTTAAAATTGTTGAAAAGTTTTGCACACCAGGAAGTTTGCTGTTTATTCCATGAAGAAGTTATGTGCGATTCCACGCAGATATTCTAAGATGTCTCTGTTGTTGTCATCGTTTACGATTGTGAGGAGGCGCTGGTCAGTTAGTATATATTTCCGTTTTTTCTCTGGTCCAGGTTCACCACGAACGTATTGCTCATATGTGACATCTCTCGCCTTTTGGACGCGGCGAAGACAATCTATAAAAAAGCATCAAAGGCGTCCAAATTGTCAACTGGTATACAAACGCGAGCGCAATTATCATTCTGACATGGAAGGCAAACCGTGGTTCAGCATTGTAGCGTTGCAGAAGACCGTTCTCGGAAAGCTGGCTTCCTCCTACTTTTCGTCAGGTGAATAGACATCCATGAAGTTCTGCACGTGGAAATGCTTGTCGAACAGAGTTCATAACTGCCATGTCAGCGTCGATAGAGATCGACGTTGGACTCAAAAGTGGCTATATCGTTTTGATAAGTCCGAATAGTGCACCGTATGTTTCTTGGCGTTTGTTGGGTAGCAAAGCGTACATCAGGGGAAACACGTATTCTGCACGCTTGGCATGAATCACAAACACTTGGCTAAATAGCGGGGGAGCGAGGGTAAACGCATCGTCTATGAAAACGCGATCCATATCTTGGACCCAGTTGCGATGGTTGTCCCGACCAAAAATCATCACGCGATTGGGATCGGCTTGTCCACTATCTCCGAGTAGGAATAGTTCGTTGACGTCGGGTGAAGTATGGTAGAATTTGTACTGGTCTGGTACAACGAGAGATGCGAGATCTGCAGGTGTTGGCAGGGGTGCTTCATTCTGAGCCCGTGCACGTTGAATCAACTTTTTGGTTGCTGATATGCTTGGCATTTGTCCTTGAACGGACTGACCAGTGAATCTGATGGCTTGATTGTGAATCTGCGACGGCAATTCCATTGTATCCATGGCTCGACATTTCATGTTTGCTTTAATTTTGGCAACTTCCACACTGGCTGTGTCGCTTCCGTGGGTGTGGTGCCTGAGTCGGTTTACGATGACGTCATTTACATTCTTATGGAGTATGCACCGACAATTACGTATAACACACCTCCAAAACTTCTTCGTACTATCAGCTGAAAAAGCGTGAAAAGTGAACATCAATCCATCATCTATGAGTTTCTTCTTGCCTTGGGAAATTTCTGTGCTCTCCAAGACTCAAATCTAGTGAACTGGCTTGAGGACATAAGCGTACGGCATGGGGATGCAGGGAATGCAGTCGCATCCCCAACGCTGAAAAATTGGCCATGATTTGGGCAAAATTTTTAAAAATTTGGGCAAAGTACACAGCTACATTCACGTGTAAGTGAGGTAGTGTCTATTTTCCAAACTAAGGCAAAATAATAACAAAATCAATGGCAAAATAATAGCCAAAACGGCAAAATAATCTGAGACTATTTTGCCTATGATGGCAAAATAGACACTGCCCTTGAGTGAACTGGAATCATGTGGTAATTCCAACAGCATTCATCGAATTTGAGCCAACTAAAAAACTTTGATAACTTTTGGGTAAAATTACAAACATGTGAGTAAAATAGGAGCATTTGGGTGAGGTACAACACCTTCAATTAAATTTGGGCAAATGAGAAAAGCTCCAATCAAACTTGGGTGAAAAGAAAAACATTTAGATAAACTGGTAAGACTTGGGTGAGGTTCATCAGTCAAATCAAATTTTGCCAATTTGCAACAGCTCCAAATTGTGGGCAACTTCAAAGAGTCTTGTTCAAAAGATGGGCTTTAAAGAAAAGCTCCATTAAAATTTGCGTGCGTTTAGAAATGTCTGGGTGAATTATAAGAGTTTTATTCAAATTTGGATAAAATCAAAATCATTCGGGTAAATTTTAACAATCGTAATGAAATTTGAGCAAATTGGGACTACTTCATTCAAATTTGGGTGAAGTTAAAAATGTTTCCATAAATTGGAAAAATTTGGGTGAATTCCAACAGACTAAATCAACTCTGGACAAACAACAAAAGGTCCATTCAACTTCGGGCCAAGTGCAGATTACAACAACCCAAATCAAAATTGGACCAATTGAAACAACTTCATTCAAATATGGGTAAAGTTAGAAACATTTTTAAATTAGGAACATGTAGTGGTAAGGTAACTCACCATTCCAACTAACCCTAATTTTTGTAAACCTCAAATTGTTGATGCTGTAAAGTGTACAACTAAAATGTAGCTGTAGCTGCAAAATGTTTTGCGGTTGTAATGTGAGGTAGCTGTGATATGATACTGTGAAGTTTTCGTGTTTCAAACGAGCTTGATGGTATGAGATTTGCAAGTGCAAATCTGTTTCCATGAAGTATTGATGAATAGAATTAACTACATAACTGCAGCTGTAATATGTTGCATGGTGGTGTGATTTTATATTGTTTAGGTTTTCATATTTTCCGTTTGTTTCATGCAATGAATTGCATATGTTGCATCCTGCCAAATTTTATTGTTTCAATTTAATCCTGTGAAGTGACGTTTTCATGAACAGTACCAACTGTACTGTTTATTGCACTGCATAATCACTTATGCTAATACAGTGCTGTGAAGCACTGCCATTTTTATAAAACATTCTTGTTGAGGTTATAAGTCGTTTGTCATTGGATATGTGCATTTGTACACAATCCTTAGTAGTTGATCATATAGGCTGCAGAATTTTCGTGTATCAGTCCCATATTGTTACTTTTTCTTAGCATGCTGTGTTCAGTGCACATTTAACTGTCTAAACTGGAGTGGATTTTTGGTTATCATAATGTGACTTCAGAAGCTGTAAACGTTTAAGTAAGTTGTAGTATTTTAAGTACAACCCATTCCAGTGAAGATCAACCAATGTGGAAGGTTAAGCTATATGCTATGTATTAAATTGCCTCCTTTCCAGGGCCGGATTATAGAAGGGGGCAATTTCCCCGGGCCCTCCCTTCCAAGGGGAAAAAAAGTCATATTTTCCATGTTAGGTCATAAAGTCATATTTTGCATATTTTCAACCGAATTAAATATGGAAACCATTAAAGCAATCTCAAAATATCGGATGAAATTACTATATCACTAGGTTTAAGCTGCATCCTGCAATTGAACCCACTTGGTCCCCCTGCTAATGTTGGCAAAGACGTAGGTGAACCAAGTTATTTGGATGAAATGTAACGCACTGCCTAAAAATGCGTGGTCTTGCTCAGGCAAAGAAATAAACCAATGTCCATGCATGCTTTCAAGTTGCTTTAAACGAAACAATGTATATGTTTCGCCTAACTTTTGAGCCGTTTATTTTAGAGGGCCTCAACAAACCATGGGGCTACCATATCTCATGCCTATTTTCGCTGGTAATGTTTCTTTGTACAGTAGTTTATGCTTTAGCTCAGTCATTTTTGTTTGGTCATATAAAGTCATATTTTCTGAAAAAGAAAGTATAGTGGATTTAACTTTTCGCATTACGACTTGCCGTTCCCTACTCGCTATTGCATTCCGTACGTGAGATCTGGTTTGTATCAACTTGTCATTCGCGTCAAGGGATTTCGTGTGTCCGC
>Ga0210059_1007806_pt1 | contig 16958 bp, 10 predicted proteins | sample Ectturendosymbi2_FD_188042 | JGI IMG/M metagenome (GOLD analysis project Ga0210059, IMG submission 188042) | Ecteinascidia turbinata endosymbiont from Florida, USA - Sample 2 (SPAdes) (version 2) | ecosystem: Host-associated > Tunicates > Ascidians > Unclassified | place: Key West, Florida...
CGCAACATTTTTGTGTTAAAAAATCCATGTTGACTAATTCTCAAACCTTGCAAGTTTGTTATACCTAAGTGAAAGCAGGGTAGTATGAAGTGTTTAGATAACGAAGAGAAAAGTGAATGCTCCCAAGTGGTTAAGCTAAAACTTAAACTAATTTGTTTTACTTTCTTGGTTGGTAGTTTGTGGATTTTGACCTTTATAAGAGCTTACTTGTAACATGTTCATTTAGCCATCTAAGGAAAAATATAGCGACACATGTACGTTCAACAGAGCTGAAGCTTGACAGCGTTTGACCGTAAAAAGTTGTTTCAATGAATTCATTTGAGAGAGTATGCCCGAGCGCGTTTATCAACCGCGTTGCGCAATATGTGCTCATGCTCACCGGTAGAATGCATACATTTTTCAATTTTACTTGTTTACTGATATCGTTTGCAAGTTATCTGCTTTAAAATCGATTATTTATCAGTCTTCTCTAATAATTTTAATTGTGTGTTTTTTAGATGAGTACTTTTTTCTGTAAAATTAAAAGACTAACTTCTGCTTGATCGTATTTTGCAAAAGTGAGAGATGAACGTGCATTTACATTGATTTAAAACAAGTTTCCGTATTCCTGGAAAGTGCAAGTAGGGTTTATGAATTTATCTGAAAAGAATTATCACTTTAAGTAACTAATACAGCTGAAGGTCGGAGTCGGTCCGGAGTCGGAGTCGGATAATCGAAACTGCCAGGAGTCGGAGTCGGATGACGGGACTTCCGACTCCACAGCCCTGGTTTCAACCACGAATGCCATCTTGACACAGAGGCAAGTAGGCTGTTGATAACCAACTAGTTTCATCAAAATATTCTTACTACAAAGCACATAAAAATAAACCATCTTCCCACGGTTTGGTGACTACTGACTGATCCGTTTTTGCGGTAGCTTATGGATATTTTGTGATTGTTGTGTAATCATAACAGTGTTATGCAACTACTATTACGAGTGTGCAGCGTGGATAGGGTGAGGACTATTCAAATGCGCTATGCAGTTAACAGCAGCGAGGTTTCGGCACCAGTGGCACCTAAAGTAGCACAGCAGCGCCGCAAGTAGGTGTGCATAGGCGAGTTTCATTTTAGCTGGGTTTACACTTTCTCTACCATGCTCAGCTCCTTGCGGAACTGAGCAAACCACGATAGATACCGGTTGCGACCCAGCACTCCCGCGCGACTGTGTTGATCATCCAGCAGACTGCAACCTCTTCAAAAAGTATCTTTCTCTTCGATGGACGACGAATCCGATCCATCATCTTATCTTTGGAGGTGGGATTGTTCGTGGCTGTACAGTCCTATGCGTGATAGACATATACGGCCACAGGTGGGACACAGTTAAGCGGAGTTGTTTTTTCTGTTCCGAGCAGCATGTTCATGCCGTCGGCGACGACGCTCATCTTCAGTTTTATCCTGCGTTGCTTGCACGAAGAGGATACCAGCAGCACAAATGTCTCGCCAGCCCTTGCGATCCGCTGCTAATGTTTCCAGTTGGTCAGGGGAATAGCATTCTTCTTGAGTGTTGCCTTCAGACAATCGTTAAAACGTTTGTGCTGTCCGCCAACAGAACTTCGGCCCTCTTTTAATTCACCATATAGCACACGTCGCGGTAGTCGGTTTTCCGGCATTCGAATGACATGCCCTCTCCATCTGAACTGGCGCTCAGCAATGATGGCCTGACCAGGAGCGGCTCGTCTAGACGGGCTGCCGGGCTGCAGCCCTCCCTGAAAAATGTAAGGCAAAAGGTTCTGCCAAACGGCCTACGTTTGGATTTAGTTACGAAATTTCACAACACAATCATTTTCGGTACTTCCGACACCATTTTGACTCAACGTTTCCTAGGAATCCAACAAAACCAATGTCTCGCTCTTTTCCAGCGACGCCGCTTGTGTGATGACGTTTTCAGCACACTTGCCGATGAATTTGGCGATTTCGGGGCTGTCTTCGGCACAGCCCTAAAGGAAAGAAACCAAACAATTGGCTACAAGAAACACTGTGGTATAACCGCTTATCGCAAAGCCTTTTTGTTATTTTGACGATAAATTTTTAAATGAAAAACGGAGGAAATATGATCTTGACTGTTTTTTACTGCCTGATTTTCTTGGATATTGAATTTTTCATTAAGTTTAACAATGCTTTTATTAGTACTTTGGCGATATTGGCGGCATTGGATTTAAATCTGGTCGCCAATCTCGGGCTGCCAAAATACAGCCCTTCGTTTATCTGCACCAGTGCAGCTTGCAACAGTAGGCTAAGCTTTTGAGCTGTCTAAGGTTGGCGTTTGAAGATGTACGGCAGTAGTTGGTGGATATCATCCTTGGACAACAAAAGGTGTGACTGATTTAAAACATTGATATATGAAAATTTTGAAGCATGAGAAATCTGGCAAGCCTATAATAAGCATTCAAGTAGACCTATTTTATGGTTAGGCGAACATTGCAGCGGTAATTGATTCAGGATAAAAACTTTTACTGGAAAAGCATAATAATCCAGTTAAAAAAATATAAATTTTGTGTAAAATCATAAACTGAAACTTTTTGGAAAATTTAAATTTCATTTGAAAGAATATGAGTAAAGTTCCAGCTCAAAAAAAGTGGCTCTAGGCTAGGTCTACTGCCATGACACCGTTTGAACAAAAATGCTAAGCTTTGTCTTGTTAATAATAATGCCGTAGTAGTCGAGCGGCTTGTTCCAAGTTTTGTATGCGAGTGGTGCTGGGTTCGACTCTCGCTTTTGCAGCTTTGATGACAGTGGTTATGCGTCATGCTTTTAAGACCGGTTTAATTCTTTCGTGTTCGTGTTTACGCTTTAGGGTTTGGGTTTGGTTTCATCAAACTGAAGCGAATGTTTTCTATGTATCAATGAGGACAACTGAAAATTACGAGTTTGATAAGATTAGGACTGCTGGAGTAACTGCAAACGCCACTAATTATAAAAACAACCAGGGCGACAATCCTATATGTTTAACCAGAGATGAAATTTCGCAGCCCTCCCGGACATTTTCACCACGAGCCGCCACTTGGCCTCCATCGAGAGGCAGTGGGCACGGTGACGGATCTCTACGTGGGGAACTTTGTCCCACCAGCGTAGTCTAAGCATTCGTTGAAGGCAGGAAATGTGGAATTGTTCAAGGGTCTTGATGTGACGGCGATATAGGACCCAGACCTCGCAACCACAAAGTAGCGTTGAGACACAGACAGCCTTGTAGACGGCCATCTTGGTCTTGAGGTTCAGGTTTCTGTTCAAAAATACTCGTTGTGAGAGTCGTTCAAAAGCAGATGAAGCAAGGCGTACACGACGCTGGATGTCAGGTGATAGATCAAGCTTGTTGTTTAGGACAGTGCCCAAGTATACAAACTCATCCACATTGGCGATGGGGCAGTTTTTGATGTTAAAAACAAGTGGAGCAAGATTTGGCGAAGGGCACTGCTGTAGTATTTCCGTCTTTTTAATAATAACAACAAGACCAGCACGACTGTATGCATTAACCATGCCATCAAGGAGTTGCTGAAGGCCATCAGCAGTGTGACTTACTAGTGCCGTATCATCAGCATACTGAAGCTCATTAAGAATGGGTAACAGATGTTTTGGATTGGGCAATAAGACGACGTTGGTTGAACAGATTGTCATCAAGGCGATACTTGACGGTGATACCACTGTCTTGGAGGAATGAGTTACGAGCATATAGTGCGACAGCAGTCATGAAGATGTTGAAGATTACAGGTGCCAGCCAGGGGTGCCAGGTCCAAGTGAACAAAAAATGCCAAACCACTTGTAAAAAAATACCAAATCGCTTCAAAAAATGCCAAACAAGCTGAAACAGGTCGAATGCTGTTGGTTTTGACATTTTCAGATGAATAATTTGGCAAAAACACAGCGGTACTCGTGAACAAGACACTAATTTTAGCATATAAAGCAACAAACAACGATTGTACTTTAGAAAAAACAAACAGAATCAAACTAGAAATACTCTTACGCATTTTTCACCCTTTGATATACAGTGGAAACCCCTTAATAGAGCACCCTCGGGAGTAGAAAAACCTGCTCTAATAAACGGTTCTCTTTTATCCGATGAGAAGTTTTTGCAATAAAAATATGGTGTCATTCACACTAGGGCAGGGGTTCTCAACCTGGGGTTTGCGAACCCCCAGGGGTTCACGGGAAGATTTCCAAGGGTGTTTGGATGGCAGTTGTGTTTTCTTGTATTACTATTTTTTAATATCCTGTACTAGAGGAAAAAAGTACCGATTGAAAACACCGCGTAGATTTTGCCTGATCTTGCGTTTTTGTGATGCAACAATGTGAACTTCACGGCTTTGCCAACTAACCTGTGCGAGTGTGCGTGTAAGGCTACTCCACAGACAGCATACTGGGGGTTCGGTTTGATTGTTTTATGACTCGGGGATACTTAACGGGAAAAAAGTTGAGAACCCCTGCACTAGGGGTTCACTAATACACATATCAGTATCAGGGTACTGTATTTTATTCTCGTTGTGAGCACTGTACACAGTATTGTAAAAAGAAAAGTTCCTGTATTTTTGCAATATTTTTGTCATAATGTATTGCAGCGTTTCTCAACCGGTGGGCCGCGAAGCTCCTTCAGGTGGGCCGCGAAATGTTTTGAGATAAGGCAATAATTACGCCTAGTCATGAGTTCTGAAACAAATTTTTCGTGAAGTGGGCCCAAAATCAAAGTCTCGGTGAAAAATGGGCCGCGATATCAAAAAGGTTGAGAAGCACTGATGTATTGCACAGTAGCTGTTGTGGTGGACACTGTTTACTCTTGCCTCTCTTCAGCACAAAAGAACTGGTCGATTTTTGATTGTTTTACTTCATTTATGGTTGCTTGGTCTACAGCATGGTCACTGCTGCATGTCTAACTGCTCTAATAAGCGGTGTGCCTGCTCTAATAAGAGAAGAAATTATGAGGAAAAAGATAGGATCGTTTACTTTCAGCCGAAACTGCTCGAATAAAGAGGTTTGCTCTATAAACCGATGCTCTGTTAAGCGGTTTCCACTGTACAAGGTTTTGTGCCTGAAGCCAGAGCCAGAACAAAATATGTTATCATTTACTTTTGCTTGAAAATGCTTAATAGAAAATAGGCTACTTAGGAATGCCGGAAACAATAAATTACAGTTCATGAAAATACACTTGCACCATGCCATAGTTTCTAATCACTTGATTCTTGAAACCAAGCATTAGGCATGTCATAATTCCACAAAATATCTACTACAAAAAGAAAATCTACCAAATCTGTCTGTTCTGGTATACACTTACATCCAAATCTGCTACATTCACTTTGACTTTACTGTTTTTAACCGAGGAAATCTGCTAAATTGGCTTTATCATGGTTTAAACTTGTATGAAAATCTGTGAAATCTGACAGCGCTGTTATGTGCTTATATTAAAATATTGCTAATGGCTTCACTGATATACTTACATACAAGCATGAAGAATACCAATAATCTGCACATAACAACACACACTACTGTATATACAGTAGTCTTTCTAAAAAGAACCTTTAATGCTGTACAGCACAACAGCTAACGTGATTTACATTGACTTTTATGTTTATTTTCCGAAAATAGCACAGTCCACTGCTTAAGAAACTGTACCATGTGCCGTAGTTTTCGAAGTCTTTCCCAAAAACGTATTATGTCCCTTGCCCTCTGACGTCACTTAGACGGCAAAGCCGCTTGTATCTTCAATAATGGGATTGTGGCAGAAAAGAGAGGATCGTTGTCCTCAGAAAAAGCTCTTAATCCCAAGCCGACAACAGCAACTGAGCCATAGGTTTAAAAAAATGTCAAACAATGTTTTTTCATGCCAACACCATCAAAAAAGGCCAAAAAAATGCCAAGCTATGATGTACATGCCAAACGCCATTTTTTCATGCCAAACCACTTTAAAGAATTTGGCTTAAAAAATGCCAACCTGACAACCCTGGTGCCAGCACGCAGCCCTGTTTGACACCAACCTGCGCTGCAAAAAACTCGGAGCTTGCGCCGCCATAAATTACCTGCGCGGACATATCATCGTGAAAATCCCGTAGGATTGCCAGGAAGATAGGTGGACACCCGAATTTAGATAGAGTTTTCCACAGGATAGCTTGATCTATGGTGTCAAATGCTTTCGAGAGGTCTATGTATGCCATATAGAGTGGCCGGTGCTGTTCGCGGCATTTTTCTTGAAGCAAATGTGCGACAAAGACCATGTCAATAGTGGAACGACCCCGGCGGAAACCGCATTGGGTTTCAGGTAGTGTTACCTCAGCAACGTGTGTCAAAAGTCGGTTAAGCATTATTCTGGCCAAAATCTTGCCACCAACTGATAACAGCGAGATGCCACGGCTATTTCCGCAGTCGGCGCTGTCACCTTTGTTCTTATATGGCAACATCCTTCCATTGTTGAGGGACTCGGCAAGTGCTCCAAATTTTGCAGATGAAGGCATGCAGGTGGACATGGAGGTCCTTTCCCTCATACTTAAACACCTCAGCTGGTAGGTGATCCACGCCACAGGCTTTGTTGGATTTGAGACCAGAGATGGTTGATCTAAAATCAGTCAGGGTGGGTGTATAGTCCAAGCAAGTGATGGGAGGCAGCGAGGGAAGGGAATCTAGAAAGGAAGTGTCAGAAGGATTCTTTTTGTTTACGAGAGTATTAAAGTGTTCTGTCCATAGCGAAAGAATTCCGTCACGCTCTTTAATGAGTAATGTCCCAGTGCTGTCCTTTACATGGCAGAAAGAACGTCTGATTGGACCAAATACACTCTTCAAAGCTTCATAGAAAGCCCTGGTGTTATTATTGTTGGCATGTTCCTGGATTACATGTGCCTTTGTCATCCACTAGCTACTGCGCATCTCGCGCAGGTGGTGTTGGACTTGGGAACGCATCCTGATCCATCGTTGATAATGAGCAGCGGATTTGGGCTGCTGAAGGTGAGCCTTGTAGGCAGAGTTCTTCTCATGCAAAATGACGTGGATTTCCTTCCGGTTGGCATCAAACCAATCTTGATGTCGCTTGTGCATGACGCCAAGGGTGGATTTCACGGTGGACAAAATCGTGTCCGTGATAGACTCCCATTCAGCAGTAAGTTTTGGCCCATTTGATGGACCTTCCGATGGTTTTGAGAGCTCCTCCAACTGATGATTCAATGTGCGTTGAAAATTTTCCATCACTTCCTCAGAAAGCAGAGCATTGGTATTTAGTCTCTTACAAGGCTGCTTCATGCGTGCGGGAGGGCGGACACGCATGCTGAGCTGGCTACGGATAAGACGGTGATCCGTCCAACAATCTGCACCACGCATAGCTCGTGTTATCTTCACATCGTGAAGATCAGAACGACGTACGATAACAAAGTCAATCAGGTGCCAGTGCTTTGAGCGCGGGTGCACCCAGGAGGTCTTGTATTTGTTCTGGAGTTGAAACATGGTGTTAGTGATACAGAGAGAAAACTCTGAGCAGACTTCAAGCAAACGAAGGCCATTGTTGTTGCTTTTACCTACACCATGTCGCCCGATGACAGTCTGCCACACTTGGTGATTAGCGCCAACCTGTGCGTTGAAATCGCCGAGTAGAAGCAGCTTGTCAGTATGAGGTACATGCTGGAGTGTGGAATGCAATGGAGCGTAGAAAGTTTTTTTTTCATCCGAGGAGTCGAGAGTAGGAGCATATGCACTAAGCAGAGTGACAAATCGGCCCCGAGTTAAGGGAATGCGCGTGGACATCAAACGTTCACTGATGCCAACAGGGGATTCTGTCGATGATGGCAGCAGAGAAGAACGGAGAGCAAAGCCAACACCGTGAATGCGAGGGGAACCTGGAGGGCGATCCTTTCAAAAGGAAGTGTACCCACCTCCCACTTCTGTTAGAGATCCTTCATCAGAGAGACGGGTTTCACTGAGTGCAGCTATGTCAATGTTGTAGTGCTGGAGTTCAGCAGCAACCAAAGCAGTACGCCGCTGTGGTCGGTTATTACTTGCGCTGTCGAAAAGAGTACGTACATTCCATGCAGCAACGCAAAGTGATTTTTTTGTATTTTTATTTTTTTCATGTTTCGACCGCAGAGTGAGACTGTCCGACGAACGCGGCTGTCCGTCCAGGCAGAAAGTGAGCAGGCGTTTTTTAGGCGACCTTTTCTACGCCCTTCCACAAATGTGGTGAGCAGCGCATCCCTAAATAGGGCTGCTCAGACATCTTGGTAGGACCGAGGGCCACGGCTGCTCATCCGTGAGCCAACAGCCGTCTTGCCAAGACCGCCTACGTGCAGGTGCAAACTAGGGGCTTCCAGCTAGTCTAAACCTGCCCCTTCCGTTTGTCGCCCATCGCCGCAGGACTTCGAAACATGTATCCTCGATTCAAAGAAGAGATGATGGATTTCGTGTGCAATGAGATTAGAGTGGATATGTGGGTGCACAGTCCATGGTCCACTATCTTGGCACCAAGAAAATAAATCCGATGGCAAGAAAGATTCAGGACGATCGGCTTTACTTGGTGTTGCAGCACCATGCCACAGACCCAGGCATTTGGGAAGTGCCAACACGTTGATGCTACATGGATTTGATTTTGGTGTTGCCATCACCTAGAGGGTTGCCACACCAAGGCTAATAGGTTCCCTCCACCCCAAGTTTACATGGGGGACTACTTTTTGTCTGGCCTCTACCTTTTGACCAGCCTGGCATGGGCGACCCTTCTGGGAGCGAGTTGCTGCCGCCAGTACAGCTCTCGAGGTCACTGAGACACGGAAACTCTCTCACCACGATAAGGTAGCAGTCCATGGAGAGAGAAAAGTATAACCTTATCGAATTCGCTATAATTCGGCCATCAACTTTAAACCACAATAGAAGTTCATGAAACTGCCTAGGGGTGCCCGACGAGACAACCTGTATAAGAGGTTTTTTTCGGTGACCCAGCGCCTTAACTTCAATTTGCATGAAATTGTTTAATGTTTGCGCCAATAAACGCTTTCTCTCTCTCTCTTACGACAGAATCACGAAAATGGCTGTTTGGAAAATTACATTCGTGTCCGAGCATTTAAACGCAGACCAGTCCCAACTGACCAATTGTTTTGCACTCGTTGGATGCTTTGCCTGTTGCAATCTTGGCGATTCCAGCTGTTGCGATCGGAAAGCCCGAGCAGCATGTGCGCAAAGTTTCACACTGTGGCAGCAAACAATAATAGAGATCACGCGCCGCGATCACTCTATTATTGCTTGTTCGCGGCAGATATAGAACGGTGTTGTTCTTCGCGAACATCCCGTTCGTGGTGAACCGCGCATTCAACGCAATGCCAGCGGAGAGGTTGCAACATAGCTAACAGTGCTGCCCGGGCAAACCATACAAAGAGCGCAAAACACAGTCGACTCTCATGTATTCTTTCAAACACGCACACATTTGCATTAACCCAAATGCGAAGATGCGTTTAAAAGCCCTTTGTTCAAAGAAATAGTATGACTTCTAGCAAGAAATTCACATTTGATTTTTGCTGAAAACTTTTGATTTCTTATCTTTTGCACTCATAATAAGCAGCGATGAATCGCAAAGTAAAGCACAATTTAACACGCTAAGCTTAGGAGAAAATAAGACTGATTGTTTATCGTGCTGAAAACAGATTTATTCCACAGATGAAAACTTAAAGAAAAAATCCACATTTCTTTACATTGATTTTTATACCCTCCTGATAATGTACTGCTATGGAAAGCAATGCCAGTTCGCAACCAATCATTTATAACTTTCATGTTATGCTACTGCTTGCAAACGTAATGTTTCCTAATGAACTTTGTCAGTAATCTAGCAGGGTTCTTGGTATTTTAGGGACCCGATTCAGGTCCCAAGAATTGAAAATCGGGACCCTAGAATCAGATCAAATCATCATCGGGTCTCTATAATCAGAGAAAATCGGGTTTCTGCAGGTCCACACCGGGTACTTATCATTTTCCTTAAAAAAATGAACCTTGTAAAACTTGATAGTAAGCCTTGTGGTTTCTTATAAAAATTCCCACTTTACAATGGCGTGCCGTGCATTTCACGCTTCAATCTGCAATGGTATCAGGGTTAATCATACTCCCTGCCAACAGCATGACTACACATCTACAAAAGCTATGGATATTTTATTATATACCTACTCATTATAGCTCAGTTCTTTTTAGATCGCTGCACTACTGTAACTCCGGCTCCGGTCCCAAATTTTTAACTGAACTGCGGATCCAGCTCCGGCTTCTTCTGAATTTTAATTTGAGCTCCGGCTCCGTAGCCGTGGGCATCGGAAGGGGGGCCTTGGCCCCTCTGAATTTTGAAATTATTAGCAAAAAAAGGCTGTTTTTTCAATTTGGAGGGGTAAAAACCAAATTTCAACACTTTTAGCCCCCCCTGGAAAAAATTTTGGAAAAATCCCCTACTGTCCCCCTGGAAAAAATCCTTCCGACGCCCATGTCCGTAGCCCTGGATTATTTTCACAAGAAGTATGAACGTAATATTAGCGTCGTAATACAATTGCTCAGTTCAGCTTTTTAATGGCTTGGTTCAGCCAGGGTTAATACTTTCTTTAAATAAAATTATTTAAAGTCACTACCCTGTGTTCGCTTTATCAGGCTTGGGGGTCGAAAACGACGTGTCGAAAGTGAAAAGGGGGCGATGGAATAAAAAAGTTTGAGAAACATTGAGCTAGACCAAGTTTGCAGGTCACGATGAAGGTTGCAAGCCAGTGCTCAACCAGAGCCGGTTTTAGGCCTATTTCACCTATTTTATCAAAATGGTTCCCGCACCTGTAGAGGGCTCCACGCAAGTGCTGCCAGAGTTAAAATTCAAATCTTTTTATGTATTCTAAGCCAAAACTAGACGTGCTCTTGATTGCTTTTTTTCAATAATGGCTGAAATTTCGGGATAGTGATGACAAATACTGGATCGTTACGGTAAGAAAATTATTCTACTATCATCACTGAGTTTAGCGATACAGTTTCTCGCACATAAAAACTCTTCTGCTACGCACATAGCAGTCGCTTCAGTTTTAATGGAGTACGTTGGCTGTCAAAATACTTGCGACATTCATGCGAATAAGTTACTGCGCACATAGGAGCTCTTCGGCTGCGCACATAGCCGTCGCTAGATATTGCACGTAGACTGTGTCTTTGACGGCAGACAGCCAATCGCATTATATTGGCTTTACCGCTGGTCACGTATACCAGGTGGACTGCTATAGTGCTAGAGTAATCTGTGCAACGTTTATCTGAATCGCTCGAATCATGTATACCTGTGCAGTGCAGTAATGAGAAACCTGAGAAACCATTTCACGTTCACTCCACCGTGTGGTCGCCCATTTTTTGCTGTCGCACCGAGAAAAAAGATAAAAGGTTTGAACCTACGAACGCCGTTATTGCGTTACGCTTGACGTCCCGAAAATACAACGAACGTACCATAAATCGTGCGTGCGAGATGGTTACGCTGCATTCTGTCATCGCCTGGGTGTGACCCTGAAGCGAACACAAAAGTCTGCTACGGTTTCATCCCTAGGTGTCGGTACGCGCCTTGGAATCTTTTGGGAGTAGGTACTGTTTAGTATACCTTTAGATCGGTTCATTGAACAGTGAGTTAAGCCAAACGGAAGCAACAAAGCCTCGTTGTTTTACATTTGAAGCTTCTGTGTTATTCTGTTTCAAAGTTATGTATAACCTTTCTTTAAACCTGTCCAACTTCAAAAATATTTCAAAGACGTTTAGCATAAAGTACAGCTTAAGTAATTTCAACTTGCTCGGTAAACCTTGAAGCGGTTGGTTTCTGTAATAAATATGTGTAAGGATACGCAACAGTACAACGTTACTAAGCAATCATGAAGGCCTTTGGTATGTATGACTAAGCGAAACGTACAGTTGTTATACATCCACAAGAGATCAAAGGCTTGGCGCAATACAGGCAAAGCACACCAGTTATCCAATTCGCACGCGGACCAGCAGTTGGAGGAAATCGATAAGCAAGTGACCTTCTTCCGCAGGGGCGTAACGAGGTTAGATGGCGCCCGGGGCAAGAAGCAAATTTAGCCCCCCATATTCGAACCTGGGGTCTTTCGGAAGCAAATATAGTGTATTGAAGGAAGTACTTGTGACATTGTTGGGTCTTTTCGGCGCCCCCCGCAGTGATATGACGCCCCATAGTAATTCAGCGCCCAGGGAATTGTGGCCTCCTTGCCCCCCTCGTTAAACCCCTGTTCTCCCGGGATGAAACTTGCAAAACTGGGTATAGAAAAGTAGATCCTGCAAAAAAGACTGGAAAACACAATACGTTTTTTTCTGGTGATACTCAGCACAATACTGTGAAATTGAAGAGTAAAATGTAAAAATGCCTTTCAACGACGTAGCTCTGCTTGTGCCTATCCACATAAAGACAGTTATACCGCAAGGTTGCTTTGAAATCGATTTAATCTGTTTTTACCTGGAATTGGTTACTTGCCTTTGCAGAGGGTTGAAGGTTGCATTCAGCAGTCGTTACTTTTTCCTATATAACATTGTTGCAGATTAACCACAATTTTATGAACTTGTGGCAAAACGCAACCTTCTTCGAATTACGAATCAGCCATTGCTTAGTTAGTCAATAATACAGTATTAATTGGCCGGTCTCTATCAATGAACCTAAACAACACTTCAGACTAAGATATCCATAGCATAAATCTCAAAAACATGATGGGGAAACGGTTCTGAATTTCAGGAAAATATTTGAAAATTGATTTTGTTTGTTTTTTATGACTTTCAGTGTCAAGCAATCTGCTTTTTATGACACGTCTTCGCGTAATCTTGCTTGCAATATGCGGATCCAGTTCATATTACCCTTGTTCAAATTACCCTTGAGCGTGTATTGCGGCAAGCAATAAAACTAACAGCGCCGTATCCTTCGTTTGCCTGTGAGCATGAATTGGCAGAAATCTATCCACATTCGAAAATTACTAAAGGAAATTGTGCATTTTCTCCTTCGCACTGGAAAATTACAGTAAACGGCTGAACGCTGAACAATGGTAGTACTACCACACAAATATTTTTGCTTAGTCACGGTCGGGGAATATAAAGCCGGCTTGTATGTCAGGCCGTCGCACTCGCTGTTTGAAAATCGTGATATCTGTGCAATATTCGCTGGTTGCGATCTGGAACTTGAAGCCTCAAACATGCCTACCTACAAGCTGGTTTATTTTGATGCGATGGGTCGTGCTGAACTAGCACGTCTTATATTTGCCGAAGCTGGAGTTGAATATGAAGACAAACGCGTGCCTGGTGACCAATGGCCAGCTTATAAGCCAAGTAAGTACATGCTTGTGCCACATTTTCAAATTAGTGTGCTTCTTTGTTCAGTGACAAATCTGTATTGAAATGGTCTACACTTGCGAAAGCGTTAAGAATGTTTTCATATCTTTTTATCTTTACGTTCTCGACTTCGAGGTGAAAGCAACACACCATTGGCTGTGACACTGTAGCGAAATGAAAAATCGTCAAAAAGAAAATAATCGTGGTCACGTTTTCAAATCTCGTTTTGAGATTGGAATAAATTAGTTAAGCTCCATCTACGCATCCTAATCCAATAGGAATTCGTTTAACTCTATAGTCTATAGCATTTACGCCAGCATACATTCGACTTCAACAAATCTTCTGAGAAGCGCACAACTTTAACAGGTTTCTGGAATAGCACCTTTTCATACAATTGTTGACTTTTCTCAAGTGTCATTTAGAAATTGTGACCCAATTTCTACTCTGCGTAAAAATGGTTAAATAAGTAACGGCTTCAGCTAAATAACCAAATGTTATTTCGAAACACAACTTGCGCTGACACAGGCTGAAAGTTGTTTTCTCAACAAGAGACACACAGAATGGAACCTTCTACAGAAGTGAATACGTAAAAGCAAATAAATAAAAAAATTAAAAAATCGAAGCTTGTAAAAAGCAAATAAATAAAAAAATAAAAAATTGAAGCTCATCTGATTTTGTATGTTTTTTTCTTTAAAAAATTAGAGGAAGAGCAAGGCATGCGTCTGACGCGCGCAGCATTCTCGTCGCCTGGCAACCACTATTCCTTTGCCTTTACCATTCTCTTTATAATCTTGTGCAAAGTGGCTTTTCTAACTTGGTTCAGCTCAAGTCAAAGCAGAGAAACAGGTTGAACGCTAAACATGACCTGAGAGTAGCTCTGCCTACTGTCACCCCAGACTTTGAAACGCTGATCAGAATTATGGTGTATGCCTAACTTTATTATTTATTCCACAACAGCCATATTAAGTGAAAACGAAGAGAAATGAAGTATCTAATTTTGTACACTTTAGATTTTTAATTTTATTCTAAAAACTTTTACTCATGTATTTGTCACGTTCCTCCTCAGTTTCTTTAAAAAATTGCTTCTCATTTCACTTTGCAGGCATATGATTGAATGTGTTTTTGAAGGCTACTTTTCAGAAATAAGTTTGTTTGGTTTGCATTCTATAATGGTGAGTCGCGATTTAATGACCATGGGAGAATGTGGTTCTCGGATTGAAACCACCGGAGAAGCCCTGTTCCACAGAACAAATACAGCACAAACACACAGCAAAGCAATTACTTTTGTCTTAGAAAAACAAGCACAACGCGGCATTGGCAAAAAACTTGGCTAGCGTTGCATAGAGGAGAACCGTATAAATTTCAGATCTGTGAGCCTTAACTGGAATGACTTACAACCAGAGCCGGATTAAAGGGTAGGGGGACCAGGGGCAATTTTTTCTGGAGGGCCCTATGACGTAATTCATGACGTCATCGTTTGTAAAAGTTACGTTTTCGCTTATTCGCAAGGTTCCCGTTTGTTTTTTCCTGTAGTCGAGAATGTGCTTACTCAAATGCACATACAGTTAGCTGCGAGAAGAAAATTTATGATATGAATACTAGAGTGTATTTTTACTAAGAAAAAATATTTCGCAGGCTAGAGAGTGACTCTGCAAGAAACAACATTCACCCGAACAGTAAGCAGAAACCAGAGATTACAAACAATAACACCGGAAAAAGAACATGTCAATATGGCCAGCCAGGCTGAGTGTGAAAGTTGTTTCCAAGCTAATGTCTTGATTTTCACCTTCATTTTCAGGTGCTCTGGTTAACGCCCAGTCCCGTCGGTACGGGGGGGCTTTGGTGGGCTTAGCCCCTCCAAACAAAGATCGAAGCCCCTCAAAATGGAAATATGAAACACAATAAGTTAATGGAATTTTTGTCAAATTTGAATGTCAAGCTCCCCCCTGCTCGAACGTAAAACCCCTTATTGACGACTTTCTAGCGACGGTTCTGTTAACACCACTGCTTTAATTTAATGTTGCTGGAAAAAGCGATTCAGTCGCGGCGTTTTAGCTAACACTGCCAGATCCTTTCGTTTTTTCTTATTAGAAGTTTTGCGCGTTTCATAGCTCCTGATGGCATTACAGGTTTCGGCATCTCGCTAGCTAAACACTGCAATGTCGTTTTCTGTTCTTTCGTTCTACGAATCTACTGATTAAAACCTTTTCTGACGGACCACCCAATGACATGTGGTGTAAATGGCTTGAATACCTTAACGATAGTAACCATCGGAAGAAAAGTGCTTTTCCACCACACGTTACCCTTTATGACGAAACAAAGGTTTAGTTCGGCTGCGGCGACTTCGAGATTGCACCAGAAGATCGGGATCATTGATACCAGTTTTGCCACTTCTGATATTTTAACATGACATCAGATGTGATGTTCTCAGATAAATTTCTGACGTCTGATGTTTTGGCGACAAATCTGATGTTGACTGGGTTATTTTTTTCCACATTTCCTCTCATTTTAGGACGAAAATAAGCTAGATTCATGATTGTAATTTTCCTTTTATCAATCTCTCGCCCTAATGTGTGTTTGGTTATCGTTTAAAACTAAAGAAGCTCTCTTCGCTGCGTTTAGACTAACGTTTTACGTAAATTATAAACGACTTCTCCATTCAATGGCCATATTTCGCTGTTTCGAATTCAACGAGGATACTCGCGCTTTTATAAGCATTTAGCTTATATGAAACCGTAGCGAAAAAATTTGATGTTGTTTGATGTTGAAGAAGGCAACAATTTGATATTAACGAGACTGATCTCAGTGGCAACATTGATTGATACGAAGAAGCAGTCAGCAACCACTAGCTTTAGCACGCAAATAGTAACGTTTTCGTGACATTTGTTCAGGGCCAGATTTAACTGATGCGAGGCCCTAGGCTAATCCACTTTTGAGGACCCCTCTCGCATTGTTGCGAGGAACAAATGGAAAGCGAAAAATCAATTTGCGAAAATCCGAAAATGACACTCTGAAAGTAGCCTACAGTCAGTAAAAAATTATAAATCATTACTGGAGTGCCCACGATAACTGGGTTTATTGCTGCCTTCAACGCAAAAGCGTTAAATTGCACGGAACTGCTGAAATCCTACTTTGCTGGCGAGAACAAGATTATTAACTGCCACAGGCAAACCAACCGAAATCGCCGTAATTGAAATATTTGACAAAACACATGGCCTACGTTTTTTATAAGAATCACATCTGTTTTTTCTTGTCTGTGTTAAAAAAACAACAAACACACTGCACCTGTGACCTATATATAGTATGTGTGGCGGCATAAAGACTTTAACACAACGTGAGGACGACGTTGCAACTCGCTTACCACGGTTGTAAAAATCTCACACACACGAGCAAAACACTTCACGTAAAATGCACCCAAATAGTTGTAACTGTTAGGTTCACGATTCGCGAGTTTCTTACTTTTTCAGACTGGTAAGAATCGAACGCAACTTTAACTGTCGCGTGGAAAGATATGAGGTTTGAAAAACAGAACCGTCGCCAGAAAGTCTTGAATAGCATAGGGGATTCAAATTTGCGCAAGGGGCTTGACATTCTGAAAATTTGATAAAATCTTTACTGATTTATAGTGTTTCATCTATAAATTTCGAAGGGCT
>Ga0210059_1007807_pt1 | contig 16958 bp, 8 predicted proteins | sample Ectturendosymbi2_FD_188042 | JGI IMG/M metagenome (GOLD analysis project Ga0210059, IMG submission 188042) | Ecteinascidia turbinata endosymbiont from Florida, USA - Sample 2 (SPAdes) (version 2) | ecosystem: Host-associated > Tunicates > Ascidians > Unclassified | place: Key West, Florida...
AAGTTGCGAGCAGCACCCTAGCCCTGGTCCACTCCACAACAGGGCACTACCCTCCTGTCTGATGGCGCAGTGCTCACACCCGCCTCACTGACCCTGCCATCAACGATGCCTTGCGGATTATGACTGGAAGCCTGCGTCCTAGACCAACGGACAACCTTCCTATATTCGCAGGCACCCAACCTGCTGAGCTTCGTCGCAAGAGAGCCAAACTGCCTCTAGCACACCGCGCCATGGCGCCAGGATATCTGCTTCAGTCAGCGTGCGGCACTCTGGGCGGATCACCGATGGAATGCGGAAGTTTGCACAACACAACGAAACTCCTTGCTTTCACTTCCGACACCGGCATCCACCGTCTTGGAATGGCACTGCCAAAAACAGCGTGGGTCCGGCTGAACCGCCTCGGCACCGGTGGCGGACGTTGTCGCTCCTGATCGCACAAATGGGATGCCCCTTCTGCAACCTGTGAGTGTAGCGCAGAAGAACAAACCGTCGACCACCAATGTCCAATCCATCCACCTCCCATGTAATGCTCAGATAAATGAATGGCTGCTCAACGCTTGACCGAGATCTAGTACGGCCAAGCGGTGTACATTAACAACTGGGTCAAATGAAGAAGAAGCTACAAAATGGCGAAAGCGCCGAACCCGAAACTAGTTTCTCTGTGAAATAAATTACTTTCACAATTTTTGTGGCTTGCAACTTCGTGTAATAAATTGTCGTTTCAGATTTCTTCCAAACCACAACGTAATACCAGGCTGTTGCGGCCCGCGGCAAATTTATGTTGATCAATTTGGCCCTTCGAGCTTTCTGAGTTGTGCAGGCCTGTTCTAGCTGTATATGGAGGGATGTAGTGCTAACAAAAAAGGTATGAGAACACACCGAAAAATAGCCATTATAAAGCAAAATTTGAAAAAGGCATGGGAACTTTGTTCCCACGTGTTCCCGCACCACTACACCCCTGTGTATAGGCATAATGCGTTTAAACAATAAAAGGACGCAAAATCCGATGCAAACAAACTTAAGCCATCAGCAGAAAAAATACTCTGACACTGAAAATGTTTGCAAGTTTCGCGCATATACATACTGGATGGTAGCTGGAGATGGAAATTAATCACGACGGTTGTTGACTAGTGCAGCATTGTAACGTGTGTCACAAAATTCAAGCAGGCTGAGAACGTACAGTCGTTCGTTGGGGAAAAGGATTTTCAGTGGATGTGATGACTCATGCATGGTAACGGAAATTCGTATGCTGTTCGGTAGATGCACAATTTGCAATGTTCACAATGCGATTGTAAACGGAAGATACCCCACTACATTATGCGAGAGTCATACCACATGCAAGAAATACGACCAATTTGTGAACGCAACAAAAAGCAAATTAAGTAAAAGATGACAATAATAACTCATGAAACTACTTAAAGTAACAATAGCAGTACAGAATCAATGCACTTGGATAATGCAAACATTAAAGGAAAACGAAGAATAATAACAATGTTTCAAGCTGCCGAGTAACACACAGGCCCGTAACCAGTTTGGGACACCAGGGGAGGCGAAGAGTTTTCTGAGGGGGTACAAATTTTTAAACTAATGGTTTTGAACTGTGTGCAACACATTTTTCCAGGGGTGGCGAAAAATTTTGCAGGGGGCTTCTCCATCCCTGCGACCCTGGTTACGGGCCTTGTAACACATCTCTTTTACATTGAACTGCATAAAGTTCCAAGCACGTTCTTTTTTATTTTAAAGAAATTTGTGACCAAATTTCTTTATCACTGTGCTTCAACATATTCGTACCTGAGATCGAATTTGCTTTCGGTAACGTAAATCGCTGAGTTTTAGTTTGCCTTGTAATATACGGATGGATATCTGTGATGAGCTTGAAATAATCGTTAAATGTACAGTAGCTGGTAGCTGTGATTTATTATGTTTATACACGAACGTAGCCACTTCAAGACTGCAAATATTCTTTCAATATAAAATTTTTCTTGTTTTGCAAATGTTGTAACGTTAGAAGTCGCAATTTGAAATGTGTTCAAACGTTTCATCGCCATGGGTATCGGAAGAGAGGGCAGGAGGGCCTTGCGCCACCCCCTGGATTTTGAAATTGGAAATTTTCCTATCAAAATGTTAGCAAACAAGGTTGTTTTCTTAGTTTCGTATAGCAAAAATGAAATTTCACCATTTTCCTCCCCTAGAAAAATCCTTGGCTTCTACTGGAAAAATCTGCTATTGCCCCTTCCTGGAAAAAAAGCTTCCGACGCCCATGCACATCGCGCTATTCATAGATACTGATATTGGTTGTAGATAACATATTTCGCTTGTGAATTTATTAGGCTATGATATACAATTGTAGAGCTTTGTCATTTACATAATGCTTAAACTTTCTACATTACACCAACATATATCGATAGAAAACAATATAACCATCCACAACTCTTTTTCTATGTAAGTTTATGGTCAAAATTACACCAAGATATTGCAACACAAAACTCTTTCAATACGATTGCCGTTTACATTTATTTAAAAAAAAATCTGTTTTAACATATTTTGTTCAGGAAGCATTTAGTGAGAGCTTGTTTGCAATTAGCCAATCAATCACTTTAGCCATTTCGCGGGAAACCGAATTTTGTAGATTTTTCCAAAGTATTGGCACTCTTTACTAATACCGTATCATCAACAAAAGCATATTTTTATGACATTGGACTTGGGTAAGTCATTTATTAATAACGAATAGAAAATGAATAGAGCAATGGGCCTAAAATGGGGTCTTGGGAAACTCTGGAAACAATGCTTTTACACATGATTTAGTGTTTTTCACCTAAAGGTACTGAGCTTTGTTGGGTATATACGACCGTAAACCGCATAGTAGTTCAAAATCAATACCTCTTACCCCGTAGTGCTCATGTTTTGCCGGAAGAAGAAATAGGTTTTCAACCAATATTTTTATACATGTCTGTAATTTCCAGAGATGTCGAATGGTTATTGCTAGCGGTTTCAAATAAACTTGTTGAGCATTTGGTCGGAAACGCAACACTAAACCTGTCGTGATATTTCAAAATTTGTGAGAACATACTACTTGACATCCTTAAAGGTGTAATGGACACCGAGTTTCATCAGATAATACTGGGACTTGTAAGTTTTAACTTTTTCATTTTAAGGGGGAGGATCTCGCTTCCGAGACCTCGCTCACGTGCCGGATAGAAGTGCTCGCGTGCCAAGTTCGGCACGCGTGCCAGGCGTTGCCCAACCCTGGACTATAGTCTTTTCCAGCAAAGAGATGTAGTCCTCCATGGCAGTCGTAGCCAATTCATGCCTTAAATTCACTCTAACATCACTACATTGCTGCGCCAGAAATAGAACACAATTACTACAAGTTTCAAATGCAACGAACATCTCACTCTCATAACGTTGTTAGTCTAAGGAGGTCTACGTCTACTGGTTCAACCTTTCATCTTTTGTCAGTTGTGTGCATGTCGTCGAGTTAATTTTATTTCGACGAAGTACTAAAATAAATTATCTATATTAAAATCTGCCATGAAGCAAAAATGCAGGCCTTTGTCAGAATGCAGATGACCAGAAGAAACCAACCAAAAACTTTCCAAAACAGAAGGATCTTTCGAGAACTGAACAACGTTCCGTTAGCAGAACTGCCATCAGAGTGAATACGAAAGACACTCGTCTCGACATGTTGCGAGTTGAATCACCACACACATTGTTTTCAATAGCTGTAGATCTACTGCAGTCTTAACCGGCTTTAGTAACAACCAACTTCCATCCATAAAAGGTGGGACATAGCGGAGCGCAGATATAACGCCATAGCACAGTGGCTCTTAACCTTTACAAAGACGCCGAACCCTTACCTAGTTATCCAAGCTTTTGTCGAACCCCATTTTTGCCCAATACAAGAGAAAGTAAAAATGGGTTACTGAAATTAAATCGTTCAACAGTTCATATATAATTATACAGTAGTTCCACGCTTTTCGTCAAGTTTCAGATGACTTCGTCGAACCATTGAAACGGCTCCGTCGAACCCTAGGGGTTCAATCGAACCCAGGTTAAGAACCACTGCCATAGCGCGAGAAGTGAGTGCGTTTGATGACGTTCGATTAAAGGAAATTCATCGTTCTTTCAAATGAGAGCGTTGTTTTCTAACAATGAGATTTATAAGCCGCTTTTACTGAATTCTCAAGCGCAAGGGTTATCTGGCCAAAATGAACAACCTGTATACATGTATATAGCGTGGGGCCCCCAGAGGCGAGAGTCCCAACGCAGCTGCAACGGTTGCATCGGCTTTAGGCCGACCCTGACCCTCCCTCGTCCTCAGCAACCTGCTCTGAATCGTCCACTCATCACTGTCCAATTTAACCAAGAGAATATATTAATCTAATAAGTAGCCTGTCAGTATCAGTATCAGTTTATTTGGGAACAACTATAAACAAGCAACAAATCATGCCACATAAAACAAACCACATTAGAACAGCGTTTATTTTGCTCCCAGGACATCTGAAACAACCATACGGTTTTCTAGTCAGATGTCTTGATAAGTAACAGGGACAAAAAGAAAAAAAGAGGGAAGCAAGTCTAGACTTAATAGTGCATTTCAATAAGGACATCCTAGCTTGGTAATGTTATTTAATTATTAAGTGCAGCATGTCATGCATTGCCAGAGCATGTCTGGAAAACAACATCTGCCCTTTCATAATACAAAATAATTTATTGGTAGTGTTTTGGAAGTAATCTTATATTTGTTTTTCAAATTTTTAATGATGATATGATTTCTCTTCTTGGTGTTTATGTTTTAATTTAGTAGCAAATAGGTGATAATTTGGTATTGAACGAATTGTTGGATCTATGGAAGACCATATTCCTATTCCTGTACATGTAAATGAGTTTTGAGCTATTTTTAATCTAGTCCGAGGAATGGCATATTCAATACTTGATCGTTGTCTTGTATGATATGAATGAATATCTGTAATTTTTGCAAAAATGTTCTGTAAATTGTTTGGGAACTAATCTAAATTTAATTTTATACATTAATTTACTGATTTCTAGTTTGAAGATTCGGTCTACAGTAAGTATTTGGGTATCTTTGTACAATTTACATACGTTAGAGTTGAATTTGCTAAATGTCATTATTCTTAATAATTTATTGTGAATAATATTCAAGGTATTGAGTGTAGCAAAAGATGATGAACCCCAGCTGGTGATAGCATATCGAAGATGTGAATACACTATGCTATAATGCACTGTTTTTAAGGATCTGAATGGAATATAGTGCCTGAATTTGCAAATTATACCTGACGCTTTAGAAACTTGTTTTTTAACCAGAGTTATATGAGGTTTCCAAATTAATTTATCACCAGTTATAACTCCAAGGTACTTGACACATTCAGTTCTTGAAAGCAGGTGGTTGTTAATTTGAACATTGAAATTTGTGTCTACATATTCGTTTTGTTTTGTAAATAGCATGTACCGGGTTTTACTGTAATTTAAAGATAATTTATTGTACTTCAGCCAGTTGTCCACACTTTCAAGTTCTTGATTATTTTTGTTGTTAATTCATGCATTGAGTTTGCTGATAGTGAAAGAACCGTATCATCTGCAAAAAAATGGTTTAAAATTTGAGACTAGTGGTAAATCATTTACATAAAACAGGAACAGGATAGGCCCTCGTGTAGAGCCCTGTGGCACGCAACAAGTAAATTTAACCATTTCAGATCTACTATCTTTAATTACTACATAGTGTGAACGGTTTTCTAAATAGTTTTTTAGTAATGATAGAGGTAAACCCTTTATCCCATATTGAATATCTATCTTATGAAGAAGTATATCATGATTGACTGTATCAAAAGCTTTGGCAAAATCCAAAAATATAGAACAAGTTACTAATCCTTTGTCTATATGTCAGAGAAAATTTCAATTTAATAAAAGGTTTTATCCGGCTCCCATAGAAACTGAAAATTTCACTCCTGATCCGGGTACGGTTTTTATTCAAAATTCCGACTCTGGGTCCTGTTCCGGCTCCGGCAAAATCGTAAACTGCGGCACTCCCGCTCCGTCACCAACTCTGGTCATTACCCGAGATTGATGACCACAAGTGAGAATTGAAACAAAGACCGTTTAAGAACCGACACCAATCTTTCGGTGTTCTTCCAGTTCCAGAGCATCAGGCCACTTGACGGGTCAATCAAAGGACTCCTTGACTCAAGTCGGATTTCATCGCAGCGTGTAGTCTTCCAAAACTTCAGTGTTTCGACAGCTAGGAAGACTTCGATTGCAATGATGGCATTTTCCTCCCCAAAAGTACATCCTTTGTATCCGATGGTATAAAAATGACTGGGTTTAAAAATTGTTTGAAATACTCTCATTATCTACCAAGAATGTAGTAACAGGTAATCACTGCTACTACTGCTTTCCACAAAAAACGTTCACATTTACTGAAAGAACTATGAAACAAGAAAAGGGAGAACTGACGAACTGTCCCAACAATCAAGCTGTGTTTGGCACAAGGAAGAACTGAAAATTGGCTTCATTGTACACTACCAATGTATTGTTTGTTTATGCCTAAAAGAGATTAATTTAAAAAAGTTTTAGTAAAGCTAATTGTTTTATTTCGTCGAAATTAACCACTTTGACGAACCTTCTAGATTTCGGAATACGTTGAAACGCTAGGCCTTTCTTGATCTTTCGTGGATTGTTATGCTTTGTTTAACAACATGGTTTGACTCTGGCACCCGCCATTGCATACATTGTGTTATCCCCAGAGCACAAGTGCTTTTGTTAACCCTGCTCAGGTAACCTCTAAACACAAACACTTTTGTTGTCCTTGCCCAAAATGGGCAGATTTTGTTTATTCGCTTATACTGGACTAACTGACAGGTTTAGACGCGCAGGCGTGTTTTTTACAACTTAGCAAGTCTTCTCAAGCTCATCCGATCAGAAAAAAAACAACGTGTTGATTTTGGAAAATTTTTTATATGATGAAGAACAAAAGCAATTTTCCAATCAAAAATGTGAGAAGCGCTCTTAACAATTGAACGAAAAAGCAAAGAAAAATCCAAAAATTCCGCCAGCAGACGTCATTGGTGGTCGGTTTAAGGTTTAAACAAAACCTAATTTCAAGCTTGTGGTTCTATCTGCAATAAAAGTAAATTAGGTTGAGACATGAAATTTTTCTATTTTAATTGCAATCTTCAGCCACATTAATCAACCTTGCCCAAAATGGCCAAATTTTGTACGAAAATCAGGCACATAAGGTAAACTTGCCCAAAATGGGCAAATGCTTTACGATAATTATTGGGCAATCAGATTGATCGCGGCACTGCTGTTGACTTTCATGTCTCACATACGGTCAGTCCCGTCGCCACAGGGGTGATTTGGTGGGCTAAGTCCCCCTAAACAATGCTCCAAGCCCCCCAAATTGAAATATGAGAACTATAAATAACTGCAGTTTTGTCAATTTTTACATTGTGAAGGCATCAACAGGGAAACAAAAACCTCACTCTAACCATATATCGTGGGGTGATCTTCACCTAGGTACCACGTGGCCACCACTCCTGTCCGGGTGGAAATCACCGGGGTCGGTATTCCAAGGGTGTGAGTAATCTTTGCAGAAAACTTGAAAGTGAGCAATGCCGGCAAGTGCTCCCATCTTTGGCACTGGCAGTTGGCACGTGAACCTCGTTTTGTCCTGTTTTGATGGTAGACAGGTTCCACAGCCAGTGGCGTACGCAGAAAGTTTCCGAGGGGAGGGTCAAAGAATAGTCGTAGCCAGGGGAGGGCCAAAGGGGCCATGCCTCCCCCCAAATTTGTAGAAAATATAGTGATTTTGTGCTTTGAGAAGCGTTTTTCTAAACAAAATAGTGTTGTTCGCCTAAAATTAAACATTTTGGTATACACTGCCGAATACTGACAGTACACACTGCCGAAAACTGTTTTTACATTTTTTATTTTTAGGGTCGAAGGGGAGGGCCATGGCACAGTGGCCACCAACCTCTGTACACTAGTGTCCACGGCGTTGTCTGGTCTCAAAGTTCATGTCCTCAATAAAGTGTTTTGACCTTTTACCACAAGTGCACGCACAACAAGCAAGCCTTTTTTGGCTAAGCCAAAGTTCTAGAAACTTCAATTAAGAAAAGAGAAGCACAAGGTTCATCATGTCCTCAATAAAATGCTTTGACCTTTTACCACAAGTGCACGCACAACAAGCAAGCCTTTTTTGGCTAAGCCAAAGTTCTAGAAACTTCAATTAAGAAAAGAGAAGCACAAGGTTCATCATGTCCTCAATAAAATGCTTTAACCCTTCACCACAAGTGCACACACAACAAGGTACAGTCTCTTCCTGGGTCCAGTTTCTTTCCTTTGACGGAGAAGGCATCATATATTCTCCTTCCTGTTTCTCAATCAAGACCACGAGCTGAGCAGGAGCCATTCACGCCAAATTGATTTGCGTCGTCAGAGTTTGAACTCGTGAGATCTACTCCCGTTCTGGCTTTGGTCAAAGGTTGCTGGCGTGGCTTACTAGTGAACCTGCATGCACCAACTCCTTTTCCCCAAATTGTTCAAGGTTACCTTAGGAGGGACCTTTGTGTAGGAACTTTGTTACACCTCAGGTAACCATGGGTCAATTTGGGCAAATTTTTGTTCCCCACCAAAAACTACAAAACTTGTGCAGATTCCGATAGGACTGCCCGAAAGAGCGTCTAAAAAATGCAGCTACTGAAAGAATCAGCTTTCTACTTGAACGTTAACTAATTTTTATTTTAAGTAGAAGAACCATTGGCCCAAATTGGGCAGAGGTTACCTAAGCAGGGTTAAGCCGTTACCAAACGCAGGTTTTCTTAGCAATGACTGGTTTGTGAGTCTCTAGGAAGGTTAGATTTTTAACTTCTCAAATTTAATGCTCATTGTAATTAGCCACGGTTCGTGTGTGTTTCTTTCTGTACTTATTTTCAAGTGCCAACATTTCACCTGTATGGATTGTCTTACGGTTACAGGACTGAACATGCGTTGGAAATTGCGAAACCAGTTTCCCTGTAAAATAAACTGCGATTGATGTATTTTTCGCCATCTTTCTGGCTTATAGGTATGAAAAATAGGTATGCTTGCAAGTTTTAATCATCGCAGAAGAATGAAAGCAGAAAGCAGGCAGATTCCTCACAAGCTTGCCACAAAGCTAAAGTTTGTTTTGCTGCCAGCAATGGTTTGACAGAAGACTTTGTTGGCAAGTAATTGGAATACAGTTTGTACCTGAAATTCTCGCAATATTGCATTTTTGACTTTTTCACCGTGAGCAGGGGCGGATTAAGGCTGTACTAGGCCCCTGGCTGAAACTTAGAAAGGGGCCCTTTCTAACAACTCTAAATTACACTTTTTTACCGACTAAGACAGCCCCTAAATGGTGAGGCTCCTGGCTGTAGCCCAGTCAGCCCCCCCGCCCTTGATCCGCTACTGACAGTGAGGGCTGTGGAGTTTTGTGCTTTAGCGCAACGCGAATGCAAGAAGATTCGACTTTGCTCTGAAGCCAAGCCTTGCAGGATGCTTTCTTTGCTTTGACAGCATGTTTCACCTTTTGTTTCCACCACGGAGTTACTTTTTGCCATTATTCGCCACATCGAGTCGTTTCCGTCCGCATACACGAGCAACGGACGAAGCTACAGCTGCTTTGAACAGCTGCTACTCCACTTCCGCGTATGCTGTGCATTTTGGGCGCTCTCGGAACAAGGACGATACAGATTGCTGTTGACGCGTGGCTTTCAAACCTCCCCAGATGCATAGTGGGCGCAACGTGAGACCTCCAGTTGTGGATAGCTGATGCAGGAGACTGTCGAGAATTTTTGGAATGGCCCCTCGCGGTATCGTCACCAGAAAGTCTTCAACAGAGGGCTTTACATTTGTGCAGGGGTGCTCGACATTGTAAAAACTGACAAAGCTCCACTGATTTATAGAGCTTCATATTTCAATTTGGGGGGCTTGAAGCGTTGTTTGGGTGAGCTTAACCCACCAAAGCCCCGTGGTGACGGTACTGGCCTCTCAACCTAAAACCCGAGATGCGGAACTTGGTCTGGTGGTTTTCTTGGTTTGTTATGCATAGTAATAAAAGTAAATGCGTCACTTGTATCGACTTTATCACAACATGCAGAAAGATAACGTTTGTTGTTCTTGCTTTGTGGTTAACCTGACATAGACAAAATTTAATAACACAGTCTTGATTAACGCAGTATAGAATAATTTCGAAGCGATGACGTGTACTTCGATAAATTTTCTTTGTGAGAAGATGTGGAAAGTAAAGCTGTATGTACACGGCATGCGTCCTGTGCGTCTGTTGGGCGCATGCGTCTGATTTCGTGACGTCGCGTCCTTTTCTGATGCGTCTGGCATGGTCTGCGTTCGAGTAGAAGTGAGTCAAAGCAGTGAGTCTGATGCGTCAATACAGAAACAAGTTCTACTCGAACTCAGACCATATCAGACGCATCACAAAAAGGACGTGACGTCACGAAATCAGACGCATGCGTTCAAAAAACGCACAGGGCGCATGCCGTGTGCATTCAGCTTAAGCCTTTCAGAATTGAGGAATCAGGCAGAGTGATATTTACAGCAGTCAGGTAGTCGACAACGTAACTGCCAAGATTTGGTAAAATCATCAAGACCGAGTTTTGGGATCCAAATATTTCCCCAACATCACGCATCAAGTGATTCAATATGAGAGATAATGAAGAAATCATACAGCTGCTAAAACGCAAAAGATCGAGAAATTTTTTAGAGCAACTTTGACAAGCTGTGATCAAAATGACTATTTAGAGATACCATAATAGCGGAGAACACAAACCCTACCAATCCGGAATAAACGTCAAACCGGGCATCTCCTTTCAAGAAAAAAATTAATCTATTGAAAACTAAACAAACTAAACACCAATTTTGGATTGTTTTTGAGTATACACAATGACGTACATATCATATTTTAAGATAACTTATGGTGTTGCTTTGTACTGTTCTTATAAATTATTCTGATACTTTGACTAACATAGGCCTAGTATTGACAATTTGCCTTGAACCTGTTCAGGTAACGCTAGCACATCTGGCTAAGTCAGTTTTCAGCTAAAGTTTGAAAAGACTTAAAACACACTTATCAACCTGGTTCCGTCAGTAGCTGTTTTTTTCGAAGCGTTCTATCGAAATATGCATAAGTTTTGTTAAGGGAGGTTTACTGCCAAGGTCCCAACGTGTGATAGCTGTTGTACATTTCGTAACCACTGCCATTATGTGTAAAGGACGAACAAGCTTCGTAACTCTGTAAATGTGCCCATGAGCGAATTCGCCGACAAGCCAAGCTGAGACGACGCGGGTGGCTCATGGTTAGCCTCGGTTGCACAGGAATTTTTGCCATTTTGGCAGGAGTCATTTTGCGTGGCTCCCACGGAAAATATAGTTGTTGTTTTTAAATACACATATTTCGAAATACAACAAAGTTTGCTTTTTCGGGTCCGATGAGCTTGAAAATGATTGGTGAGTTGTTGAAAAATGCGGCTGAGCTCCTAAAACGTCATTTGCCATTTTGGCTGGTGTTAGTTAACCATACACTTGGGTTTCAAGAGTTACCCGAGCAGGGTTTTAAAAAGTTAAAAGACGGAAACACTATTATATTGAATCTAACTAATACGCTCGTACTGCAAGAGCAGTCAATTGATTAAGTGTTCTTTGAAAACATATTTGCGCGTGCGGCCTCATGAAACCTTGCGCGACCTCGAGTAACTGCGACAGACCGAACGCACTGGAAATTTCCATGCCACGAGATCGCGCTATACTGTAACTGCGTGATGACTGCATGATATATCTTGTGTATGATAGTGTGATGTTGACGTACGTGCTATTTCTTGATCAATTACAGTTTGACAAACCGTTTTAATAGCATTTCGACGAGTAGCCTACGAAAAAGATGTTAAAATACCAGAACTTTTTGTTTGTAAGTTACTCCAAGTGGCTCTAACAAAACCTATATGAAATTAAAAAGGACCGCAACGAAATTCAAGAACAAAAATTATTATAACGAAGTTCTTTATGACAACATATGGAATGAAAAATCATTACTACGGTATAAACCAAGCTCGCAACCGGGGGGGGGCATTTGGCCCCCCCGAAATTTTCAAAACATTCCACAGAAATTTTGACATACGCAGAAACTTTCAAAGAATAAAGATGAAATTTTTGTATTGTAATTATTTTTCAGAAAAGTGTTATCCGAATTTTTCTTTGTCCAACTGGTTAATTATCTCCTTACAAGATTTATCTTGAGACAGGCCATCTGAACGAAAATTTCGTAAATGATTGGTATTTGATCACAAATATGCTGGAATTGTCAAAACTTGGTAGATAGTTTAAAATGTTGGTATTTCTAAGGCATTTTTTATCCTTTTGTTCGTGTGCCACTTTTTTCTGAAACAGGCCTCATTTTGACCTCATGAAACTTTATAACATTACTGTTGAACCGTGCAAACTGCTGAAACTTTCAAAGTGATAAGAGAAATCTTGACATGTTGGTTGTTATTAAAAAAGTTTATAGCCACGTCAAGCCGCTTCTTCTTCTACAACAGTGCTCTTCAACAGAGGTTCCGCAAAACATGTAGTGGGGTTCCGTGAGAGTTTCTCGTTTTTTAGGGGAAATGATTTTTGCTTCATTATGTTGATGCGTCATCATGAAATTTTTTAGATCACTGTGCCGCATTCAGACTCCAAGTAGGCCAGTTACTGTAGTTATAGAGGAGGTTGAGTGGAGATAGCGGAACAAGAAATATTGGCAGTTTGTGCGTCACTTGTTCATTGTTGTGCAGCTAGAAGAACGTTATTGTTGCATCACAGTTATACGATGCTGCCGATGTACAGTTCACAGTAGAATAGACAGTAAAAAAAGTAGACTCAGCCTGAAGACCGAGTCACATACTAAAGCTGCTGTTCAATCTTTGTGGGAATAAAGTAAAAACAATGTGAAACCCAACTTTTTACTATTTAGTCAAGCCAGGTAAAGCAAAACAGCATATTTTCATATGTGAAGCGAAATAATAACAACAGCGAATGTGTGGACGGTAATCAGCAGTTTAGTTCAAATGTAAAAGAGGCACCTGATCCGAAGCGGAGCAAATGTAATTTATTTGCCAAAATTAGAAAATGGGACGACACATGTTTCAGATACGGGTTCTTTTTGCCGGATGACCAAATTCTGAATGTAGCAGCTAAATTCCAAAAATGCAAGAACAAGCGAGTAATTGAATTTCTTGCTCTTTAAGTTCTGTAATAACTGTTCATTTGTTGAATTGTTTTATAATGAAATACTTGATTTTCTTACAAGTAATTCGTTCTTTTAAATTTTTGCTAATGGGGTTCCATGACAAACGCGAAAGTATATCAGGGGTTCTTCGATGACAAAAAGATTGAAGAGCAATGTTCTGCAACATTTAGATTATTTTTGTTGGGGGCAAAACGGTTCACCATTACTAACGTAGTACATTTCTTAAAAAAAACGTTTATAGTTGCATTTTTGGTTCGAAACCTGATATTTTAACTAATTTAGCGTGTGGACAGTTTCACGTTTGATTGTCTTCCTGGGTTGGTACCAGTACCACGGCTTGGGAAAAAGGGTTTAGTGAAGTGTCATATGAGTGCTAGTCAAGTGTTGAACGCACCTACCTACTGCACCACTTTGGCTGCAAATGACGCTTTACCAGACCCTACCTTTTGAAATCAGTGTAAGCCCTGAAAGCCCATAGCCTTTCATAGATGTAAGAGCAGGAAAAGTTTTGGGGGTGCGAAGGATTTTACCCAAATTTCCCGAAACTTGCCCGAAAAAAACTCTAAAGAAAATCACCTCAAAAAATGACTGTATTTCATTCCATTTAGGGCGCATTTTTTTCAAATGAAAGCACTTCAACCACCATTTTTGCCCAAATTTCCCCCAAACTTGCCCAAATTTCCCTAACTTGCCCGAAAAAGAACTGAAGAAATATGACCTCCAAAAAAAAGAAACGTCTGCACTTTGAATTCGGGCGCCATTTTTGTAAAATCAGAGCACACAAAGCGATTTTGCGAAGGTTTTCACACATTTTGCCCAAATTTACACAGATATTGCCCGAATTTTAAGGGATTTTTCCCTGATTTTTATCAAATCAAATTTTTTGGGGGTGGGCATCCACACCCCGGAACCCCCACCTCCTACACCACTGACCTTAAACTTGCTTCTAAAAACTTTCACGCAACTCGTGTGGATGACAGAAAAAACCGTTTTGCCCCAAACACACTTGATCCGTTTTGCCTGATATGTTAGGATTCAAAGATCACCTCACCCTTGACGAAGCTTATCCTTCAAAAATTTGGGATCTTACAGTTTGTGATAGATATTCCAACACATGCTAGAAGAATAGGGCTAGAACGAATTTGCAAAAACAAGAAGAAAAGTTAGGCAGGTTTATTAGTAGTCCATACGTCTGCCACACTAAAGCCAGGACTGCACTAGTTGAGTACGGAATCAAGTGTTTGTATTAGGCTACTAATTTTTTCTGTCCTGATCGTTCGGCCTGCATAATGATTAAAACTAAAAAGTTCTGATTTGCGGAAATGTTGCGAAGAGAATTTTATCTGTGACGTTTGCGAAAAATTTGTACACCGGTTGAATAAGCACGATGACATCATCGAATGAAATTTCATTAAAATCCCCCCCCCGAAATGAAGAGCTGGTTGCGCCCCTGAAATAAAGCCATGTTCAATTCGTTTCATTTTCAAAACAGACCAGTTCATAACAGACCACTCATAGCAAACCACTTGAAACAAACCACGTTTGTTACAGAAGCACAAACTGGCTGAACTAAGTCAAAATGCCTACGAAAAAAAAAGAAATTAACGCAAAAACCTGCGAAATCAAGCAACGAATTAAAAAAGAGAAAATGGAGCAAGGCAAGAAGTATGGGACGGGAACGAGTCGGAACGCCGTTCCCACACTTTTTTGTGGGGTAGGAACACAACCGTCGCCAGAAAGTCTTCAATAGGGGGCTTTACGTTTGTGCGGGGGGGGCTTGACATTAAAATTGTACAAAATTCCACTAATTTATAATGTTTCAATATTTTAATTTGGGGGACTTGGAGCTTTGTTTGGGAGGGCTAAGACCACCAAAGCCCTCCGTGGCGACGGGACTGGGTTGGAACGTGTTCTCACACTTCTTTCATATTTTCGTTTGTAGTGTAAAAAATTTGAATATATCGTTAAATACTGATTTTAACATGAGTTTGAAATGCTGTTGAAAATGGCTAGTTATTTAGGTGCGTTCACACACCCAAAAAAACTTTTTTTTGGGTGCGTTCACATCGAAATGCGTTTTTAACACTACACCCGGAGAAAGGCTACGTCTAAACAGAGGCAATAGTCAAAAGAAAACGATCCAGAGCGACCAATGAATAAAGGGCCATAAAAAGCAGTAAGCAAACAGTGAAACATACACGAGACGAAATCAAAGGCTTGTAAAGCAAATAATAACCAAGACTAAGAAGCAAAACTAAGGTTCAAAAAACTCAAAAGCACCTGATGTCCAGTAAGATCTTCGGTCCTAGTTGATTTAGGCTTTGTTTCGATGCGTGTTTATCTTCACTCCAACCAAGATTTTTGCAAGAAGTCTGTTCTGTAAATGTCACCTTTTTGTACAAATGGATAAGCAAGGCAGGTTTTTATTTTGCGTGTTTTATAATGTTGCGGGTAAAGCACCCGGCTGGTTGTCTCTGTTTTTTCCAACTGTTTCAAGCGGTTTATCTAATTAATTTTGCATAAGACGTTAGGTCAACCTGGTCTTTCCTGTGGGTGTGCAAATGTATTTTTCCTTTTTGACCACGACGTGATGCTAACCATCACTGCCACATAAAGCGCAGTGTCAACAGGGCACCAAAATGCAATCTTCAGTGATTGTTTGCTGGTCATAGGTTATTTTCTTATGATTAATCAAGTCGTCTCGTAACGCCTACCTTTTTTGTATGATATCATGTCGTAAGGTTAAATTGATCTTTCCCTTTCACTGAGCTTGCAAAAATAAGTGAAATCAAAAGCCCAGATTATCAATTTGCCCTTTCCTCCATTTTTCTTGCACATGGTCTTTCAGTCCATCCTCATGCCCATCTGACAATGTCTTTTGCCTTCCTTTTCGGGAATTGAGGTTTTCAAGCTTTGTAGAATGATCTATGTAAACTTTTGTTGATGTGATTGATTGATTTATTGCTTCATACGACTCCGCTAAATAATCAGAAGACAGATAGATGGAAATCAGAAGATAGATAGAGGCAGTACTGAATTAATTGCGTTAGATCAGGTGTCTCAAACTCAAAATGCTCCGTGGGCCACATGACGACTTAACTCGCGGCCCGCATGATTTGACGCTGACGCAACAATTGCGGTTCCCGAACTTTATTTTTCATCTTATTTCCTGAAAAAGGTATCATGAATTGCAGGCAAATCATTTTTAGCCGTCTCTACGTTCGTATTAATCAATTCTAGCCGTCTAAGAAAGTTGTTCACTCGCTAGCTGAGCACTTTTAAACACCGGCGGATAAACTAACGCAATTGTTACGCGTTGCATTCATTTTCATGCCCACTTTTCCTCTAGGGAGGGTTGCGGGGACAACATCCATAAGAGAATTTGGAATACATCACGGTCAACAGCGATTTGAGATAGTTCTGCTGGCTCCGCACCAAGACGGGACCAAGCAAGGTCGGAGATGCAGTTACGCCACCTTGGCGGACATCTGGGTCGCTTTCCCGTGGGTTTGGCCAGCAGGGCTTCCTCATCAGCCTTTCGCTGGGCATTCTGGATACATGGCCTAACTAACGCAGTTGTGTCCTTTCAATTAGGAGAAGTGTTTCGACATTCAAGGCTCTGCGAATTTCACAGCTGCAGGTGCCACACCAGGGACTTTGTCGCGAAGTGCCACACTAG
>Ga0210059_1007808_pt1:5000-16957 | contig 16957 bp, 9 predicted proteins | sample Ectturendosymbi2_FD_188042 | JGI IMG/M metagenome (GOLD analysis project Ga0210059, IMG submission 188042) | Ecteinascidia turbinata endosymbiont from Florida, USA - Sample 2 (SPAdes) (version 2) | ecosystem: Host-associated > Tunicates > Ascidians > Unclassified | place: Key West...
GTACGAATGATATGTAAAAAAAGCTGACTTCAATTTATCAGCAAGGTTGAATTGAAATTATACTTTGCTGAAGATGAGGTGATGTTATGTTGTGACAAGTTAGTTTAAATTTTTTTGCGGTGAAACATGACAACCTGCTTCTTAACGAATCATTATTTTTCGAAGACATCTAGCGTAGTGCAAAAATGTCGGTTGCGAAGGCTAATAAGCGAAAATACAAGGAAGACTACATCAGATATGGCGTTGCTTGCCTCCAGAAAGATGGAGAATACATCCCGCAAGGGTATGTTGTACATGAAAACACTGGCTAACAACTGTTTGAAATCATTCCAACTCAACCAGCATTTGAACAACGTTCACAAGGAGCAACCGAGCAAAATCGATTGAGCAGGCTACTTTACAGTAAGTCTAAGGAAGGTTGTCTCAAACGTGTCAGACTGGATGCAGGACGTGCATTTCAACAAGTAAATTTGTCCGTTGAGGCATCCTATGTGGTTGCACTTCGCATTGCTAAAGCGAAAAAGTCATGAGACTTTGCGGAACTAGTGCAACCATGCCTCCGGAATTGTGCTAAAATAGTTTTGGACGACAGAGCTTGCAACAGGTTGAAACAAGTTTCCCCTTCTAATGACACAATCAAGATTTCTACCAATAATCCTCGTAGCAAGATGTTAGTGAAGTGAAAGCACTCGCGAAAAGCACATTAAAAATTAAAAATGAGCACTTTACTTTTCTGTTTGATTGATATGATGTAAATGAGTGAAATCCTTGAGTGAAACCCATGAGTAGATCCTTTTAATTGTTATATCTATTATGCGAATCCTATATACCACCAAGCTAAAAGCTACAATGAGTATTGGCTAAATAGCGTTCCGTAAAACATCGCCACTGAAAATATCAGGAGGGAAATTCGAACTTGGTGATTGGCCTTAGTGGGAAACTAGACCGAAAAGGTTAAGAACCGCTGATGTAGACTATGAAGAGGAGTGGTGACAGCACACACCCTTGCCGGAGTCCAACACCCATGGTCAATGGGTGTGGTTTAATTCTGCTGAAACGGACACAAATTCTGAGCAGCAACAAAGCGACTTGACGGCCAGTAATAGGCGGCCGTCAACACCGTGCTCCCGCAACACTCCCCACAGCTTTTCCCGAGCGACACGGTGGTGTCCTTTCTCGAGGTCAACAACACATGTGCAGACGTCTTTGGCATTATCCGAAGATTTCTTGAAAATTTTCTGGAAAATCAAGATTTGGTCTGTAGTGCTGCGGGTGGGAAGAAAACAGCACTGGGTATACTAGAGCTGTGGTTCAATTATTTCGCGGAATTTTTTTTCAAGGCGCTTCGCACACTCTTTGTCAGGGAGGCTAAGGAGAGAGATGCCCCGGTAGTTAGAGGGAATCTGTCTTATTTCTTATGTATGGGGTCGGGCATGATCAACCCAGTTTGTCAATATTTCGGTGGCCATCCACAACGCCAATGGCACTTGCCACACACGTTTTAGCCAATTAACTCCTGTGTCCAAGGCTTTGAACATTTCAGGTCGCATTTCATCGCAACCTGCAGTGTTTTGCAGCGTGCTTCAGCGTACCGCGAATGAAAGGAAGATTCGACCTTGTTCTAAAGCCATGCCATGTAGGCTTCTTTCTCTACTGGAATAGCATCTTCCACCTCGTGCTTCCACCAAGGCGTCACTTTTTCGTCCGCATACCCGAGCTGCAACTGCTTTGAACAGCTGCCACTCCACCTCCGTGTTCTCTATGCATTCCAGGATCTCTCGGAACAAGGACGATATGCTGTCTGCAATGGTCTTTCTTACACCCTTGTCCGCCGGGGGCTTCCACTTTATTCGATAGGTTCTACTACACCCGCGCGTTTGTGTAGGCCTGCTTTTTTCAAGACGTAAGCTGCAGACCAGCAGGTGGTTATTAGTGGACAGTTCTGCACCCTTTTTGACACGAACGCCCAACAATGATTGCAACAAATACGAAACTATGACAAGCAGATGAAACTATAAAATACAGGTCAATCAATGAGTGACCGTTGACCCAACCAAACTCTGTACTAGGAGTGCTTTTACGAATCTCTGTGTTGGAAGAAAGTATTTATTATGCACAGTGCGTTATTACAGCACAGTTGCAGTAAGAGCCTTCCGTTGTAATTTACTTCAGCATCACCATGTTGGCCGATTCACGATTCCATACCCCAGCATCGTATCCACATCTCCCAAAAAGATCGTGGATTCGTTAGCTTCAACCCTGCGTAGGCATCACTAGTTTTTTCCACAAATTTCGGGCACTTTTCCCTTGTGGTTGGGGCGTTGCCTGTATCAAAAACAGGGAGCGATCCAACAACCACAACATACACATTGCACACCATTCCTAGTGTGTTCCATTCACCAACACAACTTGCCAGCTGAGGGCTTACAGGTATTCACAACCAATCCTGCGCAAATTTCGCTCACTCAATGCCGGAGTAATAGTGTTTCCATCCATCGTCCAACTCAACAGCGTTAGAGGCACGACGCTTCGTCGAAGAGATGCCAACATTTGGCTTCCTCGACTAGTTCGTGCTTTTACCGGTTTCCAATCACTAGCTTATGGCTAGATTGACGTTTTCGTGTGGCTTACCAGTCTCCCAGAGTAGAAGCACTCCGTATTGTCCTCAAACGCCTCCCCAGATGCGTTGCGGGTGCAGCGTGGGATTTCCAGATGTTGATAGCTGTTGGGGAACACCGTCGCGAATTTTTCGAACGATCCCTCTGTCTAAAGCCCGAACGCGGTCCTTGGTCACGCGATGGACGACTGGTGTGCGATGAATTTCATTAATTTCGCGCATTTCATGGTAGTTGGCCAAATTACACGGATAAACAAACCGGTTGCGATATTTGCACAGCAGCTTCTGCGATATCGTGGGGTACCGCCCACTGTAAGCGCAGTCATGTGGCAATCACTACCATAGGTGTAGGAGCAGACAAGTTTTTGGGGTTGCGAAAGATTTTTGCCCGAATTTCACCAAACTTGCAACTCTTTGTGCGAATATTTCCTCCCACACAGATCATGAACACCTTTTGGGATGACCTCCAAAAAATAGGTCTTCATGTGATTCTCCACACGTTGGGCACCATTTTTGCCCATATTTTCAGGTAGTTTGCCCAGATTTTCAGGTATTTTGTGATGATTTTCATAGATTTTGCCCAGACTTTCACGGAGTTTGTCCGAATTATCAGGGATTTTTCCCGGATTTTCGACAAATCAAAACTGTTGGTGGTGCGCTTGCACCCCCGATTCCTACACCACCGATCACTACACCTGAAAAGGAGAGCCTGTGTTTTGCGTTCTTATTGTTTTAACATTTGTTTGCATAAAACGCTGTCAACCTTGACGAACACGGCGCCTAACACTGCAACACCCTTAAAGGGGAACAGAATAAAGACATTTTGTATAATACACAAGGGAAGTGGCATTTATTGACGTTGTTGCGCGATAAATGCCATTTCACCAAAAATGTAACATGACAGCCAAGTGGGTTGCGATTCCATGAGTGCAGATATTTTTTAACAAGGAATGATTCCGACTTAAGCCGTAGAGTTTCATTCAAGCCATCTGACCTTGAAGCGAACCTCTTCCGTTTTTTCTACTGTTTTGAAGAGAAGACCATGAATGATGCGGTCTCTCTGATAAACCTGGCCGTGACCCCACACGCAGTCATACCTTTAACCCATCTGCTATGGAAGTGTCTTCAACACAGTAGTATATTCACCTGCGATAGCCATCTTGATCAAAAATATTATCACAAACCACATAAACGGCAGGTTTTTGATGCCGTCTAAATTAACTACAAAGTTTTTTTTCAGGGTTTGTGTTTCGTGGCAGTACCGCTGCGATGATGCCTGTAAAATCTGATCTTCAAGGGCAGATTTGACCCAGTTGCGACTTGGACATGCTGACGGATGTGTGCATAGTGCTAGATCCATGGCATTTTTTAATTGGACGTTGATGATCTTTCTCCCCTCGAACGATTTGCAGCGCTGGTTCGGGAGGATGCTTCAGGAAAGCATATCGTGCTTACACACATTTTTGTATCGCAATCTGAGTCTCCCAACTGGTCGTGTTGCTGAGGTACTTTGGTCGAACAGGAAGCATGCCAGGTGCGGTTGTGCTTCATTCTGCAGACATGACCTATTCATCTTAAGCGCTTCTCAGTGAGCATGACCTGTAAACTAACCATACCCGTCCACTGAAGCATTGAGGAATTGAACACTCCGTCCTGCTAGCGGATTCTGATAATTCTCCTGAGACAGTGCGGATGGAAAGAATTTAGCGTCTTTCCTGTCGGGTGTATGTCGTTCAAGTCTCTTAAGCGTATAGAAGGGTGAACAAAACACATACGCGGCAACCTTTAATTTTTTTGCGGATGGAAAGGTTGTTGTTGGCCCATACTCTTTTGTAAAGCTTGGTCTTTGTAGCCTTGATTCAAAATGCCCTGCCTTGATTTAAATACTTTTGTCAGGGTTGAACAACACTTAGACTACGAGCCTGAGCGGTTTCATCGAGTTCCAACCATCACCAAGGCGTTCACATAACCTCGGTAAACGCCTTGGCTAAAGTCACTTACCAAATAATGGAGATAAAAGAGGCAGTGTAGTAGTATGCAGTTTTACAAAGGCAAGGCTTTCACCAACCCCTGGTGAGCTCCTTACTGTGACGGCTTGCTCACAGGTACAAGTTTCTCAGTAATGCGACTATACGCTGTAGCTAGCGGAGTACAGAGAAACGGCTACTTTACTTGTTACAAGTGATGTGTTGAGAGTTTAAGTCCTGGTTTGCTGCAGAGATTAGAGGTAAGTTGAATCGGAGCGCTGTTTCAACGTCGAGCAATGAGTTTTAACTTTTGAGAACTGCTTCGTCGCAGTGTTCCGTGTGTTTTATTCCTTTGGCGCCGCGTTGGGTGTTTAACTCCACTATGTTAAAATGAAATGCTGATAGTTTATCATCGTAAATACATAAAATACAGGTGTAAAGTGTACAACACCTAACGACCATAGCGCGTGTAAGACATTACACATGTTGTGAACAAACTCCGCCAAAAGGTTAGTTTGGAAATATGACTAAAACGTTATTGAGTGACGGCGAACAACATTTCAATATCTAATTCGCTAAGCTCCATACGCGAACGTACTATCTTCTCATTCTTTATCTTACTGGAGAGCTTTGCGTTGTACAGTAAACCTCGGTTAATCCGGATCTTCGCCAAAACCGGATAAAAGTGGTAGTACGAATGATTTCTAACGTTTTTCTTATAAAAATATTCGGTTTATCCGGACTTTTTAATACGGATCTTTGCCAATACCGGAAAAAATCTGCGCTTTTAACATCTCGTGACACGGATTTTCAGCCACTTACACGTTGTGTTCTTAATAATAGTAATGATATTTTATTGCGGACTCGTGGTCCATATCACAGACACAAGAGCACAAAAAGTGGTTAGCTATACATCAGCGCACATTACAGAAACGGTGTTTGTACATGACCAACACTGGGAGGAGCAAAGCAGTTTATCCTCACCACAGCTGTATCGTCATTCGCAAAATCACAGAAAATGGATAAACATACAGTAGGGCATTACACAACCGGTGTTAGTACGTGTCCAACCTTGAGAGGAGCAAGACACTTTCCCAGCACTTCTTACTTTTTTATGCTTGGTGTGCACAGTGTCCACATATTTTTGCTACACAAAAGCAATACTGATGAGTCGCTAACTCCGAAACAATTCACGGACAACTACTGCATTTGGTCTCCATACAAGAGTGTTGAATAATTGAGGAAAAATAAAGATTTGTAAAAAGCATCAGACATTAGAAGCGATCGAATAAAAAAGTTGGATGAAGATGTGCATCGTACGATGCACAAGTTGTTTCTTAGCACGGCATCAAAGGTCGTGACACAATGGCTAACTTGGTGTGGGCGAGCACTCATATTTCTGGGTATGTAATGCGTAATTCGATAGGCATTGTTATGTGCAACACGGAAGCGCTTCATACTGGTCTGCGTGTATTTGCTCCACAATTGGCATGCAATAGGCACGAAATAAAGTGTTTTTTACTGCAGGAGAGCACTGATCAAAAGTGCCTCTGAGTTTGTTTGCTGCATAGTATAGTGATTTTACTTTCTCTGAATAGCATCATCATCCTTCAATGATGCATTTATCCACACACCAAGATATTTCACTTGGTCTAAAAATTGTACACGTACACCATTTAGAAAAACCTTTGATGGGGCAGGTTGTTTATACTTTTTTGGGCAAAAAAGAACACCAATTGTTTTGTTGCAATTAAAAGTGATTTCGTGTTCAGTAGCATAGTCACCACAAATATTCAGAAGACATTGCAGCCCACTAAAACTGGGGCTGAACACACATATATCATCAGCAAACATTAGATGATTCACAACCATATTTCCCACAGTGCATCCCACCCTGGCTGATCCCAGCTGGATTGAAAGTTCATCCAGGTAAACAGCAAATAAGTATGGGCTCAGGACTCCCCCTTGCCTTACCCAATTGGTTACAGCAAAGGGGGATGAGTAGTTGGCACCCCGTTTTACTTGCATGGTCTGTTGCCTGTACCAACTCAACAATAGTCTTACTATGCACATAAGTACATTGCGCTCAATTAATTTAGCAAACAGCAGGTTGTGATTAGTTCTGTCAAATGCTTTAGATGCATCTAAGAAAGCTGAAAACACTGGGGTATCTTTGCTTACATAATAAGACACAGTCTGTTTAGGTAAAAAAATACACATGTCAATCCAACTTTATAAAGTCTATAAATATCCAATTTTATAAATTCTTTTTCATAAATAATAAAATCAAACTTTATAAATTCCATCATAACTTTGGTATTAGAGGTATAACCTCATAACTGCATAGTAGCTATTTATCTGATCGTAAGCAATTTACAAAAATATAAAATGTACAATCCACTTTAGTTAATATATCAAATGGGGTACCTCAAGGGTCCGCTTTTGAACCGCTTATCTTTACCACGTATATTACTGCATTACCTAAATCTTCATTTTATACTGTAACATAAAGTATAAAATACTGTGGACGTTACTTATCTTTATTTATCTCATGAAAATCTTTACCAATTGCAGCATTGGGGAATGTCGATCTGATTAAAGTAGATAATTGGTTGCGATTAAACATACTGTCATTAAATTATTCTAAATCAGCATTTATGCTCAGAAAATCTACAAAATTAGCATTTGATTGTCTGAACTTCTTCGTTTCAAGTAAAAATTAATAACATTTACTTTCAGAAGATTTGTGAAAACTATCTGCAGGTTTTACTAGACAGCACATTATTTTGGTCTTCTCATTTGCAATCAAATTTTAAAAAAATCAAAATCAGTCGAAGCATCTTGTGTTTCATAAAATTCAAAATTTTGTATCGTTAGATGTTTCAAAATTTTTATATTTTAGTTTTGGCTACTGTCATTTAAACTGCTGTATCGTTTCATGAGGTACAGCTAATAATTCAATTATTCAATCATTAGAGGTATTATACAATAACAAACTAAGAACAGTAACATTTAATATCTTTAGATGTCATATTACACCATTGTAGTAATCTCGCCATTTTTTAAGCTTCGTGATCGTTTGACTGAAGTTGATGTATAAATTTCACCTTGGAAAGTTACCGTACTCATTTGAAGACTTGTTTTGAAAAATGTCTGATGCTATGCAACAAATCAAAACTTTTTCATAAAACAGGTTTCAACAATTCCTGCTAAAAAAACATTTCTCATAGAGCAGCTACTTTTTGGCTGATGTAGAACAATACCTCAAAGATATGTCTCAATGTTACTAGTAAACAATACCAAGCATTGTTGTTACTGCAATGTTGAAAACAGAAGACAGACGAGTTTGCTGTCTGATACATCCTAGAACAGGGGTTTTCAACCTGGGGTCCATGAACCCTTAGGGGTTCATGAATGTGTTTTAGGGAGTCTGTAAATCAAAGCCCACTCAAAAAACTGCTAGTTCTCATCCATCCATTAATCACAGCACAACTGTAGTCTAACATTTTCATGTTGCACGTTGACTGACCTTTTTTATATGATTTTGGTGACGGCAATTGGCGGCAGGCCGAAGCCTGAAAGTTGCTTCTTGCCGGGCCGGTTGAGGTGCTTACGCTAAGAAACGATCAAATCTAATTTCTCAATATTTGAATAAATGTTGACAAAACAAAGGGGTTTGCATCGGTTTTGGGTGCAGTGAAAGGGGTCCACAGTAGCAAAAAGTTTGAGAATCACTGTGCTAGAACATTTTCTAAAAACATACATGGCCATTTTACTCATACATTATATGGTTACGTTTCTATGTATTTGTGTGTTTTGTTGCATAGTGCTTATTGTTTATTTGTAATTGGTTTGTAGGCCTATTGATTTATATAGGCTATAATGTATGCATGCGTGCCATGTCAGCACTGTAGGATTAGACTAGGCTGATTAATGGATACATGTCCACTGTCATCTAATAAATTGAGCTTAAATCATTTGTTCGTATTCAAGTAAAAATTGTTGCAGATATAAGCGTTCACAGATTGAAAAGGTCAGAGCTCTGAGTTATGTGTATTGTTTGTTTGTTTTTTCAATCAAATTTCTTCGTTATTACTGAAATATTTTAATTCTGCTTGGGCACCTCACAGATTTTCAGTGCTCAGACTGCATGTTGACTTTGTTTTGGCACACTGTGGTCAGATCTTGTATTTTTGATTGTTTTATATTTGTTTATCACAATGTAGTGGCCGTCCTTGTATCCTTGTCCAGGAGCTCAAAATACTACACTCCATGACACTGGTGCAATTCCAATATGAAACGCACTCTCATCAACTTCATTAATGAAAACATTGTTTTAATTAATGAAATTTTTAAAAATATTGTTTTAATTAATGAAACATTAATTACATTATTTAAAAGATCAATCCACGTTGTGTTTGTACTCTAAAGACTTCGTGTCTGTTTCAAAACATTAAAATTAAAAAAAATTGTCAAAAGTTTTTTTTAATGGGGCATGACAGATGAGACGTGACTGGCTTAGATATGGCATAACAACAACAAAAGTAATTGACGTAAGAAACATTTTTACAACAGTGCCCTAATTGAATCATCTAGCACACCTCCACAAGTATGAGAGATCACTTGTTCCTTCCAGAGACATTGTTCCTATTCCAACATATCGGTGTTCGTCATCAACAGAGACTCTTTGATCTCCGATTCCATCAGGACCTGTGGGTGGACAACCAAATTGATAAGAAGCAATACTAGCATACTAGTGCTATAGTCATTAACAAAATATCTGATGCCAAGACTATGCAAAAACTGACAAGACCAAAAACCAGCAAACCCATTTCTAACTAAAAATTATTCAAAGTTCTGGGATGAACATGAGATTGTGATCAAACATTTTGAAACTAGTTATTTGATGGGATTAGTTCTGAGACAAACTTTACTGAAAACTAGAATCAGGTAGAAAATCTGCTGGAAGCAGTCGGTTCAGATATCATGTTGCACTTAAACATCGAAATCAACTTTGGAAGCATAAAATAGATACTTTGTATAAATCAATTTGAATGAGAGCTGATGATGCCTGCTCAGAAGCACATACTCTGATAGTAGTAGTGTATTGTTTTTTGTGATGACATAGTGGTCCACACAAGTCAATACTTCATACAGCATTGCAGAGAATATTCTGACCATAGTTCGGTCCAATTAATTTGAAGGGGCATTGCCCTCAAAAAGAGTTCACTCTGGGTAAGAAGAAATTTTTTGAAGTTGCAAGTCTGATGGAGTAGTTATGAATTGCCTGGATAGACTTGAAATAATGGTTAAAATGTGATAGCAGTAGATCGTTTTTATAAGAGTGCACAAACTAACCAGCAGACATTTTAAAGAGTTTGTTGATTGTTAGTATATGATTTTGTACATATATTTCATCCAAAGTGGCTTTGTTGGATGTTTTCAGAAATTTTATAGCTTTGTTTTATAATTCACAAAGGTTGAATCACTGTTTTTGGAGCCCTACCCTAGTTTAATACACCATGATTTAGTAAGGGTGTATCACTCCATTATACACAGCTTTATTACAGATTGGGTGAAACAATGTTTTAATTTGGATAATATTCTACATTGTTAAGAGAGAGTTGGGTGGTTAACATAGCAATATGCGGTTGCCAATATCACATTTCATATGCTTCTTCAGGAATTTATGAGACTCACTTCTTGCTTGCCAGTGGTAGCTCAGTTGCTCTTGTTGTGTGGCTTTCTTCGAATTCAATTTTTTATCATGTTCAGTCATTTTATCACATGCCATGACTTGAGGCAATTTTGTTGTCTTGTGTAAAAACTGCTTCGTGGACAGAAAGAATGAATTGGTGTAATATTTTATTCTTTTTTATGGAATTTGTGTGCATTTGGAAGAGACCTAATCATCCAACCAGCTGCGTGATCCAAAAATCAGGCGGAAGCATGACAAGTTCTAGGAAACAAGACAACTGGGAGACAACAACTAACTGTCATATTCAGCTTCATGAAAGCAATGATTGTACACATTCATGAAGTTTAATGTGGTTGATGTTGACACTGTCACTGTTGACATATGTTTCAAAAATTAATGCATTTTTTGTCTTGTCAAAAGTGTCATGCTAGACCCATTCCTCTAGGAAGTACATTTTGAATCACAAGTGCCTAGTTACTGCTGTCCAATACAGTATGCAACTCAGTGAGTCTTTCTCTTTTTTATCTCAACTTGAGGCAAAGTTACTATGGAGTGCTGCTTTTGCTCTTGGCAAAGTGATGGGCACGCTATTTTGCTGTGAACAGTTTTTCTTGTGAGCAGTTTTTGTTTTAACATTTTGAGGGCTGGCGTACGATATGTTCGTACTTTGATTTTGGCTTAAAAAACAGCAGTTTTCGGTTGCCTTACCAATGCCCTAGCTCCTCCGCCGATTGCTCTAGAGAGCTGTTCAAGGGCTCAAACGGATCGGCCAGTCTAGTAGATTGCACTCGAAAAAATTTTTGGTTGGGGGGTGCGGATTTTTTGTGACTGACATCATAAGTGAAGTAGTTTTGGGGTCATTTTGGCTCATGTTGCCTGGCCTAGGGCTCAACCGCTAGGCTAAAGTGTTTTGGTGAAGTTTTCATTGGAAACTAGGCTCGAGTCCGAGTCTTTTGAGCATTTGATCACGTCACTCACAAAAAACCCACATCCCCCAAGCAAAAAATTTTTCTCCAATATGGAATAAGTAGCTGGGGTTCAGCATGAACATATTTACTTAAAACAATAAAAACAATACAGAATAAAATTATAAGATTAATTACATTTAGTTCATATAGATCAAATGCTGAAAAACTATATGCACAGCTCAAAATTTTAAATCTATATGACATTTATAAGTTACAAATAGCAAAATTGATGCATACATTTAAGCATGACTACTTACCATCTGTTTTTAACGATTTATTTAAAAGTTGGACAATATACATTCATATAATACTAGACAGAAAACATCTCAAGAATATATAGTTCCCAGAAAAAGATCGGCAATTGCACAAAAATCTCTTGCTTATATGGGAGTTAAGATTTGGGAATCTTTAGATCAAAATTTAAAAGTACAACCTTTCTACATTTTCAAAAAGAAATGCAAGTTACTCACGTCAATTGTATGCTACCTTAAGTATTCCCCATTGTCATAATAAAAATTTCTGATGGTACAAACCTTAAACCCCATTAACATAGCATTCTCTTAACATTAGACTAGTGGGGGACCTAACTAGAAAACTACCTGGTTATATTAGGTACCCCGGGAAGATGCATATATAATTTTGATTGTATTTCTATTCATGAGTTTGCTTGTTTATTTTATCTTGTTTATCTGTTGTTTTTGTTTTTT
>Ga0210059_1007809_pt1 | contig 16957 bp, 12 predicted proteins | sample Ectturendosymbi2_FD_188042 | JGI IMG/M metagenome (GOLD analysis project Ga0210059, IMG submission 188042) | Ecteinascidia turbinata endosymbiont from Florida, USA - Sample 2 (SPAdes) (version 2) | ecosystem: Host-associated > Tunicates > Ascidians > Unclassified | place: Key West, Florida...
AATTAATGAAATTGAACGAATAAACTACAAAACATAACATGACAAAACCGAAAAGGAAAATTGACTTATTTGCCTTTCACACTGATTAATTGCATCTCTTAGTGGTAATGTCATTTACGTGTGTCTTTTTACCTTTTTATATAAAGGTTTACTATTGTGAAATGTTTGGCTTTTTTTTGGCTTTTTTTGGAGGTGTGTTTGGCTTTTTTATGTTTTGGCAATCTGGCAACCCTGGCTCTGCTATTTACGGAGCTCCGCCTTTTACAGGGCACCCACATATAGCATTGAGTTCACATTAGTAGGAAGGTGACTGTTTGAGTGTTCAGTGGTGGTTCTGCTCTCACTTTTTGCTTTGGCTTCGCTGTTGTTAGAGATTACACCTTTAATGGAAATGCTTTTTATGTACTCTTTCAAAAAGTTTCAGGTTTAGGTTCAATAATGGTTGATGTTTAAGGTGTAGGTTTAGGTTTTGAGCTTACATTTATTCATTTCTTTCTACCTTTCTGAAAGCATGGATGTTTTGCCAGCATCTCATCATTAAAATTTACATTTTTGCTCAGCCGTTTTTAGCAGAAAAAATTGCGAAGTTGTATCTTTAGCACTAAATAATTCTTATTGTGAAAACGTTGTGGTTAGATTATTCCATAAAATGCATTATTCAAAAATCCTGGACATTTAAGCACTTTTTAACATTTTCCCTGATGCATATTTGGCCATGGAGATGTCCAGAAAAAAAACTGACGAATGGCAACCCTAGTTCAAAGCCTTGATTTTTCAACATCATTTGGTGATGCCATGTGTCTGGTGGGACATACATTCATTGATGGTACTCACTCCATTATGATTTGTGGGTAATTGTGTTACTTGTTCATGATTTGTGTGGATAAACATTGTCTTTTTTTCATTTGCATGTGCTTGTGGAACCTAACCTCTAAACTTTAGTTCAGGTTTAGAGTCTAAACCTTCTCACCACTTGTCATGACATTCTCCTGATTTCATAATTTATTTTGTAGGCTTCTTAGAAGGACTTGGTAAGCCACATGCTGTCCATGGGCTGAAGGTTGGACACCTGACTGGATTTAATACAAGACAGACTAAGGCCAGTCTTTTATTAACCTTGACTCATTCTGGTACCATCTCAGTGTTTGTGAATACAAGGGGATGGAATAATGATTTTTCAATGTCAGTCATGCTTTGGTTATATCTGTCTTCTTTGTCTTTTTCATGGATGCTGGTAGATCTATTCACCAGACCAGGTGGAATAGGACTGTGGGCTCGGATGTGTGATCCTTATCAAAGTTTTTTGCACAGTGAAGAAATGTTGATACAACTGAAATACAGCATTCTGTATTGTAGAAATTCATGGCATCAAGTGTTGCTTTAGTACAGCAGCTTACCCAAAGCCCTTGATATGCACTAGCTCATTGTAAAATGCATACCAACAAGCAATTTTGTGGACCAAGTTGTGCTCTACAAATAGCAAATTCACTTACCCATATGCAGTGTTTTTCCTTTGTGGAATTAAGCATATCTACACATGTAAGGTTTTCCAGAACATTGTCTTGCACATGACAATTTTGCTTTTGCAAAAACATTTTCCTGCACATGCCAATCTGAATGTGCCTAGACAGCCAAAGCAATTGTCTTTCACACAAAACTCTGAAAGTGGTATGTGGATGGATATAATCTTTCACTGTCATGCGCAAGTACTGTTGAAAAAGGTTTCATTTCAGTTGGTGTGTGTTTTGCGTTCTGTATTTTCGTATTGGCACATCAGTTGATCTATAGCTGTATGAAAAAGGATGCAAATTATAATATTCTTGTAAATTGGTTTAATAATGTATTCAATGGCGGTTTGAATAATGCTAAAATATCAGGATTGGTTATCAACAATCAAAAACTTTAGTCTTGGCCCAAAAAAATCTAATTTGTCAAGCTCTACTTGAAAATTGAACATATACATAGTCCTCCGGCGCTTTATTGGAACTCAAAAGATTTCGCTATGTCATTGTTATGGTAGTCAAATGCAGTGGAAAGTACTGCATGAATTTAGACTGTTTTCAATTGATGAGACGTGTGAATTAGTGAAATGGACTGCAAGTAATGTATTTTTGATGTTTTCCTATACCTTGATGGTTTTTCCATGCAACTAGAAGTTTTTTCAACACAAACTATATAAATCACAAACGTTTACATGTGATTGTGATGAGAAGCTGGCTATGTTTTCTCATATTGATATTCTTAGCTTGTTCACGTTACTCTTTGTGGGTTATATTTGATTTAATTTTACACATTGACGCACTTTGCACAGCTGAAGATGCTTGCCCAGTAGGCAAAATATCTACTAGCTGTTATTGTTAACAATGTAGTTCCTGATTTTTGCTGTGGAAAGATTCTTTTTGAAAGATTATAGTTTCCATGACAGATGTGAAACAAAATTTTTGATGGTTGTGTTAACAAAAATTAAAGTTTACATTGATTTGTAGGTGTAGCATACCTGCTGTCTAATTTTTGCAAACCTAATCATGGGGAGGCTGGATGGAAAGGTTGTTGTTCTTTCAGCTGCTGCTCAAGGAATTGGTCAAGCTTCTGCTCTTGCATTTGCTAAAGAGGGTGCTATTGTACATGCAACAGACATCAATTTTGAAAAACTAAAAGAAATCGAAAAACAAGATTCTATATTTGTGCACCAGCTGGATGTTACGGATAAAGCTGCTATAACTAACTTGGCATCTCAGATCTCTCATGTTGATATACTTTTTAATGTGGCTGGGTAATACATTTTTGTACAAAAGTTTTTTTTAGATTTGTTAATGCTGTGTTTGTGACTTTTTTATCTCAGTGATTTTGTTGTGTATGGCGTGGTGCAAGGCAATTTTTTAAAAGTATGTATACTGCAGACTGATGTTTTAGTGAGAACAACCTGCACAATAACCTAGTAACCTTTTTACTGGCTGTGCAGGACTGAAGATGTTTAAGACACGACACTAGTTTTCTTGTGCAAATAGAGTGCAATATGATTTGCTTGTGTGGGTCACTGCTGTGACTTAACTAACAAACATGCACAATGTTCAGGATTGTGCCTATCCTTGCTAAAATGTTTTGGATATAGCAAAACGCAAATGCATTAATTTCAGTTGAAAGACAGAGTTTTCTTTCACTTCTATTAATACTGTATTGTTTTCCATGGTTACTTAGTTTTTGTAGTCTCTTTGTTAATCACGGTGTTAAATCGACCTGGAAAAGGTTGGTACTGCATGTGCATGGTTTGTAAATTTGTAGCAGCATCTTGATTTTACACCATATCACTTCGCAGTATTGTCCATCATGGAAATATTTTGGACACCAGTGAGGAAGAGTGGGATTTGACGATGAATGTCAATGTCAAAAGCATGTATTTCATGATTCAAGCCTTTCTTCCAATAATGATAAAAGGAGGTGGAGGCAGCATCATAAACATGTCTTCAGTGGCTTCTTCTAGATTAGGTAACATGATTGGCCACCAAATTTGCAGTGTGATAAATGTTCTCTTTGAGAAAACTATGTAGTACCAGATTTTATTTCAGACTTGTACAGTATTGCAGTTACTTTAGTTTTACCTTCAAATCTGAAGTGATATCTGCTCCAATATCACAGTCATACGTCGTAACATTCTGGGCTCATAATTGCTTAAATGTTAAATAAACGCAAAGCTGTGATAATGTTGCAAAAAACAGAAAGCGCATGCTTTTCTGGAAGAGTTGTTTCAAACCTAATACTGTGTTATTTATCAAAGTTTGAATGCTTAAAAATAATCTTGGTTTTCATGCCTGATTTCCTCTGCGTAGGAACGCGGGGTCAACAGCCTCAAGATGACTCGAAATACCTCACCTCACGAAACGATAACAGCAATCTTAGATAGTTGAGTAAGGTTGGAGATTTGCCACGTCAACTGTCCTTGGATTTATGGGCTGCTTTCCCGTAGGTGTAGCTAGCAGGACTTTCCTCGCCAATCTTTTGAGAGACATTCTACACACACGCTTGAACCAACGTGATTTTGCTCTCGCGATTCGGAGAAGTGTCTCGACATTCAGGGCTTTACGAATTGCACAGCTTGGCACTTAGTCGTGAAGTGTCACACCATGAACCTTCCGCAAGAATCCCATCTCCGTCGCTTGTACTTGGATAGTATTCTTTCAAGGTATTCCCAAAGGTTCATGACCATAGGTGAGGATCGAAACAAAGACCAATTTAAAAATTAAAAGCTTTGCGATGTTTGAAAGCTCACGTTTTGTAACCATAGAATGACAAAGCTCTCGCAAAACTATGTTTGCTTTGCCAATCGGTGTATCAATCTCTTTGTTCCACCTTCCGTCACTCGTCAATACGACCCGAAGATACTCCACCTTCTGCAGTGTAATGCTGCCCACTTGCAGCGTGCACTGCATTGGGATCTAGAGAGACATAATACCTGTTTGTAGTGCTAATTTTCATTCCCACTTGGACGCACGTAACTGAAAACCAACCGGATGCATGTTTAAGACCCTGTTCAGAAGATACGAACAGAACCAAATTGTTTGCAAAAGGAAAACTGTTGATCCTGTAGCTCCAGAGACACCGTCGTCGACTTGGCTGTGACTGTCTGTCCAGTTAATATAAAATATGAAGAGGAGTGGTGACAGCACACACGCTTGTCGGAGTCCAACACACACGGTGAACGGTTGTGACTTACTACGCCGACATGGACGCAAAATTCTGAACACGGCCGTCGGGCAGTAACAAGTGGCCGTCAGCACAGTATTCCCACAACGCATCCCAAGCTTTTCAATGGAAACCGGTCATATGTATCCTCGAGTTCGACAAAACATGTGTAGAGGTCTTTGGCATACTCCCAAAAATTTCTCGGAAATTTGCTGAAGAGTGAAAATTTGCTCTTGTGTTGCTACGGCTGGGACGAAAACCGCACTGGGTATCATCCAATTTTGGTTCGATTATTTTGAGGTATCTTTTTTCAACTTGGCATAGACTTTTCAAGGGAGGCTAAGGAGAGAGATGCTCAGGTAGTTAGTGCATTTACTCCTGTCTCCTTTTCTGTGTACGGAGATGATCACCCTAGTTTACCAATTTTGGGTGTCCTTCCAGAACACGAGGCCACCTGATACACGAGTCAGCCAAAGAATTCTCAATTCAAGGCTTTGAGCATTTCAGGTCGGATTTCATCGTATGCTAATATAATAGTTATTTGCCATGTAACTGAAAAACAGGTGTGTTCCAAACTAAGATACCGGCTTTGTTTAAATCCAGCCGTGTTTTCTATTTAGTTACTCGCACCAAAATTGAAACTCTGTGTTGCATTAACGTGTATTCTCTTTACATCCTTTACTACCAGGGGTATAGTGCTAAAAACAGGTGTGGGAAAGCTAATCGTCGTCAATCCTGCAACCTTTGGAGTTGCCATGCGCCCATCTTAATAGAAAGAGCAACTGTAAATTTTCTACTTCATTTGGGCTGTTTTTTCGCGATTGCTGAAGTCAGCGATACCACAACATCATCGTTGAGGCCAAAATGGTGTACTATGGGGGAGGTGCAACGGAATGTAGATTTTAGAAAAAGATCCTCAGCAGCTTGGTTACGAAATCAAACCTATTGTTATTTTACAGACCAGATTGGTGTTGGCTTCTAGGAAGCTGTTGGTCGATTTGCTCATTGTTTTCGTATAGATCAGGGTGAGCAAACTACGGCTTGCGAGGGCATTTTGTGCGACCCTGGACAGCCACATGTACATATTTCGAGTCTACGTTAAAGTATTTTTATCGATTCGATTAAAATTCTCGATATTTTATTCCACACGTTTCATTCGAAACCGCATTTTTACTCAACCAAAATGACTTTTGTTACCTACATTTCGTGTTACCAATGTAAAAGGTTTTTGTCAATGTGTTTAACGCGATTATAGAAGTAATATATGCGCCCTCGATAACAATAAAATATTTTAAACTGGCCCTCCGTAGAAAATGTTTGCCCACCCCTGTCGTAGGTTATTGAACGTCCATTTTGTGTGTTATATTCGTTGCACAGCACGCATAGTGAGTATTTTTAAATACTTTTTAGGCGTAGTCTTGCGATCCGTGTACTCGACATCAAAAGCAGCCGTGGTCGGTTTAACAAAATCAGTTGCTGCTGACTTTATGAGTAAAGGCATTCGATGCAACTGTATACAGCCTGGCACAATCGACACGCCGTCATTAAACGAAAGAATCCGAAGTAATTCAAAAATGGATCCCGTCGAGGTATGCCAAAGCAAGGTTTTGGATGTTTGCAATGGGTTCATTTTTTGATTCGTCAATTGCGCGCGGTAGAACATGTATGAGAGTGGATAACACTTTGAGAACTCCGAAGTGAGCGCTGGCAAGAATTACGGTCGCTGAGCTACCCACTGCTCCCTAGACCATAGGTTCTCAAAGTGCTCCGTACGGAGCCCCAGGGCTCCGCGAGAGAAACCTCGGGGCTCCGCAAGCTATTCGTTTACTTAGTATATTTTTTTATAAAATTTATTGTGGGGCTCCGTAAACCATGGTCAATCTCTTCATGGGCTCCATAACACCAAAAGTTTGAGAACCCCTGCCCTAGACCACACTTTGCATCCCCTACAGAGTCTCAAGGCAAGGCGTGGCCAAGACATCGGGGCCAGGTTCATATGCAGGGTCTGTCGAAGTGGAGATATGTTCTCCACGTGTCTATCAGTTACCCATCCCTAGACGGATTGCCTTGCATGCCTCCCGTGCTCAGTCTGCCTTTGAAAGAGACTATTGTGATCCATTGCTGGAGTCATGTCTGGCTTCATGCGCTTGATTTGGAAATACCGCACTGCTGAAGAGTATTGCGCTTCTCCAAAGCTGCGAAAATCCCGAAGCGAAGCGTTGCAGTTTACGTTGTCGTCGTGCGGAGGCCCGGCCGCTCTGGCGGTGGAGGCCCCTGTGGCTTTTGATGCTGCCAGAGTGGTCGCTAGCAGGCACCACATCAGGTTTTAGGCGCCTTATGGGAAAATGATTTAATGACCAGGAGCGTTTACAACCTGGTTACAACGAATCGCTGTTCGACACACCCGGGTGTATGCCTGAGGCTACGCGGCACTTGTCTTCTGTGAGTCGAAACCTTGGCATGCAGTAGTATCCACCGTGTGGCCCAATTCAACTACTTGTTACAAAGCAGAGACCGCTGTTTCTGTACGCGTTGGACTTGCAGGTATAGCGGTGTACAGCGCGCATACCGTGATGTTGACACTCGGAGCTGGACCCCCGAGAGAAATTTTGCAAAACATCAATGTTTTTTTGCTACCCGGGGCTCTGACGCTGGTATAGAGTTTTATTAATAATTGCAGTTCAATTCCACCCTATCTACGCGTGAGCTCTCAAAAAATTTCTGACAGCTGTACATGAGCCCTGTGACCGACTCTTAGGTGAAATCTTGTATCTAAAATAAAATGTCACAACGATCGGAACACAACACTTAAACTTTTCGATTATACAATGTACGCAAATTATGTTTCTGTTCGCAGGAGCAACGAGATTGTTGTTACCAGGTTTTGTGGGTGCTTTTGATAATACAGTAAGAATTCTTTTAAACTTGAGTTTGAAAGGTCTGAACTTAATAACCTAAAAATTGTCGCTTACCGCAAACTTAAATCAGTATTTCCCCTGAAGTTAAATACGGCGCGTTTTATTAGAAATAAAATAATTTTACGACAGTGGTCTATGGCCTAGCCTCTCTTGTGTATTTTTCATCCAAGTTATATCTGCTCATTGCGCCTTCCTACTCGGCATAAACCTTTCATAGACTCCCTAGCACATTCGGTTGGCGAGTTATGCCCGAATTTGCCACGAAATGTTGGACTTTCGCGGTCATTTAAGCTTTAAACGTTCATGGCAATTTTTGCGCAACGCTTCAGGGGCGGCATCAGATCCTGGTGGCCAGGGTCTACAGCCCTTTTTTAAAGTGAAGGCTAGATGCTGTAAAAAGTTAAACGAGTCAAGCTCAACTTACATGGTTATAGAGCCTTCACACTTACTCAACCACAGTATTTAGGTTAAGCTAAGGATTTATTTTGAGGTCTCATTTACTTTCAGAAATAATTGCACTTGAAAACTTGCCATCTGACCCTGATTTTTTGTTTCTGGCTGTCTTCGACTTTTATATTAGGGCAGTCAGTGAAAGTCTTGAGTGTGGACACCACAACTGACAAACATCGACTCTGTGGACATCACTTTGTCTCAGTTAACGTCGATCAGTAGCGTTTGCGACCGTATAGTTCCAGCAAGAGCAATGCGTTGTGAAGTTTTTGATGCAATGCAGGTTCCAACATTTTTGTAGGAAAATTCATGTTTATTCCTCGCGAATCACTGGGAAGATCTGCGAGCCTTTTAAAACGTTTAGTGTATATGCAGGTAATACTAATTACGCTACTGATGGTAAACTTAACCTCAATTGACTCATATTTCTCTTACCTGCGTATTCTACAACAAACAACCGGACTTTCCGGGCCCTTTTTACCTCTCGGCCCCCGGAACAAAGTATCGACTGTACTGCCCTCTTATCCATGCTCAGGTAACTCTTTTTTATAAACGGGGTCAGTAACCACTGCCATTCCTGTCTATGTCGCATTTTCACCCCCACCCATGCATACTAGGACTTTTCCAGTGCAGAAACAGCTTTTACAACAATACAGAAAGCATTTCCAAACTTACATGACCTTAAAAAAGTAACTTCTTGAATGACGAAAAAATGAATAAAACAAACCCTGGTCCACGCCGAAAAAAACCGTGGGGTATGCAAATTAGTGACACAAAACCTACACGAAACAAACGGAAATGCCGCCAATGACCTTTGATGGCAGTCTGCACAAGACCCATGCTGTATTGTGTTCGAAAATTGCAGTTGTACATGCAATACAAGTACATGGGGTTCGGACTGGAAAGTTCTTGATTTTCGGCAAATTTTCTGTTTTTTGTTGCACATCAGGTGTGCTTAGCCAATTTTGACGAAATTTGTTTACAGTAATCAGTGGCAATATAACAGTCACAAACTATTTAAAACAAAACAATTTTGACTATTCAAACCCATTTAACCCTATAATTTCAAAAACACACACAATTCACCTCCCCCAAAAACGCTTAGAGTAAAATATCCCTGCCAATTAGTGACAAACTACTAGTCACAGAACTATTCAAAGCAAAATTATTTTGATTATCAAGGCTTTCCGACCATAGAAAATTGGTTGAAGGTGGAAAGAAATTACATTAATTCTGAAACAAGCATAACTTTCCCCCCAAAAAAAGGCTTTGGGTACGCGTTTATTTGTTGCACATAAGGTATCACCAGCCAAAATGGCGAGTTTCTTATTACAAAAAACGTGACAATTGGCGACAAGTTATGGACCACACTGCATTAGATAAGTCATTTGAAATAGTAAACCTTTGTGAAAAGAATAATAGCAACCTTCACTTTTGCTAGACAACGGAATCTTCATTGCCACTTTGTTGTCATTGGAGAAAAGGCGGAATGCGGAGAAAGCGGCACGCCCCGATATGGGCAAATACTCTTTGTTTAATTGCATTGCCATGCACAGCAGTGATGTCTTGACGTGCTTGAGGGATCTCTACCTTTGTCGCTGACAAGAGACTGATATTGAAGTTGTTTATGGGGATTACGTCTCGTGAAACTGAAATGCAAAGCTGCTTTAGAGCATCAATGCTTTTTTAATTTAAATCCTAACTTTTCGAAACCATTGGCATAGAACGTATGTGGCTTTCTGCAACCTGCGTAAAGGGTACGGGCTTTACAGTTCAAAGTCCAACATCTTTCCTTTCGTGCCAGCACAGCAGTACTGAGTACTTTGAAGGCCTTACGCAATGCCAAAACCTTTACAAAAGTATATTTCAGGATATGCATCGTCTCGTGAGGCGGCCGAATTTCGGAGCGAACTCCCTTGAGAATCGTATTCACAGAACTTGGTCTTCGATTTAAGTGTCAAACTTGGTTTCGCCAAAAATGTCCATTGTTACATGACAAAGTTTGGTTTCACTTTGTTTACGCCAAATATGGCTCCGGTTGTTACATGAGTGAGGTTTGCCATTTAGTCACTCAGGAATTGACCACTGCCAAATCAGTCCAAATACCCCCCTTACGCAAAAGCAAGAAAACCTATCCAGATTTGGTCAGTACTACCTGAAAGAATTCTTAAAAAATCAGCTACTGAGCAAATGGGTTTAATAAAAGCTTTTTAAGTCTTTTAAACACTTAATTGAAATTTTACAGTCTGATTTGCTTTAGGTTACCTGAGCAGGGATTATAGGGCATGAATCGGAGTATTGTGGTAGTCGGTGGCTTTCAGTCATTCAGGCCACGGTTAAAATCTTATACGCTGTACCTTTCACATGATCTCTCAAGTGACTGGCCATTACGGAAGATATATTAAATGACTTTTTCTTGGCACTACAATACGAACTGCTGCAGTGGAAAAAATTGCCTGCTTGGACGCAAAAGGTTTGTGGAAACCCAGGCATAGTTTGATTTTATCCGGGTTTACACGCTTTCTCAGTCAAGCTCAGTTCATTACGGAACCGGGCAAAACCATGATAGATACCGGCTGCAACTCAGAATTACTGCGCAACTGTGTTGAACGTCCAGCAGACTGCAATTCCTTTTCAAAAGTGCAACCCTATTACGACTCTAAATTCATCGTGTTTTGCAAGAATGAATTTGAGTGTGTCGTTGAATGTTTGCCACCGTTTTAATTCTCAAAGCTGGGAAGGTAACTAATTTTTAATGCTCGTTGCATGCATGTAAAGAATCCGTACTTCAGAGTGACTGGCTCAATGTTCACTTTGTCCAGTGCAGATAATTCGTAATTTTTCACTGTGCCTTAATACCTTATGGTGACATTTTGATCCTTACCTGATGCCGTTTTTATGGATTCTTGCTCATAGCGAGTAAAAGCTTAGATTTAAATTTCAAATAAATTTTCGGCATCGTCTGCTTTTGCTGTTTTGCCAGATAACTTCATTATCTTGGCTTGCTGATCAATAGGATTGTTGCGTGTTGTTGACGTACTGGCACTCCACCAGTTTAGTTATCATCCTCATAGTCATGTTAAAAATGCTGGAAATGAACTGTCACACACTGAAACTGTACCAATGGACGAGGTGAAGTTTGAAGGAAAAAGCACTGCTAGTATTCCTTTTGTTCTGATGATGTTTTGTTTCGGACAGTCGAAAAAAATGTTTGAAGCGCGGACACCCGCTGGAAGGTTTGGTCGTCCGGAAGAGGTTGCCAAGTTGGCCGTGTACCTTGCTAGCGATGAGGTTGGTTGTTAAATTGTCTTTTTTTAATTGATTTTAAGAACTTTCTATGTTTTTAAACCAGAAGTTATGTATCAGATCGGTTGTCTGCCGCTTGCGTAGAGAAATTAACTCAAATGTTACTGCCAAGTTTTTTAGTGCTAACGGTTTTTGGCGCACATGGGATGTTAGTTGATTTAGTGTTGCCGCTCTTGACAAGTCATGTATTTGCTGCACTGGTCTTCTGAAATCCTGCAAATCCGTTCTTATCAGCGCAATACGGCCCCGTATGTTACAGTTTTACCACATTTGAAATAACCTTTTTCTTGGAGGTTTGGGAACTCATATGTCGTAAATCAACATACGCAGAGCTATATTTCTTCGAAATAGCCTGAGCCACAAGTGTGTTTGATTTCCTTACAACAGGTTTTTCGCTTTTGCCTCTTCCCTTCAGAATTTATGGGAGTTTCAGCGCTCTATGTACTTTCATGATGGCAGGAAGCGTTTTTGATATTGGCAGTTAACTTCAGCAGTACATCGGACCTAACAGTGTTCAAGTTTTACACGCGACTTTCGTAGTTGGAAGGTTTACTGAATGCAGCGAAATAACGGTCAAAGGAAACTCACAAAGTACAACTGGGAAGACTTGCAAAGTCGTATTGCCTTAGGATAAAAGAAGCTCCATTGGGCGTTTCGAAAAACAACAATTTTTATCGTCCGCAAAGATTAATTCGATCTTTACTGACGACGAAACAGTTGTTTTCCGGAACGTTCAATATGGGTTCAACAAATATTGGTTGTTGCGCTGCTTTCAAATATATTTATATTTATTCGTTTGGCTCAGACCAAACGTGGTCCATATCATAGGCCGAGGGGTTAGTCAAAGAAGACAAGGGTATAACGCTTAGACACAGCACATCGCAAGATAGGTGTTGGGTGATACACACAGACAATGTTGAAGATGAACAGACACTGAAACAGCAAACCAGTAACTATTTCATTCGGTCATTCTCGTACAGAAGCGTCATATAATGGCAGAGAATGGAGATTTGTAAAAGGCGTCAAGCAATTGAATTAACCGGATAAAAAATTTAGACGAAGATGCGCATCGTTGAACAAAAAAATAACGAATTGTTGCTTACGGCATCAAAACCTTCTAAAGAAATATGTGACGCGATGTGGGTAAACACTTAAGTCCTTGGTATGTTACGCAAAATAGGATAGGTGTTGTAGACAACTCGGAGGCGCTTAATGCCAGACTGTGTGTACTTGCCCTACAGTTGGCATGCCGACGTACGTTGCTATGCATCAGGCACGAAAGCAGGGAGTTTTTAAGTGCAAGAGCCCTAAGCAAAGGTGGCTGTGGGTTTGCTTGCCGCACAACTGAAGGTTTTCACTGGTCTGTGTTAACATCAATGCACAAAGCAAACTTCTCAATTGGACCGCATTCCAAGCTGAGCAGCAGCCGCTTTGCTTTGACAAACTTGCCAGAAGCGTTTTTGTCGCCACTTCGCTTGTCATCCCGGTGCAGGACTTGTTTAATGTATTGCGTTTTGGACAAACACTGCACGGCCTATATGAGCTCTTTGTTTTCATAGTCGGCATTTGTGACTGGCGGAGAGCACGTGATCGATGGCGGTTGGTCGTTGGTTTAAATCAGATGAACGGTTCCTCTGGTGCAGAAACGACCAGCGGTTTTCCTTCTGTCTTGTGTTTATTCAATCGCTGATGGTAACTGAGTTGTTCCTGGTGACTTATATTTTCCAGTGTTTTTTGTGATTCTGATGTAAAATGTTCGTCCTTGAATAAATTCGATTTTGTGGTGTATCAGTAATCAGTACCACCCAGCGGTTCCACTGTATTAGAATGTAATGCGCACCCGACAGGTAATTGCTGTACAGTCCCACAGCATGAGTGGTGTGCAGTATGTTACTTGCCCAGGTGGAACAAATTGTGTTCGACTGTACTGACGTCGCAAAATTTTTTTGTTGAAAAAAAAAACGATTTACGTATGTTCCAAAGTCCTATTGCAAATAACTAAGGTTTTCAAAAGCGCCATTGGCGTCTTGGGCTTGATTGTATATCGTCAAGCTTTTCAATATCTATGCAAAGCAAACGACTCGTTCCGAGTTGAAGCGCAGAATAATGATTGCGCAATTGATTAGCATCTGTATGAAAACTCCCTGTGGGTATCATCGCACCACAAAAACGTTTATGGCGCTTGAGAGGATGAATTGTGTTTATTTTCTGCCCTCTCTCGACTTTTGCCGCCAATGGGCGCATGGATCTTTGAATTGTTACTTGCGCCGCCTAATTGTGTTTGATCTCAACGCAGTGCAATTATACGAAACGTCACGCGATTAGTATTTTTATCTGTGCTTTGCAATGTGACGCTTGCTAAATGGGTGCCATCTGCTTTCCTGGAATAAACTTACTGTATTTCAACTGCATACGCGCAGTCATTCGTTTCAATGCGTTTACGCATAACAAGTGACAAACTGCGACTTGCAAATTGATAGCGTCGCTTCTGTTTATTGTCTAAAGCAGTGGTTCTCGAAGTTATTTTTCATATTCTTCCCTTGAAACCCAAACACTGTCAATTTAACCCCAACAAAAATCACAAAAGAGATAGTTGCAAAAATTTCACACTACCTACTGTGAAGAAACAGCAGACGGTTATGAACCAAACAGACTCTTTTATAACGTCAGTCATTGCAGTTAAAGCAGCTGGACCTTGCGTACTGTAGACATTCCCATCTCAACTAACGTCGTTGTGCAGTTTTTGTGTGTTGAATATACAAATTATAAAAACTTAAGGTTATTTCATTCACAGCTTTTCCTCCCCAATTCCAGGAATTAAAAATTCCTCCCTTAGTGAGCCAAGTGGCACCCATTTGAGAATCACTGGTCTAAAGCCTATTTGTGAGAATGCCACCGATGTTGTTAATTCAGTTGTGCCCAGAACAGAGGTCTGTGGACTTGGTATCAAGTTCGTAGCTAGCAGTTTCAGTCAAATATTTGTGAAAGAATGCTAATGTAATGTGCATAAAAAATAGCAATACGCAAATTTTATTGCTTCAGGTCTGATGATGTAGATATAAGGCAATTACGAGCAGCGGCTAGTTGCAATTCAGGGTGTGCAACTAAGACAAACCAACCAAATATTGCATCAAGTCCTACATCGTGGCCGATTTGCATTCCAAGTTTTGCTAGAACATTTTCATATTCCTCGGCATGTCGAGAGTCTTGCTGACCGGATTGCTCGCTCCACAATGTATGTCACGTTGGCATGTGCTGGATACGGACAACTTCCACATCAGTGTGTCCATAGCCGAGCATCTGCTCGACCGCCAGGTACATACCGTTGGATCACTCCGCAGTCACCGCGGCGAACCACGGAAGATTCACTATCCGGGCAGAATGAGGCTGGTGAAATCGTTGCCATGGACAATGGCAAGGTACTCGTTCTGGCCTGGAAAGGTAAGCGAGTGGTGAAGGCAATAACCACTAAGCACGATACCTCCACTACAACAATCTTCAGAAGGAAAAAGCGGGGATGGAGGGGTTATGGAGGAGGTCAGCAAGCCCACTTGTATTGTTGAGTACAAGCACATGTCTGGGGTGGACTTGCCTGACCAAATGGTTTCTTACTACCCCTTCACCAGAAAGAACCTCGGGTGGACGAAAAAAGTCTTCTTGCACCAGATGGAGATACATGCTTGCAAACCCCACTTGCTCTACCAGACAAGAGCAGCACGAGAAGTAAAACACTTTGTACAAATTCGTGCTAGAAGTCGTCAGGCAGTTGACAGAACACCAGAAGGCGAATGCAGCGGAGGCCGACGATGGCAATACACCAACCGCAACGACCTCGCTAGAGTCAAATAAAGAACCCGAGAGAATGCTCAGCAATAAAATGATCAAAACTTTTTTCTCAAGAGTTTTATGCACGACTGAGCTGAAACAGGGAGTGTGGAACGGGAAATTTCCCGAAATATTAATGGATAATTGTAGATTTTCAAGAAAGGGTGATGTTAATCTGTGTTTCATGTGAAAACCCACTGAACAAATCACTGATGACTTGTACTGTAAACTGAGCTTCTTGATTGCTTCTGCATGGTTCAGTCTATTCGCGTAGCAGCCTTATGTAGAACGTCGTTTATATAGCTTGCGTACAAAAAATGGTCATTTGCACATTATTGTTCAGGTTATTTGCCGCAGACGCATGGTCCATATTACAAGCAGTGGCGTAACTAGAGGTTTGAGCCAGGCCGGGCAAAGCTGAGCCGAAGGGGGCCCACTGGCCAAAACTCAGAAAAATGTTACGAAATGATAGTGAATCTCTGGATGTCGTAGATATCCATACCAGATAAAAAAACAAAAACACAAAAAACAAATTAAAAAATACTAAATATCAAAATGTCAACTAAAGGTGGCCCAGTTTTTGCATTTAGCTTGCCAGGGGCGGCGGCTCTCCCCCTTGCCCCCCATCAGTTACGCCACTGATTACAAGCACAATCGATTAATGCATGAGCACAAAACGGTTAGTCATTGCGTATAACAGGGTAGTTGCTGGCGCACAATCAACACTGAGCTCAGCAAAACACTTTCACGGCGCCCGAATTATAACGTCATTCACTCCAGGGGCGGATCTAGCCAGTAAGTTTAGGTGGCGATTTCAGTAAAATTTGGTAATCAAGTATCATTACTGGTTCTCTACTGTACGAGGGATGAAGTACGCTTCACAACATTGCTGTGACAAAACAATGGACGGCAAAATGGCCTTATATCGCGAATGCTGTTTTCCGAATTGTGCAAAATCATGGTGCATAAAGTTACTTTCGTAGGTTTTATGGGGGCGATCGGCCCGCAGGGATCCGCTCATCAACATACAGGGATCTAGCGGTGGGAGAGAAATCAAGGCATTCTTACATACAATTTTGAGGTATGAAGAGCTAACAGAAGAAGTAAACAATAAATAAAACAAATTCTCAGAGTTTAATACACGAGTAAGCTGAATCAGGACCGAAAACAGGGCATATTGAATAACGAACTGACCCAGCGCCGGATTTAGATGGTGGGTGGCCTGGGGCACAGGCGTGGTGGGAGGCCCCACGTGCGGATACAGAATCTTTAGGTAGGGGATGATCTATGAAGCCACTAGTATTTCCACGGATCGTTAATATTTATGATATTCACACAAAAACACATAATCTTGTGACGTCACATTTGTTAACTCGAGTGTAAGAAAACTTCATGATGCAAATGATATTTTACAATGATTAGTGCAACTGTTGCACAATCGGTCGCCAGAAGCGTCGCATCTTCTTTTTTTCGAAATTTTGCTTCAAAAAAGTTTTGAAAATTTTTTGAAAAAACTTTTGACGATCTAACGTTTTTATCATCTCTAATATAAGAACGTTTTCATCATCTCTAATATATTTTTGAAAGAAGTTTCTGGGCGATCGTACGTTTTCTCTAAACGCCAGTCTTCGCTCAGCAATAAATTTTCCGACAGAAACCAAACGTTGCAGGCAGAAGCGATTTCCAATATTGTTCGCATTGATTGACCTGACTGGCTAGCTCTGCATCAATTCATGGTGATTAGTTACATCTGCGGCTAACGTAATCGTGGCATCTAT
>Ga0210059_1007810_pt1 | contig 16955 bp, 10 predicted proteins | sample Ectturendosymbi2_FD_188042 | JGI IMG/M metagenome (GOLD analysis project Ga0210059, IMG submission 188042) | Ecteinascidia turbinata endosymbiont from Florida, USA - Sample 2 (SPAdes) (version 2) | ecosystem: Host-associated > Tunicates > Ascidians > Unclassified | place: Key West, Florida...
AATGTTGCAGAAAGGTCGTACCAAGGTTGAATGAGCACGATGACGTCATATACTTTACGGTTTTAACACGGGCCCCTACAACAGCGATTTGACCCCCCTGGCCCAATGTGCTAGTTTCGCCACTGCCCAGGTGGTCTTTGGCCAACCCTTTGTGAGTCAACATGTTACAACACGATGTCTAAGCTGCGAAACATGAAATTTCTTATTTTTTATTTTTTTTCATCACCGTGTAATCAACTAGTGATTTATGATGTTATTGTATTTCCTCTTGCTGGATTCGTGTTATTTCGTGATTTGTGTCGCAAAAATGCATGATATCATACCCATAACCCTTCAGCATTTCGACAGATGAACATGTACCCCTGGAATTTCTTACGACAAAACATTTTATCATGATTATCATAGATACATTTAACAATAAGCACATAACGATAATTGAAAGGAATATGCACTGATGTATGTATAAATCTTTGGAAAAAATTATATGCAAATATATTTTGCTCTTCTATTGCCAACCTTAAATGTACCCCTTCGGATAGGCAAATGTACCCCTGGGGGTACTTGTACCCCAGGTTGGTAACCACTGTTTTAAAGGAAATTGTCGTTTGCAGTTGCAATATGTTGTTTGAAAGGGAATAGTCGTTTGCAATATATCTTTCGTGAAAATTGTGCCTACATATAATATTTAAATTATTAGAAAGGGTGCAGGTTCAAATTTTGCCATGGGCGCCACTTTGCATAGATGCGCCACTGCACTACAGTGGAAATAATTAATTACCTGTTAGGTTGATTGCTCTAAATACTCTCGAGTGGTGTCATTTTCTGCTCTTGAGAAAGGTTTGAGGAGTTTATGGTTATGTTGCAGTTGACTGCATCGCCTTGAACTACTGAGGCAAGCACAAGAGAAATATGGCAATTCGGGGCATTAACTAACAGGAAAGCAACCAGCAGCAATAGAGATTCATCACTGACTTCACTCTTTGCTTCCACTAGTCACCACTTTCAACTTTCTCAATTGCAAACATAGTAACAGTAGATCACCCAGCGATTACACTCTACTACTACTAGTTTGCACTATCATTATATAGGGATAAGTGAACTACGATAATTCGCTTCTGTTGACTACCACAGTGACTTGTTACTCGTGGGTACCATCTAGCGGTGACCATTTAATTTCATGTGCCGCCATCTCCAGGGCGCCACAGTTAGTACGAGATTTTCCAGGCTTCAACATGATCAATTTTTACAAACGTGCAAATGATGTAAAGGTTTTTGGGCAATAAAGTAAACAGATACATCATTCCAAGCAAAACTACGTATTTCGACGCAAAAATTTTAAATTTAGTGATTTTTTTCAGATCTAGTGAATTTTTTTTGTGAATCTAGTAATTTTTGCCGAGAAGCCTGTGGCAGCACTGATTGATACCAGTGTTGCCACTTCTGATATTTTAACATGACATCAGATGTGATGTTCTCAGATAATTTTCTGATGTCTGATGTTTTGTTGACAAACCTGATGTTGACCGGGTTATTTTTTTCGACATTTCGTCTCATTGTAGGACGAAAATAAGCTAGATTCATGATTTTTAAGTTCCTTTCATCAATTTTTCATCCCAATGTGTGTGTGGTTATCGTTTCAAACAAGAAGCTCTCTTCGCTGGTTTGAGACTAACATTATACGTAAATTATAATCGATTTCTCCATTTAATGGCAATATTTCGCTACGTTTCGGATTCAACCAGGGTAATAGCGCTTTGCTAAATTTGTTAATAGAAACATTTACCTGATATGGAACTGTAGCGTAAAATTTGATGTTATCTGATGTTGAAAAATGCAGCAATCTGGTGTTTACGAGACTGAGCCCAGTGGCAACATTGATTGATACTAAACAGCAGTCAGTAACCACTAGCTTTCGCACGCAAATAACGACGTTTTTGTGACATTTGTGCATTAGGCGTGATGCACGAGTAGAGAGTCATACTCATGTTAAAAGAACGATTATTAGGAAAAAGTTACCAGGGAAATCAAATACATTTTCACTGAACAAAACCGAAAATACTTATGGGCTCTTCAGTAGCGATTGCTAAATCTGGCAGACATTCAAATTTGTAGTTGTAGAGAAATCAGTTGCTGTTGGGGGCTCCTGACACTTAACGCAACACAGGAATGTAATACACAGTTGTGTTCTTGTATTGCTTCTGAATCACAAAAATTTTTGAAATGAGTATTTTATTTGAAAAAAACAAATTTCATCACGGGAGGCCCCCTTGCAGCGGGGTACCGGGGCAATTGCCCCCGTTGCTCCCCCTTAATCCGGCCCTGCACATTGGTATAGAAACTGCTCTTCTCACTGTTTTGTATTGACTTTGAATGATTTTCTTGCGGTAATCTAGCAGCATTAAGAAGATTTAGCTCAGGTTGCTTTTGATATGAACGATCGGTTCCATTTTAGTTCGGAAAAAAACAACATCATCAATAATCTTAAAGCAGTTCGGGCTTGGAAATATAGCCTGCTGCTGCTAGTAAAGCTGCGTAAAAGTGAGTTGAATGCTTGGAATAAATGCTGCACTGGATTCAGTCAGTACTTCACTGCATGTGTAGCTCCAGTTTTTTGTTTTTAGGTATATGTCAATATGGCATTTTTTTAGTTTGGTTCGACTTCAGCGTGTTTGGCTGTGTGCATAACCCATTGCAAGTTTTTGTTAAAGTTACAGAACAAGATACGGCTTTGACGCTTGGAAAAAAATTGCATGTGATAATATAATCACCACATTCAAATTATTCAATTAAAGCAAAAAAGATTACGGCAATGACAAAAATTTTCAGTTTGTGAACACCAACCAATTGAGAGCTAACATCGTGAATAGATTGGCGTGATACGACATTGCAGTTCTGAGTAGACTGTACCAAGTTCTTCAACACACACAGTCAAATTTATCGGGAAGGCAAATAAACAATTTTGATTTTTATTGTGAAACTTTTCCGTGTAACGTGAACTTATTCGTAGACCAAAGTTATGCAAATTATTTCGAATCTTGCAAATGTTCTGGTACCATAACAAAAAATCGACGTTGGTGAAAGCAAGTCAAACGTTCACGTAAAATCCACTTTACAAATTTGCAAGTATTTTTTCCAACATGTTCGACTGGGCAAAACAGCATATGCAAAACGAGCCAGAATTATTTTGACAGATTTGAAAATAAATATGTGTTTTCAATATTTTAATCCTGGATTATAAAGCAACACGCAAATCCAATCACCAATGTGCTTTGATCACTCGCTCCGTTTTGGTGTTTAGGCATATGATGAAAGCCGTGACGGCAGCACTTACGAAAAAAGCCGTCTCAAATGCTAAGCGTCGTTCATTCAGAAGGGATTTTTTAGGTATTGCTGCTGAAAAAAGTTTTCTTTGCAAGTATCCGGGCATCAGGCGGTGCAGTAGAAAATCAATGAGTCAGGACCGGAAAAAATACGGCAAAAACAAAAATGTTACATTCGCTCATTTGCAATAAACCACAGGAGTGCTGAATGTTGCAGCTAGCATTTGCCTGGGTGTAATTCAGATTAAGATTTCATTCGTTTGTCGTGCTTTCACATAATTTTCGAGAACTTGTTGAAAACATGTCGCATTTGCCTGTGTAATTTTACAAAAAAAATTTCTGACGAGGTTTCCAAAAATAATGTGCTGTTTTCGTATCGGGGCAAACATTTTTTTGAAATAATCTCTCACAGCGTTTTCAAAACTTTTTGCGAAAATTTCTTATCCTCTGGTAGAAACAACGTAGTAAATATAGTTCCAGCATGTAGTTGATATGTTGATATTCTAAGGCATGTAAAAAATCGATAAACTGCGCGGCTAAGTCTCTCGTATGCCGTTGAGTTTTCTTCTGCATTTTCATGATGGCTTTTTCAGCAACTGAATCTACACAACCCTCTCCTTTCTGCAAAGTAAAATTGGGCATGCTGACAAAAATCCATGTCTCTGTACCCACCAATTCTGTCGCGCGGCGAAAAGCAGCTGCCGAATGAACTGACCTAGCGCTTCGTAAAATCGGTTGGTATTTTTGTCGTTAAACGGTGAATTTGCTCTATAACCGAAAGACTTTTACACTGGTTTCAAAAACACTTTGCATTTCTCAAGCATTTTTATGCCTGATAGTCATCTTTCACAAGGCACTTCACGTAGGAGACCACATTTGCGGTCGTTTTAACGCAGTTTCAGTTAATATTTCTTACAAGACATACAAAAGCACAAAATCACCGATTGCTTTGCAGAACCATCTTGCAAATGTGCAGAAAAACCAGATGTCTCTCAGCAACGGCATAATGCGGCTTATAACTCTCATTAGCAAATTTTCTTGTTGTCTCTAGGGGAGACTGGGTAGAGTTGTTACGATTTTCACGTTATTTAGTATAACCATCAATGTACAATAGCTGCAACAAAGAAAATTTGCAGAAGTTTTGCTACATACTTCAGCTAATAAACCCAACAAACAAACCATAAAAATTCATACGCTGAGAACTTTTATTGAATGAAAAGTGAGGTGGTGTCAAGTGTAACAATTGACCCCATAGACGGGGTATATTGTTACACACCTTGGGGTAACCTGTTACAAGAACGCAAACTTGCAATTATTGCAGGATTAAACCTGTCAATTCAAATGCAGCAAGACCTCAAAGAAATGAGAAGCAATCCGTTGTGATAGGGAGCTAAACATTCACATTTAAAATGCCGTTTCTTGTCACCAGGCATTGTTTTCTAACTGCAAACACATTGAAGTTAAAAACAACGCATGCTCAAAAACTGCAAGAAAACGAAAGTAAAGTTTTAGAACACAATCAAGACATTAAATCATCTCAGTCACTGCAAGAATACAAAAAAAATTCATGCAGTGACTGGACTAATGTGGAGTGGCACTGCAAATCACAATAACAGTGTTTTAATCCTGGCAAATGTCATAAACATACAGGTCACTGCCATCACTGCAAGCTGAATGTGACCAACCTGTGCATTTTATGCACTTCACCCACATCTCACCAAGGGCAGATTTAGAGTAGACATCACTACAGACTAAAACATGCACATCAGACATGACTTTGTTTCTGTTCTGCTTGGAAGAATTGGCCCCCGAGGTTTACCACAAACGTCTGCAACTCTGATTCTTTTGAAATCTTCCCAGCAGATAATGTCAAGATAACCGAATTACGTTTTCGTGATGATGGTGTTTTCTTTTTTAACTTTTAGACTGGCTTTAAGATGAGAATGGATCATAACTCGCGCATGTCACGACACCTGGTGGCATCCTAATTTTTTCTGGTGACACATCTGATGGCATGCTTTTTATGCAGCTAGAAGCAAAGACACGGGGTATGTTGATACACTGTGTAACAACATGCCCCAAAGGTGTCTTAGAACACTCGTCGACGATTTCATAGAAAGCCACATAGGTATAACTCTGAGTGTTGTTAGCACAAGTAACTGCATGGAAAACACTTCTATGCAAGATTAATGTGACCAGATGAAAGCCTTCAACAGCACCTTAACAACAATATTTAGCCAGCCCATAAAAATTACTTTACATACCCTAAAACACATAAATCATACTAGCACAGACCTAACTTATTGAAAAACAAAGTTTTTTGCAAGCATGTAGCTCTTGGATGTGGGAATTGCCTGTGTTAATTCAAGCGGACAACCGCATTTTTAATAAAAGCTATGGGGTTTGTAACAACTTACCCTAGTAACAACTCTACCTGGTCTCCCCTATTCTGTGAAAATAGTTTGTATCAGAAGCGATTCTGTCTTCAGCAGCATAAGCGCAATTTTGTTGTAAAATGTGGGGGGGCAGCTTGGTGCGAAACGAATATATTGCGAAACCTAAAGAGACAAATTTTTGGGGGACATCGCATATAATATAGGCCTACCCACTGTCTGAAAAAGTGGGGGGACGCGTCCCCCGTGTCCCCCACCTAATTGCGCCCATGCTCAGGAGTCGTTTGTTTTTTGCAGTGCTGTCACTTCTGTCGCTGCAACACGTTTAAACAAAAGACTGCTGTTTGAAATCTGCGTAGTCATAGCCTATTTCATTTCGTTCAAACCAGAACGGAAAAGTTCTTGCAACTTACCTTGGTAATGAAATGTCGCTTTTTTGCTACATCATGCATTCTTTTTCGTATAGGCTTAAATGACGTTTCTTTCATATTGCAATTAATTTGGGGAGATGCTACCTTTGTAACAGTGGTCGCAGTAAGTTTTAGTTTGAGCTTCGTGGCATGGATTGTACTAACTAAACTGAAAACAACTGCATAATTCGCTTTTTGCAATCGAACCAATTTAGTCCTATGAAAAAAATATCGTGTTTGAGAACAGTCAAAAATAATATTATTACTCCAGTAAACGATAGCGTTGTTTGTTTTCATTACCATTTGTATTTTTCGCAGGTACTTGCACGGTCACAAACCCAGCAACAAAAACTTTGCACCGGTGAAAGATTACAGTTTTCGCTGAACAAATAGTGATGTGCACAGGCCCACAGCAACGTTGAATGAAAAACGTAAGTTTCACTAAGCTGGGAGTTCCCAAACTTCTTCTGGCCATGTACCCCTTCAGCATTTCGATAGATGAGTGTGTACCTCAAAACAGTGTTTCTCAAACTTTTCATTTCATCTCCCCCCTTACACTATCGACACGTCGTTTGCGCCCTCCAAGCCTGATAAAGCACACACAAGGTAGTACGTTTAAAGAATTTTATTAAATGGAAGTATGAAATAACTGCACCAAGCTATTAAATAGCTTAACTAAGCAATTGTATCACGACGCTAATATTACGTTCAGGAATCTTGTAAAAATAATCCGCACTGTAGCCGGACACAGACAATCCAGGGTAAAAATTTAATGGATAAATTGCTTTAACAACAAGCTCCAATGAATATCATAGTAAATTAAAATTTGCAAGAAACTAAAATGTCATAACAGTAGGCTATTGAAGTTAACTCATCGATTGATTAGTGGTAGAGCGTTTTTGTCCCCTTTGTGTTGTTTCCCCCCATCTCCCACTTTGGTTTTATCGCCCCCTTGACCCTCAAACTCTCCCCCAAGGGGGTGATTCAGCCCACTTTGAGAACCACTGATCTAAAACTTCTTATGACAAAAAGGTCGAGAAAAATAATAAAAATGTGTTTGCCCGTAAACATAGACAACAATTTCAGGCTCTTGCTTTGCGGCAGGCTGTTTGAGGAATCTCCTGCCTGGTTCTGCTCCCATCTTCTTTCAATGATTCAAGCTTGCACTCATCATTCAGCAATAATAGTTAAGTCACAATAGTGACCCACACCAAGCGAATCAATCGCAATTTATTGCGTTAAGGGAACTAGTTTCATGTGTGACACATCGCACAGGGATTGTTTTTACAGCTGGTGCGGGATTACGCACGTTTGCAGCCAATCCATTGAACACTTGGATTGCACTTTCAAAAGCTAGAATGTTAACAAAACGGTGGTTGGCCAATTTTCTCTCGATATCTACTGTAAATGGGTTATCTTGACACGCAGGCTATATAAACTACATCCTATTGAAAGCTGTTGTTGTGAATAAGTCGAAACATGATAAACAAGGAGCTCAGTTTGTAATGCATTTAGTCAATATTTTGTTCAGAAGCTTTCACTAAAACCAAAGGTCAATATCACCTTTTTTATAAAACCTAAAATAATGCCCGAAAACTTCGGGGCGGATGCAAATGCCTGGTTTTCCCCCAAACTGGTTGTGGGCCTGATTCAACTTACACGTGCATAAAACCTTGTTAAAAAGAATTTTTGACCTTTTTATTGCTTGATTATTATCTTGAGTTCTGTATTCGACTCCAGCGAGAAAGCAGCAATAAAGGCGAGTGATTAACCTCAGCAATCCAATTACAAAAGTAAATGCACTCTATGTGTATCGGCAGTCTAAGTTTAATGTATATGTGCATTTGCTGTAAAATGACAAATTCTTAATCATAAATGCTCAGTGACTATTATTTTCAGATTATGGTTGTTCAAAAAAGGGGCACCCAACAAAATTGATAGCTTAAGAAACATTTCAAAGTGAGACTGTAAAAGAAACCTATTTCTGCAAAACAGCACAAAGTTTAAATGCTGTGTGACCTACGCAATGCTGTGCGATCTATAGACTGTGCGAACCATTGTTTTGTCACAAAAAAAACAATACACTTACTTATTTACTTAAAAGTTTACCAAAAGTAGCGGTAGCGAATAGCAGTAGCGATAGCTCGCTACTATTTTTGTTCAGTAACGAGAGCACCGCTATTATTTTCAGCAAATAACGATAGCGGTAACTGCATCGACGCTATTTTCAAAGTAGCAGTTGCTCACCTCTGCTAACAGAGCATCTCAATGCATTGTTGCAAAAAGTGATTACGATTTACGTTGCAGTCTTTGAAGTGTCAACTATTGCGATCTTGGAAAACAAAGGTACAGCATAAGTCAATTTGAATTGTGATGCAGAATTTTTTCTCGAGTCATATTGAGTTGGATTAGATGTAGGCTAACACAGAAGTGATAAGACTTTGGATTTAAACAGGATTTGGATTTTAAAACGGTCTGTTTTCGGATTTGGATACGGATTTTGAATTGAAATACCGGATTGGATTTGGATTTGAAAAACCTAAATCCGTTCATATCTGATATATACCAGAGGTGGGACCGGATCCGGAGAGCCAGAGTCGACTGCGGCAGGATTCTGCGTTTTTCTTTCGGAACCGGATCGGGAACCGGAGTCAAAAAATTGTGAAAAACTGGAACCGGACCGGAGTCACTTTTCCATTTCTGCAGCTGCAGGAGTTTGTGTGGTCATTTGTTAAGAAAAAACATGGGTAAATTCCGGTTAGATGAATGATTGCAACCGAAGTCTGAACAGAAAGTCGGATTCTCAAATTTGAAGAATTGCCGGATCCGGATTCAAAAATTTTGGAGCAGGAGGGGAGTCGGAGTCTAAAAACGTGACACCGGCCACCTCTGATATATACGTGCTTTGATGCAGTCAGATTGCTTGTACTCGTCACTATTCTTTGAACACTATAATCGCATTTTACTCTGTGATTGGGTGATCGAACTTTGCAGTGTCCGTTTGATCGATGGCGTGTCGAGCCACAATGCTTTCGCATTTTACCTAGACTAGACCAAGTTAGTAATTAGCGCCCTACTCCGCAGTAGTGCTGTAACAAGTGTTACGTTTTAGCTAACAATAGTGTTAAGAATGTGTCTGTAACCCTATGGTTCTGTCTTCAATGCAGTTGCAAAAAGTGTCTGTAACCCTGTGATTTCGCCGGCTTCAGTGTCTTGTACTACATTCTGTATTGTCTGTTTTATCAACCTGCGTTCTGCAGAGTGTGTGTGTTCATACTATGGACTTCGTGTCTGCTATAAACAAATAAATTAAATTAAATACCAATCGTACATACTACAGATGTTTTTCAACGCGAACCATCCAAGCGGAACGTTGAAAACATTCGGTGCGACCAGTGTTGCCACTCGCGGGGAAAAATCCCTGCAGTAGAGATTTTTAGGCTTTTGTAGGGATTAGGTAGCCTAATGCCTACGGGAAAAATCGCCATTTTGTAGGCATCCGTAGGATTTTTGTGTTTAGAATTTTTATCGATTTGTTTCTACGTGTGTGATACTTCACGGACGTGTTTGGTGAACAATTTATTATCAGCGCACTTGCAAAACGCACTGTAAAATGCGTTTTTTCCAATTTAGTTATGATTAAGGCAGTGGATCCTAGTAGTTCTTGTAGTAACGTAAGTATTGAACTGTAGTGGCCAGGTTTCTGGTGGGCAGAATTGCATTCTGCGTGAAAACCAAGGCTTAGCCTACTAGTACAGGTGTAGCCTAGTATTCCAATTGGCAAAGATTCATTGTAATACGAGTACAATATATTATGCACGTACAGTGAAGAAAAGTAGTTGTTATGCAATCATTGCAATGTGTTTATAATTGCATTCAGTGGCATACGCAGAAAATTTTCATGAAGGAGGGTTTCATTGAGTGGCATATGGTGGTCATTTGTATTTGCCAAATACACCAAATAATTTGGTGTCCGCTGTTTGTGACGTCACAAGTGATGTCATATTCCTGTTTCCAAACCAATGTTTTGGCGAAATTTGTTGACATAATATGCATATTTTTCTACATCCACACCCCTTTTTTATGTGTCATTACTCATTGCACTGAATATAAACTATTAGCGCTCCAAGTTAGGATATTGGAACAAAATACACTTAACACTACGACACAGCAGTTCATTACTGCAAAAATATTAGGCTGCGCATTAAAACAAGGGAGTAATGAAAAATACATTAGCCGTAGAAGACAAATCAGCCGTAGAAGACAAAATAAAGACAATTGTTTTGGATAAAGTGAACTATCGCGGAACACAACCTTAAGCATGCGTAGTGGACGAAAGGTCTGCAGAAAGTAGTGAGATGGTTTCTGGATGCAGAGGATAACGCAGATTCCTACCAAAACCTAATTATTACTTTTTGGCTCGTTTAAAATGTTTTTTTGCATGCAAATTTTGCATGCAAATTCATTCCATAGTATTAATATTTAAGTCGACAAACTGAAAAGTAAAAAGTTTGCGAAATTAATTAATCTCCTTTGCACAGGTAATAAAGTTTTTGTAAAATATCAAGCTCAAGGGAGGATTAACCCTAACTCCCCCTTGTGTACGCCCTTGATTGCATTACCTCAAAACACTGCTGAGGTTGAAGTAACTTTCTCGTGCTTGAACAACAATTAAAACAAGCTGAGAAATTGCCTGGCTGTGTGCACTTTGGAAGCAACAATTAAGTCTAGTGAGAATTTTACAGGTGACTTTGAAGTCAACCAAAGACTTATGCATTTACATAGCAAAGCAAGAAAAACATAATTAAAAAAATTGGAAAATTCTGAAGCGGTTAGTATTATCACTGATGGGACTTTTTTTCTTGTGAATTGCAACCAGCTAAAGAGTTGCAAAGGATTATGCTTAAAGTTTATTGCGAAAGGTGCTGGCTAATCTTAGAAGACACGGAGATAATTTTTTTTGAAAAAATTGATGTGCAGTCATGCAGTGGTGCTTTCTGTAAGTGGAATGATGCTTGTTTTACATAATGTAATTTTGATCTTGCTCTCTTAATTATGCAATGTATCATGTTGTGTTTCCAGGCCAGATGTTGTAGCTGAAGATGATTGCGTTTTTTGTTTCAGATTGTCTGTGTAGGGAAATGTAGGGATTTTTCATTCTTATTGTAGGGAAGCTTCTTAATATAGAGTGGCAACACTGGGTGCAAAATGCATAGGCCATAATAGGTGAACGGGAGTTAGGGAAGTTTTGTTGTTGTTTAGATTGAACAGTACTTCCCGTTTCGCCTGCATTTCAAGCTGAAATACTTGGAACACTTCGTATAAAACCTGTTTACAGCGATTTTTAACTTAGTCTTTAGCTTAGCGTTATCTTAGGGTTAGGTTAGCATGACCTTAGTGTGAGGTTAGGATTAGGAATATGGTTAAGTTTTAGGTTTATCTTTTCGTTACATGTATTTCCTTTCAACTAAGCCTTTTGCTGCTGCCATCCTGGTGGCAAAATAGACACTGCCATAAAAAAACTCATAACCTCGGTTGAGAGCTTGTGATGAAGCTCCATTCCAGTAGCATAAGCCTATTTATGATATTTTATTGCGGACTCATGGTCCATATCACAGACACAAGAGCACAAAAAGTGGTAAGCTATACATCAGTGCACATTACAGAAACGGTGTTTGCACATGACCAACATTGGGAGGAGCAAAGCAGTTTATCTTCACCACAGCTGTATCGTCATTTGCAAAAGCACAGAAAATGGATAACCATACAGTAGGGCATTACACAACTGGTGTTAGTACGCGTCCAACCTTGAGAGGAGCAAAACACTTTCCCAGCACTTCTTTTTTATGCTTGGTGTGTACATAGTGACCACATATTATTACTACACAAAAGCAATACTGATGAGACGCAAACTCCGAAACAATTCACAGACAACTACTGCATTTGGTCTCCATACAGGAGTGTTGAATCATTGAGGAAAAATGAAGATTTGTAAAAAGCACCAGACATTTGAAGCCATCGAATAAAAAAGTTGGATGAAGATGTGCATCGTATAAAAAATTGATACAGTTGTTTTTTAGCACGGCATCAAAGGTCCTGACATAATGACTAACCTGGTGTGGGCGTATATCTCCAACATAAGATGAATGCATTTGCATAGCTATCAAAAAATTTGTCCAACAATTGATTTTATACAGTACAGTTAATAAACGCACAAGTGAGGAGAACTACTGTAGGAATTACAGTATTAGTCTTAACAAACCACGTTACTCAATCTAATTACTCTAGCCTATTGTCTTCTCTTAACTATATATAGCATTTCTTCAAATGAAATTGTGTATTGGTTAGACTACTTAAATCATAAGATTCTTTTTTGAATAAGAGCTGATGATGCCTATGTCGTTGACAAAATATATACTCTGCAAGATGTTACAATGCGTGATTCTTTGCTGAGAAAGGATTTCTTTTCATAGACTTAAATCATAAATGACATTCTCTGCCGTTGCTACCTATGTGCCGTCTACTCTGTGATGCTGTACTGAGTAGGCCTACAGGGGGCACGCTGTTTACTTAAAGGGAGTGTCTGTTTTGTCTAGATGAAATGTAGTGATCGATTCTCTGAGTTTTCAGGCTTATACCATGTTTCCACTTTTGCTTATGCTACCTGCTGAACAATTAATCGCCCATTTCCAAGCATTTAGGTGCAAGCGGATACAGCACCAGACGGGCTTGTTTTCAACATTCTGCTTCATTGCACACAACTGTCGGAAAGGTCTATTGCCACAAAATCCAGGCCAGACTGGCTGGAATAAAGTTGGTGGACTAATCCTGGTATCTTGATTTTTTCATGGTTGCTTAGTTGGGTGACAGGACAATGCTCATACAATGACTCATCTGTCTCGTTGATTGCAGTTTTTAAGGATTCCAGCCTAGTCTGTATGCAATGAGAACCTTCCCTATAAATAAGTCTAAGCAACGTTATTTTGTTGAGTCTCAAACCTCCGCTCCAAAGCAGGGGTTCTCAACCGGGATAAATTACCTCCCAAAGGGGTAAACTTTACCTATCCTAGGGATAAATTTAATGATGCTGAAGTTACAATGCTATGTTTTTTTTCTACAGTGCTAGCACGGTTCCCACGCGGTATTGAAAGTATTGAAAAAGTATTGAATTTCAAAATTGTTTTTCAAAACCTTGAAAAAGTATAGAATTTTGCCAAAAATGTACATTAGGTAATGAAAAAGTATAGAAATTCTGAATGGAAAAGAAGTCTCAAGTACCTGAGCAAAATTTTACTGAAGGCAAAGCATTTTAATATTTATGCAGTGTTTATGCAATGTGCAAAATTGGCTTTCATGATTAGGAATTTAGAAAAAAAGAGAAGTAATGGTATTGAACTTCTTCAATTTAGTATGGAAAAGGTATTGAAAAAGTATAGATAATGATTTTTAAAAATGCATGGGAACCCTGTGCTAGTGAGTAAACAAAAATGGGGTAAATTTTGTTGGGAAGCTGGCAAGGGATAAAAAAGGTTGAGAACCCCTGCTCTAGACGACTAGTCGGCAGTGTCAGTAACACCAGCGTAGGGGTGTACCATCAGGGTAGGGATGTACCACCAACGTAGGGTTTGATTAGGAAAGCAATTGATTGTTCTTAGGCAGGGTTGCCAGTTTGGCTTTTTTGAGGCCAAATTTGTAATTTTAAGCCTTTTTTCAACTGCTTCATATGTTTTTTTTTGAAAAAAGGCCGAATGAAATTTCGCATTTTTTGGCGAATTAGATTTTTTATATCGATTTGGTAGGTTTTAAGATGAATTTGACTGATTTCTGGGACTGGCAGGTTTCTAGACACTATTTCTGGACATAGAATGATACATTTTAAGTGGAAACTGCACGAGAATTGAAATTCTTGTTTTGCTGTTTCATGCTTATACATACTCATAGGTTTGCAGTTTTAGGTTACTCTTCAGCAAAACCAAAAGTTTTGAGAAGTTCGTTAATGGAGTGAGGTTTATCCTTTTTATGTATAAAATATGTAAATTATGCCTTTCAAAAGCGTGTTTGGGTGTTTTAAAGGTGTCGTCATGTATTTATTGTGTATTTGGCTTTTTTAAGGGTTGATTTGGCCTGGCTTTTTTAAGGGTTGATTTGGCCTTTTTTGCTTATGACTACCTGGCAACCCTGTTCGTAGGGAGTTGACTTACACTCACAGTAGAAAGCAACTGATTGTACCACCAGCGTGGAAAGTTCATTTAGAAAGCAACTGTTTGTAGGCTACCTCCACCTTAGTGAGTTTATTTAGAAGGCAACAATTGTACCTAGAGTGTAGGGAGTTGATTTATAAAGCGACTGTTTGTACCACCAGCGTAGGGGTTGATTTATAAAGCAACTTTCTATGCTGGAGGTACAGAGAGTTGCCTTATAAATCAACTCCCTATGCTGGTGATACGTCCCTACACTGGAGGTACAACCCTACGCCAGTGGTACTGACCCCGCTGACCCTTACTCAACCTCTACACTGTAGACTACTACAGTATAACAACACCTGCAGTTGTTTAATTAATGAATGTTTTTGACTTACGTTGTTTCATGCAGTATGTGTTGTCAATAAAAAATCCTCAGTTTTTTAACACATATTAATGAGTGGTTTGCCCAGAAACAAGTGCCAGATGTCGTGTAGTTAACCACAATTTTTTGATTGTGCCAACTTAGCCACAATGTAATCATGAAAAATGCATCTTTTTGCCCATGATCTGCTTCTTTCTCTTTACAGTCTGCAATTCTACAAACGACACATTAAATCTTTACATTTTGAAATGAAAAATATTAGATTGCCATCGGTGCCCAGAGTAGAATTTGTTAAGGAACGTTGACCTTTGTGGTATAGTAATTTTGATGACCATGACGTTTAGGTGTCACCAATCATTATCTCAACTAATCTTGTCGATCCATGTGGCACAGTAAAGAAAGTGTTGATTCTGTGGAAGTATATATTGCATGTGTTGTTTTTTTTGGTATTTGTTGAGGAGTGTGCCAAGTGAAATACTGCAAATTTAATTGACTGAAGTTCGTTGTTAGGTCGATTGTCTTTGTTAGCATTAACTTGACCTAACTGGCTGCATTATACATGAAAACAACATTTCGTTTTTTGCAGCTATTGTTTTTGTAGTACAGTTTGATGATGCTCAAGATTCTTTGATGCTTTCTGGTGGTAGCAGATTGCAGTTCTAGTCTTCTAACAATAACATTGCTGTGAGACTGAAATCATAAAAGCTGAAAGGTATTTGTTCTTGTCTTTGTGCAGTATCATTGTCCATTAGCATTTGTTGCATGGTTTGACGATCTCTTGAATGCATGCAAGGTGTTAACTCTCTAGCATAATCCATTCACAAGTTATGGCCGATTGGGGTTTTTACTGATTTGATTCTTAAATGAATATCTAATGCTGTTTTGTCTTACCGTATTTTCAGGACCATAAGGCACAGTATCAAAAATTGAATGATAGCTGTTCTTTTTCATACATAAGGCACACCGGATTATAAGGCGCATTATGAATTAAATGAAGCAAAACTTAGTAAGTCAAAGTGTATAAGGCACAGTATCAAAAATTGAATGATAGCTGTTCTTTTTCATACATAAGGCACACCGGATTATAAGGCGCATTATAAATTAAATGAAGCAAAACTTAGTAAGTCAAAGTGTAATCAACTCTTTCACAATAACTCACTAGTGCCGAAGTTGCCCGAATGAATGAGTCATCATTGGGAGTTTAATCTGTTATTATATGCAAGGGGGTTTAATCTGTTACTTATTGAATTCCTAAGTAATTCGCTAGACACGAATCGTATAAAATAAAAGTTGTACACGTGTTTGATTTGGTGTGTGTGCGCAATGTAGTCTGGAGCCCCACAGAGCAATATGATCTGTGGCATATGATAGCTACTCTCGGATGTTGCTCATTGCAATTGTTGTTGGTTCATTATGGGTCATTCCATGTCAGGTGATCCAGCAAAATGGGGATTTTTCATTTGACCCTCACCAAAATTCACGAAATTTTAAGGGGAAAGATCTCAGGCTTCTGAGCTCAACAAAGTTGGAATTTTTGAAATCAGACCTGTATTTCCGAAATTATGAGCATTTGAAATTTTGATGTTTTTCAAGAGTATTGAACTAAAAAATTCTTGGGGTTTTGCTGTTGGAACTTCAACTGATTGTCACTCCTTACCTCTGAATATTTTCATTCAATATTTTGCAGTAAAGTGGGAGGCTCCATGCTGAGCAAAACAACACAAAGTTTTTCAATGGTGACTTTAGAACCCTAGTTAATCATTGTTATAAGGCAACATGTTTTTCATGTACATTCAAGCATGATGATATTTGAAATACCTATAACTCAAATAGTGTGTTACCTCAATTTTTTTATGGAAGGGCTGGTGTTATGGAGATACTACTGTATCTTGGTCACCCATGCTTATTTTTGATCTTTAGGCAAAAAAAATTATATGTTTGTATAATAGTATATATCCATAAAAAAATTGTTAATCAAAATTATTTTTTTGAAAATATTATCATGAAATTAATAAAACTTGATTTTTTAAACTAAATGTAACATTTTTAATTAAACCTAATTTAATTTAACACTTTGAGAGCCGGCGTACGATATATTCGTACTTAGATTTCGGCCTAAAAAACAACAGTTTTTGGTTGACTTACCAACACCCTAGCTCCTCCGCCATTTACGCTAAAGAGCTGTTCAAGGGCTCAAATGGATCGGCCAGTCTAGTAGATGCACTCGAAAAAACATTTGTTTGGTTGGGGTCTGCGGATTTTTTGTG
>Ga0210059_1007811_pt1 | contig 16955 bp, 11 predicted proteins | sample Ectturendosymbi2_FD_188042 | JGI IMG/M metagenome (GOLD analysis project Ga0210059, IMG submission 188042) | Ecteinascidia turbinata endosymbiont from Florida, USA - Sample 2 (SPAdes) (version 2) | ecosystem: Host-associated > Tunicates > Ascidians > Unclassified | place: Key West, Florida...
GAAAAACTAAGAAATAAACATCAATATTCTGATTGCTAAGGGGGGGGCTTGAGCCCCTTCAGCCCCCCCCCCTGGCTGCGCCTTTGTTGATGAATGCTGACTTGTATGTTCAAGCGTACTGTTTCAAAACACGTAACATATCCAAGTTGATAAAACATTTAGCATGTAAAATTGTGCAGTTTAACCGCCCATTTGTTTATGAATTATTATAATACTTGATGAAGTTTTCGTCTGATCCTCATAGTTTCTGAGATGAAGATATATATACTGACGTTTTTTTCTCTGGTATTTCGCGTTTTATAAAGACATTGATCTGTATCGACGATGTTTCGTAATGAGACTACTTTGTAAATATTTTTCCTTAGCCACTGTTTCCCACATTTGTTACACAATCGCAACATCATTGAAAGTAGCACGTCAGATGAAAAGCAAAAGCGCTGATTGGTCGGCTGGAGGGCGTTGCTCGTTGCAACGTACGCATCATAGTTCAATTCGTTATGGCAGGAAGTTGGAAAAATTACAAAGGAGACAAAATCAAAAAATCAAAATCTAGGAAATTATTTTCACGAAAAACACATTACAGGAATATGCTGAAACTCATGACAGTAACTGATTGATCATAACACGATTCCCTAGAGATTATTTTAGATCTGCACAATGCTTCACAATACGCGGTGACAACAAATTCAAAGCCCCACCTTCCATGATCACGATGACCGTATCCTTAAGAATAGTAATGGTCGTGCCCAACACCAGTATGGAGAATAGGAAAGTGCAGATGGGATCAGCAATCTTGTAATCAGGCTGCAATTAATATAGCCAAAAGCAAAAGACGTCATTTGAAAAAGCCAAAGGTAAGTCTGGGTAGGTTGCACCAAGGAAATTCTTATATCCCCAAACATTGTAGCATGCAAGCTTTGGTAAACATATGTTAATTGCAAAAAGCATACAGTGACCAGCGCGCCCCTTTCAGGTAAGTTTCCCCCTGGCTCAAACCTTTAGTTACGCCACTGGAGAACGCTTTTTGCCAAGCTACTATTCACTAACTACCTAACCTACAGACCCATGTCTCTCAGTACGTTTCTACACTGAAATGCGTCACCTGCTGCAGTCGTACGACCCAATGAGAGCTGCATGAGTTAATTAATTACTATGGTTAATTGCTGCTGTGGTTAATTAATTGATATTAATTACCGTTAATTGCTGTAAACCATTCGTATTTGAACCCTACGTTTGATAAGGACAGCGTAACTGTTCGACAATTTGATTTCTACGAAGATGGGCTCATAATTCAATCGGTTCTTTTGCTCACTGAATGCAGCACAGACGTCTACGTAATAAGCCTCTAAAACAAAGTCATTAGGGTAGCACGATATCTGGGCATGAAATGAAATGACAAAAGTATGCAAACAACGCAAAGCTTCGCTTTTTCTAGTGTAGTTGATTAATTCGAGTCAAATGACATTTTTTAGCTCTGCCTATTGTAACGATTTACATGGGCAATTGTAGGGCTAACTTCAGAACCCTGTGGATGCAATTTTTGAAGCATGATCTCTGATTGTGCATAACGGGGACGTGTTGTTAGATATAACAGGGCTGGCTTAACCATCAGGGTGTTGGTGGTGAATCTTAACTGTGACTAAGTGAAGCGTTAATATAACCAGAAACGTTGTTATGTAAGCCAAATGCCACTCAGGTAGAATCAGAAAGTCATTTTTGAAAATAATGCTTTGCTTTCAAGTGCACGACAAGACCACCGAAGAGAAACAAACGGCGACATGATTTTTTGAAAGAGCTTTTTCGCAAGGTCAGAAAAATGCGGCTGTCCTTCCCTGCGTAGAAAGCTCCAATGTGTTCCACAACTGATTTTACTTTACAGGTTATGAGTCTAGTGTGTTTTTAGAAAAACTCCAGTGTGGCTAACTGCAATCAGACACGCAGTTTGGAGGGCGTCTATGACTAAAGACCATCTACTCATATTTCTAAATACATTTACTTATACGAGCACAGCCCAATTGCCGATATGCAACCTCACCTTAAAATATATGATGAACGCTGCAGTAAGAACGCCAAGACTCTGCAGCAGATCTCCTATTACGTGGATGAAGGCTGCGCGGACGTTGACATTGCCACTGTCCATCTTGTCATCCCTTTTAGCTGCAGCAATACACCACAACAAACACAAGCAACAACAAGTTTAGTCAAAAAAGAGCTTAATAGCAAGATTACCAAAGCTGTGGCTTGTTTGTTATACATAGTGAATTCGCTGCCTTTTCTGTTCTATCAACCTTACAATGGCATTGCATTGCTTCTGGCAGATGCATTAAATCATAGTTTTGTTTCTTCAGCACAGGCTAATTTTATTCCTATTGACCCATTTAAAACCACTGATGCAAGCACAAAAAATATCTTCTACCACGCCGAGTTAATTTTATGCTTTTATCACCAACCACCCTTGAGGCAATACTGACAAATATTAATGGATTAGACTCAAAATAGTCATGTGGACACGATGATATCCCGGTGCACGCTTTGAAATCGCCATAAATGTTTACTAGCACCTCTTCTCTCAGATGTTATAAACGAATATATGTGCGTTAGTGTATTTCCAAACAACTTGAAAATTGCTAAAGTGGTTCCAATTTTTAAGTTGGGAGATAGTGAAATTCCCACTAACTACAGACCGATATCAGTACTAACATGCCTGTCAAAAATATTTGAAAAAGTGTTGTACGTAACACTGAACGATTATGTTACGAAAAACAACTTGATGAATAAGCAACAGTGCGATTTTCACAATAAGCATTCCACATCCCTGACCATTACAGACTACCACAAAAAGTTTCTCTGAAACCTCTATAAAAACTTATATCTTGTGCGGTGTACTTAGATCAGAGAAAAGCCTTCGATTCAGTGCATCACTCCACATTGCTGAAAATACCTGAGCACTACGGCGTAAGAGGAAATGCGTTTAAACATTATGCTAGCACAAAAGTACTGTGTATTGTATCACAGCGTAATAAATTAACGAGTACAATATGGAATTATTGCCTGGCAGCTCTATGTTATCTACTCATGTACAGTCAATATCGGTTGTTTTAAATCGTGCAATGAGATGTTTGAACATACATGAAACTGCTACTCGTAAAGTTACTAGCATTCATATAACGCAGAAAATTCTACAACTAAAATATATTTACAGTCTTTAAGTGAGCAAATTCGTGTACAAATACAATAAATCTCAGCTACCGGCTACATTTAACAATTATTTTAAATTCATTACAAATGTACATCCATCTAATACGAGTCCAACTAAAACCCGGAATTTTGCATTGCCGAAGTCACGTTCAAACTCAGGTGTGAAAATGTTGAGGTACAGTACAATAGAAATCTGGTCAGAAATTCGTTTAGAAATAAAAAATAAACGGTGTTTGACACGTTTCACAGCGGAAATGCAGAAAATGTGCTACTCGGGTACTACAGCAGAGACATTGTTGGCATTCCTTTTTTGTTGGTGTGCGTTAACGAAGTGCACTGATTATTATTTAACGCTGTTTTACTATGAAAATATTTTCATAGGGTATTCCTGTTTTTTATTTTACTCAATTTGGTTTTTGTTTCGTTTACTAAGATTGCCGCTTCAACTCTAGTCTTCAAGCGGACTATAATTCATTTGTCTACCAAGTAGTAAACGAATTTCCGTTCTATGCATGAATCATCACGTTGACTGAAAACGCATTTCACAACCACATAATTGGACGCCTTGTTCTCAGTTTGCTTAAATTCTGGTGACACACGTTGCAGTGCTGCATGCTGTATTAGTCTATAACTGTCGTGATGCATTTCTTCCTTAGCTATCACGAATATTTCCAATACATGTGAAAAATTTAAAAGTTTGATGTGGCAAAGGTAAACCAATTTCTTCTGGCGGCTTGAACTTACCCGTATCACTTTTTGCTTCGATTAACAATATAAACGCATTGCGCATATCAAACCCTACACTCAGAGCAACAGACTTTTACTTTTACTTTCACCAACTGTTCCTAGCCCTCTAGGGGTCTGCAGCCCCAATGTCCCCCAGTCATTCGCAGCCTCCCACTCACTCATGCATTTTATCAATCGGTCTACTTGGAAGTTATCACAGCACTATGCAACGGTGCTGAACATATACGAACCATGTTGGCGTCATCCACGCGTGTGTTGTTTACTGGCACCACATGTCTGTGCTTGTGTTTCATCAAAGTAATCGTGTTAGCACTATTAAGGCGTATGCTTTTCTATTACCGCCGCGTGTCTATTTTCGTGTTCTTTTATGTACTTGTTACAGCCATGTATGCTTGAGTCTACTGCGTTGCGTGTGGAAGTGGAGACGTTATGCAATACAAGACGTTCTGGTATAAATGATCAGGAGTGCAAATCCGCTTTAAGACCACCAGATCTCTGGTTGCTGAAATGCACATGAAGCTGAAGCTCACATCGTACAGCTGCGCGTAAAAATACCACCACTATATTCGAGCACAGCACGTTTCCAGCTGCCTCTGTAGAGTAAATTCAAAACATATGGCCCAGCAAGTTTGGCGTAGGCCTCCTTTTCAGCATCGGAGATGTCTACTACAGTCACGCATAACTGAGCAGCAATCACCGCATGAGAATAACCTTTTAGGTGTCGTTTACATTTCACGCCAGTGATACTGTAAGGCTGGGAAAACGTAGATAGACCGCAAGCATTCACTGCCATTCTGTTAAGCGCTTCCAGTTTCGTAATTAAGGGTTTTGAAGCGACCGGGTGGAAGTTCGAACCAAACGTTTGCTCTGTGTCGTCGTATTAAAATTTATTTCTGCTTCAGTTTTGTTTGGTACGCTGACCAACAGCTGCTATGCAGGCGCATAAGCACGGGTGGATGTTCGGTCCAGCATTTTCTACCTCAAATGTTAAGATCACCGATTAAAACGCAAGGGTTTCTGACAGGGGTTTGAAAGACAGCCACAAGTACACGTAAGGTTATATACAAATTGCAGGTTTTCACACATGGAAAGCGAATCAGGACTAATTATTTTCTGTAATATCTTCTTACCGCAGTTAATAGCGATATTAATTTGGAGAAGTTCCAAGAACTTCAGCGTTATAACATTGAACTTCAACGTAAATTAGATATTTCTAATCATGCAAAGATAAACAAAAGAGTTATATGCTACTTTTAGAAATGTATAAACAGAAACGTATCTCACAGAAAACTCTAAGTTATTCGGAATCAATTTTGCGAATTAAAGAAAATCATGAATATGAATTGGCTATTTTCATGTGTAAAACTGCAAATAGAACGTGATCGAAAACAATATTTTGAAAATAACTTTGTCGTTTGATACTTGCGCTTAACTTTGTTCGTTTTTCGCGCCAATTTTTGTAGTCGTGTTTTCCTCTTACCGTGAAACTGAATTTTGTGTTTGTAGGTGGTTGAAGCTGATCAAGTTGCAAACTATTAATTTCCTTATTACAGCAGCAACTAAGTTTTCGACATTTTAAAAATCTAGTTTTTGCTTGTGGCCCAACGGTGATCAGCGCAGCTGCGTTTCGGTGAACGAATTCAATTCATACAACAGGCTTCTTCACGCAGTCACCAGTTTTAGATCATGATTATTGCTGGCAGTGAGCTTACAGTGAACGAATTTCGATCCGGATGCAGGAGGTTTTGACTGTCGCAAGTCTAAACATTGACATTAATAAATTGTCAGCCACTAAATATTTATTGGGGTCAACGCAGAATGTTGTAGCTATCGCAACGATCTAACGGTTCCGAGAAGATTGCACGAGTTTCAAAAACGTGCGCACATCATCAACGCGCGGTCCCGTTTGCGTTTCATGTCTCAGCAACGTACGGACAATGAATAATGAATTGGCCAAAAAATAAAAACTAAAAGCAAGGAATAATAATTGGAAGTCGGTGTCCACTTATTTTTATCCAGAAAAATTCCTCTTAAGGACCTGGTCGTCATCTGGTGATTTTTTTCAAAAACAAAAGACAATCACCTTGTTTGCAGCTCAAACGTAGAAACCGACCGTCTATTGGCTGGTTGTTAAGCACACAGAGTGGATTAACGAGCCCATTAAATCGACTTCGGTCATATGTCGTTACTGTCAATCTGAGGTGATCGATTTTGGTTTCTCATTTCGTGCATCGCCGCTACGATGCTTGTAGTTGGCAGTGAAACAACATTTTTTGTGTCGGGACTAATTTTTAAGTTGCTTTCAAGAACATTTTTGATTGAAGTACTAATGCTGGCCTTAGCACGGTAGGATAGCTTTGCTAGCAAAAGACCTAACAGATATATTTCCGCCGTTCGTACCAAAGATTTCAAAGCCTTTTGTGCCTGAGCGTTTTTAGAGCAGAGGCTCTCAACCTTTGTTTAGTGACGTGCCCTTTGGGCAGTATTTTGTCTATCAAGTACCCCTTGACTGTACTCATATCCACAACAAATGGAAATGTACCTGGGATTGCTGTACATTTACGTTTAGTATTCGTTATGAAGCCACCTAACCAATTAGTGTATCCCTTGGAGCACCTTTACGTACCACAAGGGTACACTTGCGTTTGGTTTTAGGTAAAACAAGCAACATTTTTTAGCTCGACCATGCCATGTGATAATTTTCAACATCTTACCGTCAACAGCCTCCGAAGAATCACTACGAGACTCAGCATCTTCATTGTGGCCGTGACCTTCATGTGAGTGGCCACCGTGTCCGTGCGAGTGTCCGTGGAGATGTCCATGCTCATGCAGGACTATGCCCATTCTGGAAATTTACAAAAAACACGCGTTAAAGCATTGCCCCTTTTGCTTGGGTGTGACAAACAACCTAGATGAATATTTACGGTTACAACTAGTACAAACTGTGGGTAATATCTGGGATCCAGGCAAACCGTTTTTCAAATGCGGAAAATCTCCGGGGTGCAGTTACGGTTTGTTAAAATTTCTTAACCCTGGTTCTGTGGCCATTTTCATGTGATCATTACCTTGCGTACACCTTGACATTAGGCAGCAGGCATTATTTACGAGCTTAGAGGGAGGTTTGGAAGTTTAGGGTCTATCACGTTACGAGCATTGAAATTAAGAGGAACTTAAAGATTTGAAACTTAAAAAATTTGTTTTTGTTTGTGTCTTATTGACAAAATGGTATGATACTGTAACTATGACGTTATTTTAGATAACACCGTAAAGATGTCTTCATTCATCCTAAACTTCAATAGGTATGCAGTAGTTATGGAAAGAAACCTACAAAAGTTATACTGTCAAAAACAATACATTACTCCTTTATGATTAAACGCATAAATGAAGTAGAAAACACTCATCAACATACATAATATTGAATCCAACCGCCAGAGACGCTGTAATCAGCATCGTCTCTCCATCAACTTTGTAATCTTTGTTAATAAGACGCATCACTGCCAGATACACCAGCACGCCGGTTACGACCCAGATAGCGAATACGCTAATCATCGCTCCAACGATTTCTGAAACGCAGTATAAAAAACGAGTGAATGCATATGAGTGCCTCAAGAAGCCGTGTAACAGCACGCTCGCGTAGCTGTGGTTTGCTTTTTTTAAGTTTGTTTCAAGTTTTCAGTAGACGAGTACCATACGATTAGTTTTCGTCTGCAACGTGTGAAACAACTTTAACCTTAAAGCTGTTGAGGTGTTCAACTGCGGTTTTTGATGGGGTGCTATATTTTCGTGCAGTGGGATTTTGTCTGAATATGATTTCAAACTAGACATCTACAATGCATAGTAGCAAATCTAAGTTCACTCTTTTTGTGGTGGTACAGAGCAATTGCACTCACAGCCAAAAATGGTAAGCAAAAAAGTCAATAAAATTCACAATTAAAGCCAGGGTTGCGGAGTCAGAGCTGGAGTGGGAGTCATAAGGAGTCGGAGTTTTGGGTGGAGTCATAGTCGGAGTCAGATTCCTAACAACACTGAGAGTCGGAATCGGATATTTTTTGTCCGACTCCGACTCCGGATGTCCAATTGGATCATTTTTTACATCACACTCCTAAATTGGGAATTTCTGGTACAACTTCTTTTGTTGAAATGGTACAACTTCTTTTGAAACTTTTGTTGAAACAGACATTTCTTGCTGTGTACCACGACCTTCATTGATTTTAACAGCCAAATTTCATTCCCTTTATGTTAAGGAGTCGGAGTCGGAAAATTTGGAAAGGTCGGGAGTCGGAGTCGGAAATTTTGGAAAGTCGGAGTCGGGAGTCGAAGTCAGATATTTTACCTACGACTCCGCAACTCTGATTGAAACTCTTACAGAAGATTTAAATAGCCACGTACCGGCACGATGCCAACCAAAAGTCATTTTCTTTGAGATCGGTCTTGCTGCCACTTTAAGAGCAAGGATGCTGATGAGAAAACTGCTGACATCCGTTAACAGATGACTTGCATCTGTCATTACGGCCAAACTGTTGGCCAAGTAACCTCCTGCAACGCAGATCACAAAGAAATTATTTAATTACGAAGTTTAGTAGGTTCTCCGCTTCAAAATCACTTTATTCCTGTAAGCAAACAGTTCTTGATAAAGACTAGTCAAGATATCCTGAAATTGTTTAAAGACTAGTCAAGATATCCTGAAATTGTTTCAAAAACCTTTGATTTCAACGTTGAAATTGCATTTCAATTACATAAAAAGATTTGTAACTGTTTTAAAGACAAAATTTGGGATGTAAATGTCTTCATCATATTACGTTTGTTAGCAGCAATTTCCAACGATTACGTTTTTGCAAAATATTGCCCAAAATGCAAATAACATATGCAAATGCTACATTAATCAGCTTTAGTTTTTGGTGTAAACGGAAACCCATCAGCATTATTCGCCGACTTTAATCAAATTGAAAATCTACCACCAAAAAGAAAGCCTAACATCAAAAAGCAAGCAGACTTATACAAGTGTTTCATATTTTGAAGGATGAATTGATGTTCTCTTCGACGTTTCTACCAAAAAGCAGAAAGTGATCAAATAAAAAATTTAAAAGTCTTGTCTAATTGAACTCCAAGCCAGAGGTTTTAATTTGTTTAACGCTGATTCGCTGGTCACTAATTGCATTTCACGTAAATCAGGTTTTTCGTTGATACAATTGTTGTCATTCCCTTCATGGTGTCTTGTGGCTACTCGTACGTAGTAGGCAGAACATCACTTCGAGAAAGATTTTGTGATCAAACATCTTGGGTTTAACTACTTGTTTTGCAATAAAAATGCACTTGCAACATTCGACATTTCGTACGATTAGTGATTGACACGTTTCCGAACCTTTCAACTATTAATAACAGTGGGCGCAGCTCTCATTTAGGTCAAAAGAAAAACACTGAAAATAAATTTCACTGCAGAAGACTGAAAAAAAATTAGATAGTGCTTAGCTTCCCAGGTGTATATATTGCAATAAGCAGGTGAACTAAGTTATGGGCTTCTCCTAGGTGGTGATATTTAGCTGGAGGCAGCAGCAAAGCAAAACCTTTTAAGATTGTATTTGCTGTTGTGCAAACGCCGTTAGCAGAATGAAGTGATACGGCATTGGCTGAACAAACAAACCATATATACAGTAACGTCGCGACTGACGAACCTGAAACTTGACGTGACATTTACCGGTATCGTATCTGCGATTCTGCGTAGAACGTCAACCCGCAGCGAATAATAAGCCGGGCCCTTTTGCATGATTAATGAAGTAGTCCGATGGATTATTCGCACCGCAAAACGTCGACTAACAAAAAATTCGAGGAATAGATAATCGCGTTGACTTCTCAATCTGTCATTATACACACCGCAGAGAGTATTTGCCTTGGAAAAAACGCGTCGTTACTGGAAAGTAATCCACTGAGATTTCGCGAGGACTGCGTAAGAACCCACGATGCCATGTCGTTCTTTCCTGCGGTTTCTATTCCGAAAGTATTAAAGAGTTAATCGATGGCACTTCAAACTTAATTATGCTACAAGCAATACTCGCATGGGTTGGCTTTTGGTTTCAGATGAAGTAATGGGCCATTGTTTAATGGGTTAGTTAACTGTTCCATAATGGTGCATCAAAGGAACAACCGCAAATTGAAGGATCGGATATCATTTTGCAAGTAGAAATGCGGCGGCTTAAACACCGAGATTCTTCGGCATTGCCCTTCTAAAACAGATGCCTCCAGCCTTGTTATAGAAAAAGCAGTGGATTCAAATTTCACGCTAGGAGAGAGGTGGGTTGGGGAAAACCAGACGGTCAGCAGCAGTGGTTCTCAACCGCGGTTGCGAAAGACGCATGCGACTACCAAGCGCACTTTTTGCGGCTTTCAGTAGTCTTTCAATAACACCTCTAATATTTTACGCACAGACTTCGTTCTGCAATAAAACAAAACGTGTGAATTGACTTGCGTTAAAAAATTTTAATGCTGCTCTAACGAAATCGTAGGTCTAGATGTGGCTCCCTTCAGGGAAAAGGTTGAGATACACTGGTATACAGCGTTTGCAGCATGTAGGGTGATATAGGGCATGACAGTGCGTCACACTTTCCGAAAAGAATAGCTTTTTGAGGGGGGCGCAATGGTTGTTTGGCATTGGCAGCAACTGCCACAAACAATATGGCCCGTGGATCCGTCTCTATTTAAAAGTGAACTTATTCACAGGTAAGGTTGAAGCAACAGTTAAAAGCAGTGGGGGTGTCCAGACGAAACTAAAGGGGAGTGAGGGCGAACTCGGAGAAAACGTTTTGGGGGGAAAGGAAAAGTCTTTCATAAACCAAAAAAATTATCACTGTTACTTCTGGAGGGCTTTCCGCCTCCTACAAATGTGCCAGATGCAGCAGTGATTTAGCCTAGCTACACGAGGCAGCAATTTCCTAAACTCGGCGAAATGAGCAATTTTTGCGACTGCGCTCAACTATCATTTGAAATGTTTCGCTTATTAATTTTGGATTCACTGAAGATTGATTGCGTCACTGGAACCTATGCTGTTCATTGAAGCTATCGTTTACGAATACACCCTTTCACTCCACCAAGTCGAATCACCCAAACACGTTTTCTTTCAAAACTATCACTTAATATCAAACCCTTTCAGATATACTGAACTTTGTTGATTTACTTCATGCTTTTCCATACTTTCTTTGCTTCCAGTGTGCAACCGAGTGTTTTTTACGAATTTTGGTTTTACTTCTGTTTTCCTATTTTTTTAAGTTCTGTAAACGCAAATGTATCAACCAGTTTGCTTGCTTGGATCATTATATAATACAAGAGCCATTCTATAAGGTTTATCCTTTTGCGGTAGTCAGCGCACTTTTCACACGTTTGTATCGATATGTACTCGTGATAACTTCTGTTTGAATCACCAAAGTTGCTTAAGCTGCTGCCGCTGATTACAGGTTTTAAAACAAATGATTTCAAAAATATTGCGCAATTAGTGGAGCTCTCTGTGAAACAAGGCACAGTGTTGCTTCTTTACTATGAAACAGAATGCTCTGAGGAAATTTTTCTCCACTATTCTGCTCCAGTCCAATGATAAAAGCGCAAAATCACCTGCGAAGCAGACACGTGGCGTGCAGATGCTTGAACGCATTAAGGTAACTTACCGGCAAACTCGACTAAAAACTCTAAAGTGCGAACGTATGCAGGAGGCTGGCAAGCACTTGGCCACGAAAATAAAGATCCATTGACCTGATCTTACAATTACAGTACCAAGGGAAATGAGTGAAGGCAACAAATATTGGATGATATCTGACGTTTCAACTTGGCGTGGTGCACACCGCGAATCGCTGAAAACACATTTTTTTATTTCCTGACGACAAAAAATCCACAACCGAAAAAGTCGGAGAAGCTGGTGTTCATTGGAGATGCTGGTGTTCGTAGCAGTCTCGTCACCACAGGGGGCTTTGTTGGGCCAAGCCCCCCAAATTGAAATATGAAGCACTACAAGTCAGTGGAGTGTTGCCAATTTTTACAATGTCAAGCCAAGTCCCTGTCGAAAACTTTCTGCTGGCCGTTTTGGTTCATAGTGCTGGTGTTCACACCGCTCACGAAATTTTAAATGCAGTGACGCAACTTCTGGCATTTTGTGTGCTTGGGAGAAATTTTCGTTCATAACGTGCGCGCTGCTTTAGGGGATTTTCCCGTTTGCTGCTCTGGCACTGAGTGAAACGGTGACTTGTCGCTTCGACCTTCACACGGGCATCATTTACTGCTCGTCTGTACGAGCAAGATTCTTGCAACGCGCCGCGCTTGTTACGTGACAACAAACACACTCATCGCAATGGTTATGCGAGTAATGGACAGTCACACCAGGGTTTGTTGTGAATGTTCAATATAATGAAAACATTAACTGTTCTTTCCCCGCAAACAATCTTGCATAGTTGAACAATGCTCATTCATGAATAACATTCTGTTAAACTATACTCCTGCTTTCACCGCCACTGGCGTGGCGTTCGGGATTCGAAGTTTTCCTTTTTCAGATCTAAACATTTTGCGCACGGCACCCACAGTGGTGTACTCTGCACGCTCCCGCTTCAAACGCTGCAGGCGTTGTCGTTGGATTTTGGAAAACGTGCAGTCGCCAACAAAGAGCTGCGCGCGAGACCTCGCGTAGAAGACCATTGCTATAATTCACAAAATGAGCCTTTCAAGGAGTATTTTATGACCGGATGGTGAATATCACAGGCGGAGGGGTCATGAAAATTTGGGGGCTACAGCGTTTTGCCTGGAAAAGTGTGTTCATGTTCAAAAAGGTAGATTTTCAAAAATTTTGCGATTATCTTCAAGTAATAAAAAGATTTGTTTGATGCAATTTTCACCCCATTAATACAAGAAAAAGGTTTAAATATCATAAAAATCTTTTTGAAAAAGATCTAAAAGCGTGACGCCATTTGTGAACAGCCCAACGATAGATACGTTCGCGACATTTTTTGTCACGTCATTGACGCGCCATGAGCAGTTAATGCCGAGATAGAATTTTGATACGTCACAATACACGTGAAAACTACGTCAGAACAGTGCTCCTTGCACAAGCTCAGAGTTATATTTTACGGGACAACTTTTTTGATATGGATTGCCACCCTTTTTCAAATACCGAAAAATTGCTTTTGGTGAATACTGCCAACACGTTACACATTTTCGTAACTAGCAGCCTACTAATCATTTTTTCGTGAGGAATTACAGAACGTCCTTTCCTGTGCTTCTCTGGTACATGGCGTTCTTTGAGATTGTCCGTGAGCGGAGTGTGGTAGCGCAACAAGCTGTGCGACGCCATTTTATTTTTCCATAAATATCGGTACAAATTCAACTGAAAAGGTGATGCATTGCAGTTGGAAGAAATAATCCATCTGGGGAGGATTCAAAACTTTACCAACAACAGTTTTAAAGAATAAAACAGATGGAGCAAAACAAGTACTTTTGCAAAGATTTTATGTTTCAAATGACACATGTCCTTGTTAATTCCAATTCCATGTACCGGTAAAGATTCAACTGTACGCAATCGTTTAGTCTCCAAAACCGGAAGAGGGGAAAAGAAGATGGTGCTTTCCCACAGTCAATATAGTTAAGCGTTTCTCTATGGATAATATATCAAAAACGATAATGCTAGAACATCAGCCTTGTTAGAAATGTTACTAAACTCCGTTCTCTCCTCAATAAAACAAGGCTTGACATTCTTCCCATTCTTCTAGGTCAGGGGTGGGCAAACATTTTCTACGGAGGGTCACATTGAAGATTTTACTGCTACCGAGGGCCGCATGCTCGTGTTACATATATTACATCTATAATCGCTTTGAAAACTTGGAAAAAGTATTACATGAGCTACCACAAAATGAAGGTAACAATAGTCACTTCCGGTTGAGTAAAGATGCGGTTTCGAATTAAACGTGTGGAAAAAATACTTAATTCTAATCTAATCGATCAAATTACTTTAACACAAGACTCCAAAAATGTACTATGTATGTTCGTGTGACTGCCCTGCGGGCCGCACAAAATGCCCTCGCGGACTGCATACTGCCCACGGGCCGTAGTTTGCCCATCTCTGTTCTAGGTTACACTTTTGAGTGTGTATGGCTTAATAACAATGCTGGTGGCAATTCATGAAGGAAACTATATCGGTTGTGCTTGACAATATTACTATATTTCGTCTAAGAATATATTTTTGTTTTTGGTAATTCGAGGCCTCTTAGTTATTTACCCCCAGAATGTTGCCAATCAAGGCGTCAGCGAACTACCTTCCAATATGCGAGGCAAAAAGATTCCAGTTAGATTTTCGGCTGATTCAATGCAAAGCTACAAAGTTTTGGTTTACAGTTGAAGACTACAGCAGTGTTCTATGAATACAGTCGTTTGCGACGTCGAATGCAGAATCAGTGCCGACGTGCTAACGGTACTTCGTTTCTGCTCATTTTCTCAGCGATATTTCTAGCCTATCACTTGTGATAGCCTGAAAGATCAGCAACTACTGCAGTAGAGCACTCCGCCTGCGTTTCCGCTCATCTGCACGAATCAAGGGATATCCGCTAATTCGATTACAGCTAGGTGCGAAAATTTCTGCGACATTTCGCGTCAGAAACGGGTTAGTCGATTCACACGCGTCTAACTTGAAATCTGCAGGTTTATTCATCTCAAGAACTATCAATGGATTTCAACCCATGTGTATGAAGCTGATGCAACAAACTTCCACATCAGTTTGGTACCTTGGTAAATCAATAAGCAGCCAATGACTATTCCATAGATTAAATCAATTAAACGTTCATTCCCACCTCTCCTGTCATTATATTACTGTATTGTTAATGCCTGTCGATCAAATACCAAGATTTTTCTCATTTTAAGTCGTGCGTACAAGTTTGTCACGGTTTCAATTTTTCAATCTTTGAGAAAAAACGACTGTTGTATTAAAAAACTAAGTTTAGTTTCAGTGTGCATCTAAGCAAGCATGCTATAGCTTGTCACGAAAGCAGGACCTTGTCTCGGGCGAGGTAATGACTTTCTGTAAATGCTTGTCACAACTGACATTAAACTATAGAGTCGAGAATCAGAGCTTTAATGCTTGTCTGGGGATAGGCTAAAGGCCACAAAATATTGTTGAACTTTCTTCAAAGCAGTGAAAGCAGTGTTGCCGCAACAAGCAGAGGTGCGATAGTTTAACTTTCCGGTAATATGTAACATACACTGAGCGATAGTAGGAAATTATTTGCAACTTCAGAAGCGACTGGAGCTCCAAAGCCACCAGACCAATCTTTAAAATCTAAACAACGCAAATTGTTCTTTCAGATTTTCGACTCTACCACCTCTCGTACTTTGATATAGGCTTACTGGAAAGAAGTGGGTCACAAAAACCGTTTGTCGTGAAAGATTTGCCACGCCCTGATTTCAGATGCCGGAAAAGATGTACGCTTTTTGAGCTAAGTGGAAGCATATTCGTCTCATATTTGACCGAATTTCCATAACTTGTCTACACAAAATAATACAAATAAAAAAACGCCATTTTCCAAATAGTAATTCTTACCTTTTGGCATCTCTATTTTATCCTAATTTCCACATTTTATATGGAAACTTGCATTACCCTGTCTATATTGATTTTTTTTCTTTTTCTTTGAAAAACAAATATTTCACCTCAAAAGTTCACAAACTACAGGTTAGCGGACAATAGTGTTACGAATGCGTCTGTAAGCCTGTGGTTCTGCCTCCAACGCCGTTGCAAAACGTTCTGTCTGTTAAACTACGTGTCTGTAGCCAAGTGATTCAGCCTCCAACGCCGTTGTGAAACGTTCTGTTTTGTCTGTTTTTATCAACCTGCGTTGTGCAGAATGTGTGTGTTTGTACAATGGACTTCGTGTCCGCGGGCAAAAATATTGCCATTTTCATCACAAGCACTTGTCGCTATTGCCCGATTTTGATGCATTTTGTATCGCTAGAAGAGCGGCATCACCCCAGACTTTCTTTCTCTTAAGCCTATCACCAACTATGTGTTTCCACGTAGTTGATATGTCTGCTTTTTGTGACTTAGCAGCAATGTTACCAATCCCAAATTTGTTTCTTTTATCTTTCAAGACGTATTGGCTATGTTAATAATATTGGCAACGTTAATCTGCAAAAAATATTGATTAGTGCAACTGCATCAGCTAATTGTTATGAGCACCTCATTTACAAAAATAAGGCAAAGTATAGAAGAGAAAGCATAATTTACTAAGTTGATAGGAGAGCAACCCTGTTTACAACCCTCTCTGACTGCAGTTCGTTGAGCTACCTTAATTCGTTTCTTAGACTTTGTAACCTCACCTGATTAGAGCTGGGATAAAACTTAGCTTAGTCAGCAGCCAAAGAATTGTGGACTTTGCTTTTATGCAATGACAGGCCTCACACACATTAAGTCTATGTTGTGCTGGTAAAAAGCTTCAAGCGACCAATCGGCGGCCAACAGAGGTCCTTATTCCTGAGATACTGTTTGAACAAGCTTTTGTTTCTAACCTCGCCAACTTGTATACATTTTCATAAAATACCTCCGAAGAAAAATCGTAAGATCAGGTACTAGTTTTTATTTGTTCTACACTAGCTATCCTGGATGCTGCCTGTGATGCAGCGGCTGTATTCCGATTTGTTCAGAGATTTTTTCAGCTTCTGAGGTTTTACTAGGAAAAAGAAAATCTTGTAAAAATCTTGTAAAAATCTCATTTATAGTGCAGATTTTCATGAAGTCTTACCTACTACTTCACCGACCATGAAAACGAAGCTGAGCCCAGTAGCAATCATGAGCTTCTTCAATGCTTTGTTTCTTTTCTTTTGTTCCACTTCTGTCTTCTCGTCGGATGAATCGTGACAATGTTCGGATTCGACATCTGAGATTCCAGTTGAAGCAGAATCGCCTGAAATTTCATCAGAATATTTTTACCAAAGTCCAAGGTTTGCAGTAATTACGACATGCTACCAGTGCCGTAGCAAGGCAGCCCCGTACCCCCCCC
>Ga0210059_1007812_pt1 | contig 16955 bp, 8 predicted proteins | sample Ectturendosymbi2_FD_188042 | JGI IMG/M metagenome (GOLD analysis project Ga0210059, IMG submission 188042) | Ecteinascidia turbinata endosymbiont from Florida, USA - Sample 2 (SPAdes) (version 2) | ecosystem: Host-associated > Tunicates > Ascidians > Unclassified | place: Key West, Florida...
GTTTGATGTTTCAGTCATTTATTTATTTGAGTAAACGTCTTTTTAATTTTTGAGTAAACACTTATTTCATGAATCAGTTTTTTATGTCGCCACTAGTATTCTTGACGTCAGTCAGTTTGTTAAGATGCTATGATTTATGAGCTTGTGTTACAAAATTTTGATTGTAGTCTTGAGTTTGTTTTTTCTCTGCTGTTACTTCAGCTGTTCAACTTTTCACCTGTAAGCTCTGCTTGCAATTTTTTGAATGGCGCTATTGCCGTTTGGCCAGAGTTAATTTAGTCTGTTGGAATTTACCCAAACTTTTCCAATTTATGGAAACATTTCTAACTTTAACCAAAATTGCATGAAGTTGTCCCATATTGCTCAAATTCCATTCAGTTTGTTGAAATTTACCCAAATCATTCTGATTTTATTCAAATTTGAATTAAGCTCTTATAGTTCACTCAGACATTTCTAAATGTACTAAAATTTCAAATGAGTTATTCTATATAGCCCAGCTTTAAACAAAACTGTTCAAAGTTACTCACAACTGAGTGGAGCTGTTGCAAATTGCCAAAATTTGATCTGACTGATGGACTTCACCCAAGTGTTTCCAATATATCTAAATGTTTTTAATGTCACCTAAATTTGAATGAAACTTTTTTCATTTGCCTAGATTTAATTGAAGCTGTTGGACCATACCCAAATGCTCCTAATTCACTCAAATGTCTCCAATTTTCCCCAAAACTTGAATGAAGGTTTTAGTTGGCCCAAATTAAATAAAAGCTGTTGCAATTACCACATGATTCCAATTCACTCAAGGGCCGTTTCTATTTTGCTATCAGGGGCAAAAAGAATGGCAAAATAGTCTCAGAATATTTTGCCGTTTTGGCCATCATTTTACCCTAGTTGGGAAAATAAACACTACCTCACTTACATGTGAATGCAGTTGTATACTTTGCCCAAATGTTTAAAATTTTTGCCCGAATAATGGCCAATTTTTCAGCGTTGGGGATGCGACCGCATCCCCTGCATCCCCATGCCGTACGCTTATGAAGCCAAACGTACGAAAAATGGATTATACAACTGGTAAAACACTAGCCGTCAAAGCCTGCTTATTCAGGAAAAACAACTGACTGTCAGCCTCATGATAAATGCGTTGCGAAACATTTGAAATAGGTTTAGTAAGCAAGCGTATTGTTTTTTTGAGACGAAATGATGGTTCACATAGTCAGTAGATCATACAGCATTGCGTAGAATATAGGCTAATGCAGAAGCTACAGCATAGGCTAATTTTAAAGCAAAGTTCTACGCAAACAAAAAACATACACTGGTTCATTTGTCACAAAGGATAGGTGAAAGACCATAGGGTCATCTAGTCTACCAACTCTGCAATACAGCTTCCAGTACTATCATTAGTAGTCATGTGAAAAGAAAAGGTGATAAAAAACTAAGACACATGATGTTTACAGATGAGTACAGGCTTATGTAGCCTACACATAGTTATCATGATGAGATAGCCTATTTAATTTCACAGGCGTGGAGAAAGCAGACACTGAATTCATTGTACATTTATTCAAGGGCTTACGCAAGGGGTGGTTTTGGGGTTAAAATACCCCCTTGAGCTTGATATTTTACAAAATCTTTATTACCTGCGTAAAGGAAATTAAATGTTTTCGCATACTTTTTGCTTGTTAATTTGTCGACTTAATGCAAATAACACGGAATGAATTTCCATGCAACTTTCAAGGAACATTGTAAATGGGCCAAAAAGTAATAATTAGATTTTGGTGATAATCAGGGTTATCATCTGCGTCCAGAAACCGTCTCACCACTTTTTGCAGACCTTTTATCCACTAGGCATGTTTAAAGATTGTGTTCCGCGATACTTCACTTTATCCGAAATAATTGTCTTTGTTTTGTCTGCTATAGCTGATCAGCGCAAGCGCTGACCGTATTGACTACATTACCAAATGCTGTAGCCTGATAGAAGTGTTGCACAAGCTCATAACAGCAGTTTTTAACAGAGAAGCATTCAGGCATTTCATAATGCCTCAGCAGGGGAAAAAGAAAACTAAGTTTTCTGGACATCTACACATAACAAAAAATTGAAAGTTTTCTTGCGTACTTCATGCGCATTCTCAACTCTATTGTAGCAGGGTTGCCAATTTGGCTTTTTTGAAGCCAGATTTTGAAATTCTGGATTTTTTTGAACACATTTGGCTTTTTTGGAAATAAAAATGTCAGAAAAATCTGGCTTTTTCTGGCTTATTTTCAGTCGGATAGGCTTGGCTCTGGCCAAACATTGTCTGAGCTGCATATTCATTACAAATCTCTTGCGACGAGGGTCTATTACCACACAGGGTGCACAGAATATTGCAAAATTTTTTCTGTTGCCCTAAATATGATCTATGTTATTGATAAAAGCAAATGCAGTGTAATTACGGGGAAAGAATATGCTTCTAAAGATTGGACTTGTGTTATAACGATGTTTCTGACGAGCTTTAATGTCTATTTTGTGTGTGGTTGTGCATGTTTTGTGTGTGTATGCCTCAAAACTGCTATCTAACTTCTGGCTTTTTGACTTCTGGCTTTTTTGGCACACGTTTTTTTGGGTGAAGACAGGGTTAACAAGCCTGTTGTGTAGTTTAGAAAAATTCGATTTTGCAAAGCGGGAAGTGCACCAGCCAGTCCAGTCGTACACCTATGCTCGACTGCTCGTATTCGACGAGACATTAGCGCAGCCTCATTTTGAAGTTGTAAATTGCTCTGACGCAGTGATGAGTGTGTTTTACTCCCCTTTTTCAACACGCAGCCAACATTTTGCAGTTATGAACTCCTGTGTCGCAGCATTGAGTGTATTTTCCTCCCATATCCTAACTTGGAGCCCTGATATATAAAATAAGGGGGGGACGTGTAAAAAAATATGTATATTATGTCAACACATTTCGCCAAAACGTTGGTTTGGAAACATGAATATGACGTCAAATTGTGACGTCACAAAGACACCACACCAGAAACAAATGACCACCATATGCCATTGAATGAAACCCCTCCCATGAAAGCTTTCTGCGTACGCCACTGCATTTATTTGACAATGCAAATGATTATAGGATACCAGATCACTTCAATTGTTTTCAAGCACATTTTGTCGTTTTGTGATACACAATTGTTTACGATGTAACAAATCTACACGTTGTTTTGTTCAATTGCATTGTTTAATCTTGATTCTTGGATGTTCAATGAAATCAATGGTTCAGTAATGAACAATTTCACAACTGTTCAAGAACTTGCAAGGACGCCGGAAAATACTCAAGGACAACAAAATATTTTTCAAGGACCAAGGACATGATCAGTTTTTATCGCAAATTCAAGGAAAGTCCTTGGCGATCGAGGACGTCCAGCAACCTTAATTTGAAACCTGGATTGAAACATATACATGCCTTTGTGTGTCAATGAGCACCCCCATCCGATTTATTATTCACTTTTTTTCTGTTAGCTCTCTACCTCAAAATTTTATGTTAGAACAGGCCACCTTCATTTCTCTTATTGCCAGATCCCTGTATGACAGGGGTGTCAAACTCGTTTCAGTTCCAGGGCCACTTCAGGCATATTTAATCTGAAGCGGGCCGATATAGTGAAATCATTGCATAACATCCTGTTATAAGTAATGCCAACTTCCAACTGTTTTTATAACTTTAATGCAAAAATTTCAAGATTATCTGAAAATGATTATTAGCACACTTAAGGAGCAACCTTTCCAAACTCTGCAACAACATGACGTTACTTGAGAAACGTCTGTTCAATTTTACGATATATTAACAAGATTTATCATTAATGACTTTGAAACCAACCGAAACGAAAACACAATGACTAAAAAATCAACCGAAGCAAAATATTTCGGAAAAAACGAACCGGTTTCTGTCAAATTTCCGTTTCGAACACCACTGCTCGTCTGTAGCTAAGTGCAGTAATCCTGACCATCCGGAACTGGCACCACATTGTGCAAACTAGTGGAAACTTGAATTTTTCTTCTACTCTGGAAATGCATGTTTTGAGGCAAAACATACAGCTTGTGACAATGTACAAACAGTATGGTTCCGTCCAGGGATATCTAGAAATTCCTAGATCTCCTGGGAGTTCCTAAATATCCCTGGTTCCATCAAACGTTTGTGATGAAACTGCTGACTAACATTGCATTCACTCACTGTTCCAGCATTCATTGTCTTGAAATATTTCCTTAGTAAACACCCACTGCTGCAGAACTATATTTCAGGGGGCAAAGAAGCAGTTCACATTAAATATGTTAGCGATTTAGGCCTACGCCTTAAACTTGGTACTTTTTAGCTTTCACTAGTGTATGGATATCAGGTGTCAAATCCTGTCTAGAAGCCACTTTCAGGATGTCATAGTGAGCGTTGAGCGCAGCTTTGTTTTATCGATGTTCATAACAGAAAACACTTGTTCACAAAGGTATGTCGTACCATACATGCACAAAAGTTTTGTAGCAAGGGATGTCACTTTAGGGCAGCCTGCATAGGCATAGCCAGGGGGCAAAAGGGCCATGCCCCCAAATTTTTAGAACGCAGTCATTTTGTACTTAGAGAGGCGTTTTTCCAAACAAAATAGTGTTATTCGCCTAAAATCAAACATTTCGCCACGCCCCCCAATTTTTGGGGGTGGCTACGCCATTGGTAGCCTGGAAAAAGATACTGATAGAATGTGCCAAGCTCGCCAAGACAAACTTGGTCTTCAAATTTGAATCACACTGCAAGTCAATTATTCCAAGTTGCAAGTCCACGGGCAGATCAGAGGTGTTTAATGTGAATGGCGAGAAAAAGACTTGGAAGTCCGCCTCAAGTTGGTCAAAGATCTGAAACCGCTGCTTGAACTCCCGCAACAACTCTGTTATCTTTGTATTGATTCAAGTCAATGTTTAGTCCCGTGGTACACATACTTCTTAGACAAAGGAAATTGGCAGTGTCATCACCGGAAAGTTGTGTCTTCCACAAGGACAACTTTAACTTAAATGCAACCTATGGTGTCGTAATACTGAGTGACAAGTCTTTTTGCAGCCTTGCAACGTTTTGTTCACATTATTCAAGTGCTTTGAAATATCCACCATAAAATCAAGGTTTTGCATCTATTGTGAGATGAAATTCTAACACTGGCTTGCATTTTTTTCATGAAGTTTTCAATTTCCTCATGTAAATAAAAAACGGTTTAGTACGGCACCTCGGCTTAGCCATCTTGAACTTTACGTAGCAAATTTCAATTAGAATTGTACCTAGAACACCGAAGGTTTCGAAATCGACATCGCTGGAGCTCAAGGTATGTTTTTTTCCTGGAGTTATAGTGTTAAACTTTATCAACAGTAGTTGAACTTTTGCATGTTCATACCTGTTTGAAAGATCAAACCGGTGTGAACATGCAAAAGGAAATATGCAGAAAACGGGAAATTTTCACGTGAAAAAAACAGAAAAACAATAAAATATAAGCAATTACGTTAAGGTAGCAAGTAATTGAAATCTATAGTCACCAGTTATTGAAGTATAACTGGATAGACTTCTCAAGCAAACAAAGAAGTTTTTATTTCACAAAATCATCCCGCGGGCCTGATCCAACCACGCAATGGGCCGGATTTGGCCCGGGGGCCGTATGTTTGACACCCCTGCTGTATGATGATGAGTGAATGACAGCACAGTTGGCGTGCTGCGAAAGTGTTTTGCTCCGCCCAGTGTTGATCGTGTGCTAACAAACACCTACGCTGCAATGCGCAATGACTACCGGCAACCATTTCTGTGCTCTTGTATTATACCATTCGATTATGCTCGTGATATGGACCATACGTCTACGGCAAATAAACACTGTAATAAGCCTAATAAACTATTCACAAATCACAAAACATATTGCTTACATTTGCTTTTATGTTGTCGTTTGTACAGTATCTGATTGAAATACTACATTATGTTATTGCATGTTTACCTCTAGTATGCACTTTAACCACTATGCTTTTCAATGAGTTAACACTGCAACAGTACTTTATTGCAGTAATGACCGGATGTTAACTTTACGTAACATCGAATTACCATTTCATGAGCTCAAGTAAGAGCTAACCAACATCACGGAATTTTCTCTTGCACCTGGACATAAACAAGTCTTTTCCTGTTAGTGTCTAATACTTATTACACTATTGACAGACGACTAATGTTATCTTAGCGCTGAATAACCGATCAAGTTATAGATCTCCGCAGACAAATACCCCTATTTTTGGCAGTGAGCTGCAGTCTTGACTCGTACCTTTGGTTGATTCCCGTCAAAAATAAGCAACCTTTCACTCTTTTGGGAAAAAAACAGTGGTTGCAACATTTCCAATCACCGACCTTTGCGTTGCATTGATTTCTGATTAAACAGCCTTACGCTGCAAAATTTCTTTGACAGCAGATGTAAACTTACCATAATTTCTTAAGCTTAAACCGGGACAAATTCAAAACCATGAATGAAATAACCTGACGAGCGGCCGAAGGCCTGAACTTGGCAAATTTTATGCTATATTTATTTGTTTTAAGATTGTCTGATGATGCCTACTTTGTAGGCAAAATATATACTCTGTAAGATCCTAGTGATTGATTCTGTGCTGAGAAGGATTTTTTTCAATAAACAGTGCACATATAAAGTATTGTACTTAGATTAAACATTACTCTGCATTAAGTCAATTTCTAGCTTACTTTTAGGATAAAATGACTCAAAATTAACTGAAAGTTATCCTGCCTTCTCAAAGCATACAAAATGGCTTCTAACTGCAGGAGTTTCTGTAGTTCCATTGAAGACAATGGGAAAATGACGCATGAACAAGCCCCAATTTTACAAACGGCCATTGAGCGGAATTATTTCGTAACAATGCGTCATCAGGCTGGAGTTCATTTTGAAAATTTCACTGAAGTGATATTCCGGGACATTTTGCTAACTGGGACAGACGTTTAAACCGGGACAGCCCCGGCCAAACAGGGACGTATGGTAGGTCTAAGCATATGTCACACCGATATGCTGCACAAATTTTCCGTGATTTTTGTAAAGCTCTCCCTATTGAAAACATGTCTAAGCTCACGGCATTCCTCGTTAATGCTCAAAATTATTCAATTGTTTAAATGTATCTCACCGTAAACTAATCCTTGTCGTCTCAATCACAAAGGAACTCAATTTACGCAGTTTTTCTAGTTCAGCCAGTAGATAGCAAATAGGTTACATGAGTTTAAATCAATTTCTTGTCCTGTATGACTGCACTCACTGCAACAAATAATTTCGATCATGTATAGAGCGCATGCACGGAACTGCACAGCGCACACACAGCACATTGTTTCTGAAGGCGGCTTATCGCAGGTATACGAGCCAGGACCAACCCGAGACAGTTCTGCGCCCTACGAAGCTTCAATATTTGCTCCGTCACACAACAGCTTGCTCCAGAGGTTGTAGTAAGATTTCTCAAATTCTGCTCCCCCTGAAGGCCGCGCTCTAGGTGGCCGCCTAGTTGAAAGACCGGCCCTGGTACCAGCACACATTTAATCAAAATTTTTTATTGACTCGCGCACACAACCAATCGCATGGCTTGGAAAATTAGCACAGTCAAGCAATAAAGAAGTGATAAGCCCAAAAATGGCGTCTACTGAACTCACTATTCAAGATGTTCAGACACTGACGTGCTACTGAAGCATTGTCGCACATAGAAGATATTCATACCTGATATGACATTCTTCGCAGATATTCCGCTAAACGCCTCGATAATGCATAGGACAAGAGACGGCATCGCAACGTGAGACATGAAACAGAGCCTCCATGAGTATGCACTAAGATTAGCTGCACTATATTGACAAGGCCGATGTTGACTTTGAAAGTCGGCATTAACCAGGACAACGCTATAAAGATCAACGCAGTTTTCAAACACTTCGGAGGGTTGGGGTTGAAGAACACCGCGAAAATACCAGTTTTAAATACTTCCGCAGCTGCACCACTATCTGCCTAAAATCCTGTACATTATTCGTAGATGAAGTATAACGATGCTTTGTAAAATGCGCAGTTAAATAAAGGCTTGCATTATTGATCATCAAAACATGCAAATTCATACACGATTCAACAAAATCTTTAACTTCTAGCTTTTGACAATCAGTGGCAACATGCCAGGGACATAACACTTGTTTATTAAATCAACCAGATTGGCTTCTGTTTCTCGTCAATCCTGTTACTACAATAAAGAAAATATCGAACGACGCTGCATTCAGCTTCGAAAGTTGTGCACGTTAATACAATACAGCTTCAAGCGTCAACTGTTGTATCTCAAGACAAGCTTTATGAATAATCCGTTACCATTTTCCTTGCCAAATTCGTAAAAAGCTTAGCTTTCTTCCAACATATTGCTCTTATTGGCGAACGACGGTTCGCAATGCTGGCAATTGCACTGACAACGAGTTCTGCGTCGCGTTCAACGTGTTAATGCGAATAGGACCATTGTCGTTGTCTTTACAGGTATATTCTATGCAAACTTTTTAATCCGGACCGATTGCTAATGCGACTCGTAACCGATTTGACAAAGATGCAGAGCCAGAGTCGTAGACTTAGTACTGTATTACAAGCAGGTGCAAAATTTTATTTGCTTGAGAAATCTATTTCTGAATCCGCAGTTTTGGTTAACTGTTTTCAACAGTTCGCAAATGCCCGGAGAACTTTCAGAAAAACGAAATGCCCAACTATCAGAAAAACGAATGATAATGCCCAGCATCACGAAGTCGGCATTCCTGTCTCAGGCTAAGTTGATCAGCAACAGCAGCGGCTCACGTGTGCAACAAAAACGAGTGGTTCGCGAGTTCAGCAAAGTATTACCTAACGCGTTAAATATCAACGAACGCGCGCTCCGAAGACAATGTGCTAGAGAAAAATTTATAGCGCAGACTGACGTGGTCATAAGCGAAGTTGCCATCTGCGAATTCCTATTTGTTTTGTGGACGTTGATAGATCGGAGCACGAGAAGAGCAGGGTATCTGCAAATGAAAAAAAGAGACAAACGACCACCGGATAGCCTCCACGAATCAGCCGAACTGAAACGAGAATCCTGGAAAACTGTCGAAATCTCCTGATTCTGAAAAGAGAAATACGCAGCATTTAGTGGTCGTTGCAAGAAACCGAAGCTGATCTTGAAGTTGGAGAGCAAGGCACATGGTAACGAATTCAGGAAAGACAAATGGGAATACCTGCGCTAATTGATGCAAACGGAACTCATTAGTTGAAAAAATAAACTTTTTGCTTTGCAACACGTTGTAACCGAGGCTTTGCCTCGATACGCGGGCAAGCGGTACACATCACCCACGAAACACAGAAATCCAAACAAAAACTTCATTAGATATGAAGCAATCCCGGCAAAGTCCAAACCACGCCGAAAAGGACAAGCGTCTTTCACTGCGCTGCAGTTTGCACAATCGCAGCCTGATATTCTTTTCAACAAACGGACCAAGTTACTACCAGTCTGGAAAATGATTTATTCATCGAACTAATGATGGCAAATCCATACACATCTCAACTAAAATCCTTCCGAGTCACTAAACAAATAGCACGTGATAATGCTTTCGAAACATACAACGACCAAAAGCGTTTCACAGAGGTAACTAATGGATCAGTACTCCACCGTCATGTGACATTCTCTTATTATATATTCTTTACGCAACTCTTGTGCTGAGGTAGGAGCTTTTCTCTGATTTTGGAAGTTTACCCAGACTCTGGGAGATCGAGTGTCTTTCGCAGGATGCGTTTACTGCCAAGTGCAGCACTTGGGATGACTTGTTTTTCCAGAAGACTCAGGGTCTTTTTCCAGGTAGATACTGGCGTTACTCCTAGAGCTCCTATTGCTATCGGCGCTACCCTGGCTTTTATCACGTCATTATCACAAAGTAAACTGAGTGCGGTTGCATCGCCCATTTTGTCCTTACGCCATACGCAACACTTCCACCACGCGCACAACAACCCAGTTTAGAGAAAAAGACCGAACTCACGATGAAAACCGGGCGGTCCTCGTCCGCCGCTGAAGAACATCTGGAAAATGTTTTGAGGATCGAAGTTCGGCATGGACGCCTCGTCGAGGTCTTCTCCTCTGTCGTAACGGCCCCTGCGACAAATTCGCAACGAAACAGTGAAGCAATAGATGGCATCCATTGCGTTGCGCTCTTAAAAGGTAACTGCTTTCATCAGCGGCAGGGAGTTTGGATTTGGAGGCATGATTAAAGAACTCAAACCCTAGAAAAGTTTGTCCATTGGGAACCGATTGTCAAGTTGGCCAAGGAGCCAGTGAACCAACCCGAACATTTTTAAGCGATCAGTTACCACGCAATATCACCAAAAAGACAAGTTGTCGTTTTTAAACCAGATGCATCATATACGCAGTTTAGCCTACTTTTACCTCAGTCAAAAAGATTTTCAAGTTTGTTTTTTTTTTGTTGCAAACTGACTAAGCTCACCACTGCTTGCACCTATGACCACCACACACAGCCTTTTTCAACTGGACAGCATCGCCCAATACTGTCATGAAACTTTTACAGTTTGTAAAGAGACACGCAAGGGACTTTTCAGTTGCGACCGCTTCATCCAACGCAACGCAAAAAGCAATTTCTGTTTGCGGCGAGAAATTAGATACATCGGAAAGCAGTTCCAAAAAATTCCAGTGCATTCTCGCACAAACTATTGAATACAAGAAAAAAACAAACCGTTTTTGCTTATCAGAAAGGATCGCGTAAGCTTCGCCTATTTCTTTGAACATTTTCTCCGCTTTTTTCTTGTCTTCTTCGCTGGAGTTTGAGTGGCGATCTAGGAAAAAAATTAAAGACAAAATGTTTGACCACAAAAATTCGAAGACATGTTCACTGCGACGTTGAAAATCTCAGCTGGCGCAGAGGACGTCACGCTGGTATTTTCAAACTTTTCAGATTTTTTTTAATGCAGATGGAGCTTTTTGAAACTAAATTTGTCGATCCTCATCAGCTGATGATCGGTGGAATCATATCATAGTCCTACTATGTTTACAGTATTTTAACCGGTAACGTCACAGTACCACCCGCATATTACACCACTTCCTTACCAGTTGCGTAAATTAAGGATTCCTCAAACAAAAATAACAGGAAACTACTATAGTTTCCACAGCATCAGCAAGCAAATTTTAGTGATCTCGTCTTTTGAAATAAACCCGTCCTTTGTTCTGCGCGCAAGTTGGCCAATGAAAGAAGAGAAGCTTGCCACCGGCTTTCCACAGCACAAGCATAATTCACGAAACGAAATCTAAAAAACTGACTTCACGGTTATAAAAAAACTGACTTCACGCCAAAAGTCGCGATCAACACGCAAATATCCGCTTTGTGTCTTTTGCAACATCCCCAACAATGTGACGCAGGCGTTGGCGGCGCGAAAACTTCACCTTCGCCGAAAAACCTCGACCTTCGAGGATTGACAAACAAACAGTTGACGCACAGATCGATCCCCTTCCGCTTCCCCCTTAGAGAGTGCCCCCCCCCTTCGGAAAATATCTTGTGGTGCACTACGTGATGATACCGCAACTCGCGGCGGCAGATTTCAAAAATCGGAACAGCGAACCTGGATGATGCAACAAGGCTTTTTTCCTGTACGCTTTCTTGATCTCATCGTCGGACGCGTTATTAGAAACGCCCAACAGCTTGTAGTAATCTTTCCGTTTGCTACGTTTCAACTGGATTTCGGCGTCTCGGAGCGCTTGCTTGCTTTCTGCAAAAGCGACAGTTTGGTCGCTAAGTCGCAGTTGTTTCAGCGCGAGGCAAGAAAACGCAATTACAAAAGACAGTCTTTCAAACCGCGTGCACCTCGAGTGCGCTCCATCTGGTAGACCTTCTGATAATCTCTCACGGCGTCTTCGTACTCCTCGAGGTTCGTATAACTACGAAACAAAACACGCATCGCGCAGTCAGCAGTTGCTGATAACACATGACAGGGCGAACCGTACAGTGCATCGCGAGGCACCGTTACCCCGTTGGTGGCACGAAGCACACTTGGCGCATTTAGGAGTGAAGTGGAGCTTTCGACGATTCTGCCTGCTACGCTGAGCTTTCAGAACTCTGCGGTAATTCTTGACTGCACGTATCCGCATTTCAGTGACAGTTTGCCACAACGGCAAAGCAGTTGCATCTGCTCGCAGTAATCGCTTATCAGGGAACAGTGGCGTTTTATAGTGATGTGGTCCTGCGTTGGTTAGTCACAAAAAACAGTTTGATGGCAATATGGCGTTTTTTAAAAAAACACCAGCACGGCTTTTTCAGAGCTGAAAACGAAAATCTTTGAGGCGAGAAACGCAATTCAGGCCCAAAACGTTCCAATAACACGGCAGCAGTTCATTTGCTGTTTCAGCTCAATGGCCAGTGAGCAAGGAAAAGAAAACGACAAGGTTTTACCAGTTTGCACGTCGTTGATAAGCTTTCACGTATTTTTCATCGAGGTCAATGGCATGGTTACAGTCTTCTAATGATTCTTTCCATTTTCCCAACTGCAACAAGAAAGCTGTTTAGACGATGGAACACTGGTAGAAGTATGTCTAATTTCTACAACAATGACACAAACCAGTTAAAACCAGGCGTAAGCGTAGTGGTTCGACATTGGTCCCAAACGTTCGTCCACAAAAGTTCGCAAGGGCCACAATTTCTTTGTATGACAAAAATATTCCGACAGCACATCCGCTCAGACAGAACAGTTGCTTTGCTTTCATCCGTGGCGAAAACTTGAAACTTTTCAGAGCTGCGACATTTACGGCATTTAAAGAAGAGGTGTTTGAAACACGTGTTTTTGGAAAACAGGCGCTTGTGATGAACGTGGTACTGATGTGTTTCGGATGTTCAACCGTAAATATGTGGGTTTGCACGACAGAATAGTGACGCTGTGGGCAAAAATAAGAAACGAATTTATTCGCCTAGGCATTTTTTACTAAACGTTGCAATTGAACTGGTTTCGTGATTTGCAAACGATATTCTACCAAGCGAGTACGACTTGGACCAAGCGAACACTGGCAGGCTAACATTCTTATGGAAAAAATCGAAGACACAACTGCATTTTGTGAACGACGACCTGAGGCAAATTAGGAGGTACATGGAGAAAAGCAGCAGATTGCTTTAGACCATACACGCACAGCTAATGTTACACTTCCAAACGACTATTTCAAAGAAGTTCGTCCACTGGTATAAATTTTTATCAAACAAAGCCATCTACTAGAAATGAAACGTTACAGAGAACACTTTAACAGTAGTAGTCGGCTAACTGTGTCTTTCTGCCCAATTGCTGGCCTTTTAGCAGTTTTTATTGGCCAGCGCAACAAATTCTGTTCCAGACAGCGTGGTATGTAAGAACTGAAGCCCAGTGCTGGTTGCGTGGGCTAAACTAAAACACAGGCTACTGTAAAAACTATGGAACTTTGATTGTTCGACATTAACCCAACATCGTTTTTGTCATTATACGGTTTATGACATTAGTATAGTATTATTATTAGGGCAACCAATTTTTTGACCTAAAAACTTAAAATTTTGACTTTATTATTTACAAATTTTGACTTATTCTGACCTATAAACTTCCTGCGTTTGCAACTGCAAAATAATTTAGCTTTAGGTCAACGGTAGGCGCCTTTTCTTGTAAGAGTCATTCTGCTTCATCCTCCAGCACATCTGACAAGAGAGGAGCAACAAAATGTTGATTCGGTTTTATTTTTCATGCGACTTCATAGGAGCACACGCTGAATTGCAATCAGCTTAATCGTCCAGTAGTCGCGGGGAAAAAAACATTGCTTGGTCAGAAGCGACAATAAACCCATTATCATTACAGAATTGTAACTGAACAGGCAAAAGCGCATCAATATCTGTTGTTGTAGCTTCAATAAATATCGAACAGAGAAAAAACTGTGCTACAAGAAAAGATTGACCTAATGAGTTTTAACCTAACAATAAATTTCGACTTTTTTTCACTTTGACTTTTTTTTGACTTTTTTTAACAATAAATTTTGACTTTTTTTGACCAGCGCCCAAACAACTTGGGCGCTGCTCATGGTATCAGCGTGAAACTTGATTCGTGGACGTTTCATAAACTTTAAAGAAGGCAGACAAATTTTGACTTTGACTTTTGGTTGCCCGTAAGTATTATGCAACAGTAACTGAATACCGCATAAGTTTGAAATAAAGATCTTCAAAAGTCAGCACAGGCCTTTAATTACGAATAAAAGGCGGTTTGGGACATCACAACGAAGGTTTACCGATCACTGCTCTATAGTGTTGATTCCTAATCACCTCCAATCATTTTTGCCTTTCCAATAGCAATAATAACAATGAGCAACTTAGATTCCCTTTAAGAAAATTTTACAGTGAGTAAATGTTTGCTTCAGTGCGCATGCACTTGCATAACTGCACGCAGACACACAGTGAAGCGCTTTAAGTGATGCGATGTTACAGATAAACGATATAAAATTTCGAATGTTGCAAGTGCGCGAGAATGAGATTCAACTGCGCAAGTGGTCCGATGGTGCTGCGCATTTGCGCACCTCAGAGGGTACATTGCCTTTAATTGGACCGGAACGAGCAGGATGTGTTAATTTAATCCTCAAGCGCATTTCCTACATGAGAACATTGCTTACCTTGCCGCCTACTAGCGCTCTATTGCAAAAGAGCTTCGCGTTCGTTTTCCGGTTGTTCGGATCTATTTCCAACGCTTCTGAATAGAGCTGGTAGGCGTCACTGGTTTTGCCTTTCTTGAAAGCTTCGTTTCCTTCCCCTTTCTTTTTTGAGAGCAGTTTAGCTTTCTGAGACAGGAGATATGTGTGTAAGTTCAATCGTAATAGGCACTGATCGGGTCCGAACTTTAATTCCTATCTACGGTTTTCAAAGTCAAACAACCATTACTTCAACTCTGCGCGGAACGTCAACGCAGTTTTTGAAAATCTCGAGCCAATTGCTCGTTTTTGACAATGCGGCGTTTCAAAAAAGATGAACTCAAACTAACGAAAATAACCGCACGATTAACAACATCAAAGCAAATTTTTCGGCACAAGATCAACTAAATTCAACGAGATGGACAGCTTCAGGAACACAAACCTTTAACGTTGATCTGGCTTCGCTGTGATCGGGTGATAATTTCAACGCGTGAGTAAAGAAGGTAACAGCTTTTTCGATGTTGTCGTCGTAATAAAGACATAGACCTCGGATAAAGACCGCGTCAGCGTTCATTTTGTCATTGCGAAGAACGTCGCTAAACAAATCAAAAGATTTCCCGCGCGTTCAGTTTAGCAGTTGATCTTTACAAAAACAACAAACAGTCACGAAAATCGGAAAATAATCTGCATTGCCTTCTGCTTCATTTGGACAGAATGCTGAAAGGCGCCAAAACCATCTCATAAAAATTCCTGGTGGTAGAGTCGTCACGGCCACTGAGTGATTCGCTATAGTGCTCTTTCGAACAAAACGTTCACCTGAATTGAGCTGGAAAAACGCAAATACAGGCCTCATCTCTTGCCGTGACTCCGATATCAACAAATAAAAAAAATTCCCAGACTTTGGCGAGAAAAAACGTAAAACTGATGCACATTCACACGAAATATGCACAAACGTAACCACCATCTTTCTAATTGCCACCACAGCTGCGTGTTTCAAGCCTTGAACTTTGTTGCCGAAGTTGCAGCAACATCACAAAACTAGCGTATTGACACCCACGTTCAACTCACACGGCAATTGTCTGGGCTTCCCCGTACTTCCCTTGCAGAGCTAAGCTCCTTGCTCGTCCAATTTGAAATCGCATACATGCTGGCGAAATATCAGATGCTCTCCTCATGCAGTATTCAACCTGCGAAGCAAGCAGTTTGCTTGAGACCAGGGTCATTTCTAGATTGAGAAGTAGAGGTTACGTTGGTTGTTGGCAACGTTTTGCTGCATGAAGCAGTGACCAACTCGACCAAGCACAAAAATAATGAAAGCTAGCCAGAGAACAAGTGCCTTTTTTGGGTCTCTATTCGGTCAAACAAACACAGTTGTCTCTGGAATTCCCTTGGAAACAGGAGAAAATGCTCTAATAGAGATCGACCGATATGGCTTGTTTGGGACCGACACCGATATATCGGCCATTCATGGGCTGATAGCCGATACCTACATTTCCAAAATATCAACATAATAATGTATCGTATGCCTTACCTTTTTTCAAAAACTTGAATCAGGATTTATGAGCTAAAATTTTTCCAATTTCCAGCAATTTTAATATTTTGCTATGATTTTTAATTAATCTGATTGACTTGTTAGCATAGTATAGTTCGATCTACAAAATATTAAAAATAACTACATACGTTTGACGCTGTTTACAATTGAATCTTGAGCCTAACGTACGAGGTCGATTGAGGAGCAAATGCGATGTTTTCTGTGTGCAGAGCTTTTTGTTACTAGAGCCATGTGGTTTGCGCTGGAATGAATGTAAACGAGCAGTAAGTTAGCCGGACATATGCAGCCTCGTCTAAACAAAATTAAGCAGCACTGCGTTATAACCGATTACCGCCCGCCCGCCAGATGTAAACTCCATATGTACAAGTTCCCATGACAAAAGCTAACGCGCACATATGCGAATTACGCATTCGATGATTGCGCAACAATGCCACGGTAGTTCTGATCCAATCACAAACACTGCGCTTTTACCTTAAGTTGGGTTGCCGCAAACGCTGCTTTTGTTGGTCGTGTTTAACAAACGGACAACAGCAATTGTAATGCAACAATGAGTACTGACTACCGTGCTCCTACCGGCTAATCGCCAATTCATCGCTTCAACGTAATTGTGAAATGCCAAAGTAGCGCTTCCGCAACTTGTGTGCCACGTCCACAAACCAGCGCGCTGCAACAGCTTGGATTGTGAGATAACAATTAATTTATCATTAACATGCTTCGTGGAAAATGTCCATAAACTTAATC
>Ga0210059_1007813_pt1 | contig 16955 bp, 12 predicted proteins | sample Ectturendosymbi2_FD_188042 | JGI IMG/M metagenome (GOLD analysis project Ga0210059, IMG submission 188042) | Ecteinascidia turbinata endosymbiont from Florida, USA - Sample 2 (SPAdes) (version 2) | ecosystem: Host-associated > Tunicates > Ascidians > Unclassified | place: Key West, Florida...
TGGCGGCAGGATGTGTGTGCGGCAGGGGCGGAGCCAGACATTTTCATTTGGGGGGCCACTGGAGGGGCCAGTTATGCAACAAGGGGAGCTGTCAATGGTCTGTGTAGGACTTTCAGAAAGAGACCTGAAAAATTTTGGGGGGGCCACTGGCGGGGCAGTGGCCCCCTTGGCACCCCCTTAGCTTCGCCCCTGGTGTGCGGTGTTAATTACTTGAGCAATTGTTTCGTGTCGGGTCTATTTAAACACCAATAGTTTCCTTCTAAAGCAGTGGTTCTTTACCGGGAGGCGGCGCCCCCAATACATTTCCAGGGGGGGCACGAGTCCTTACGTGCCCTACAACATGGAGTTTGATCAATGAATTTTCCAGCAAATACAATTACTTAAGGGAGGAGCGGTAGAAAAAAGGTCAAGAACCACTGCTCCAAAGGGATGTCTATAGCATTTGCTTTGCTAGGCTATGCATTCTTAGCAAGAAAAGATGCAACATCATGATCCAGACAGAGTACATCGGGGAGTGCAAATCGAAGTTCTTTGCAATACGTAAGTGATGACAATAGGAGGCCACAGCTTAAGTTTTGCTTCTCAACAAATATTGCTTTAGGTAAGGTCACAATTTGGACTGAACTAAAAATAACTTATTTAAAAAAAAGCATCCTCAGCAAATGTTCGCAAACGGTGAGACCACATACAGTATATAGCAAGATTCCACTTCCCAGTCATACAGAATGATGCAAACGCTGGCAGTTCATTCCTTTCAATAAAACATGAATGCTCGCTATTCTTTTTTCATACACAAGGCGCACCGGATTATAAGGCGCATTAAACGAAGCAAAACTCAGATAACATATGAGTGAGTTTAATCTGTCCCGCACGCCTAATCTGCCAGACGCGAATAGAATAAAAGTTGTGCACATGTTTGATTCGGTGTGCGCCAATGTAGTCAGGAGCCCTGCAGAGTAATACGATCTGTGGTATGTGCTAGCTACTCATTGCAATTGTTGTTGGTTTATTACGTAACACGATAGTTTGTTTAAAATAATCGTAACTAGTAATTATAAATAGCACCGCATACCACATAAAATTGGTTCTAGGAGAGAAAGCACAACCAGATTCATACATTACGCGCCCCGCGTTACAAGGCGATCTTTGGATTTTTGAGAAATTTTAAGGTATTTTAAGTGCGCGTTATGGTCCGAAAAATACGGTGTTATTAAAATACGTTTTCAAAATGTAATCAAACCTTGAAGCAAATTGCTATGGGTTCGCCACTTGGTGCCGCAAATTATATTTGTTTCTCTTCTGTAGGGTGCTGCCGCAGGTCTAAAAAAGTTGGGAAACACTGACCCACCCAGACCACAGCAGTTACTTCGGTCACCACACGCATCAACTCACGTCGCTCCCCTGGTGTTCTGGCCCTTGTGCTGCAGCAGGTAGTGCTTGCGCAGATACCTCTCACAGGTGAAGGTCGCGTCGCATATACCACAGATGTGCTTGTGCGAGTCGCAGGCCATGTGCTCCCTCAGGGCCTGGGGGTGGCTGAACTTGCTCGGGCAGAGGTTGCAGGCGTACATTCTGCAACGGAAAGGGTTGGAGCGTTGGAGACGAAAGCTGTGGCGCGATGCAGGTTGCGGTAAGGAGAAAAAGGCGGCTGCAATTGGAAGCTCCAAGCTTGCTGCAAGCCACGTTGGGTTCAACCGACTGGGCTCTGGTTTCGTCTTTTTGTGACGATTCAAAGTTGCACATACCTATATTCAAGTAACTATTCTCCACACAGGCGACAAAGAAGAATCGAACAGCAAATGCTATGAACCAGGGAGTCGATTCCACGTAGGCAACCTTAGTCATTATGATCTTATACAAATACAGTTTATCAATTTTGCGGAAACCGGTAAGAAACATTTTTTCGTGCAAGGCATAAAAGTGAACAAAACCTCAAAAAATTTAGTCTGTCTTTAATAAATCACGCACAAAACCCCAATGATGCGTGGTTGGATAAACTAGTTGCACGGTAAGCTATTTCTTTGCTCAAAAGAGAATAGACACACAGGTACGTGTTGGGTTAATGTGACTGACGCAATTGCGACCGCTCACACTTTGCTCCCTAATGTAATCTGACCAGGAAGATGAGACACGTCACTGCATTGTGACGTACCGGTGATGCACAACACAGGACAGGCGCGCCCGATATAACACGTCATAGGTTTGAAATGGCACGCGAGCGATGACGTTTAGGTGGGAGGTGATTTGTCCACTGGCGTTAATCACAACAATTTGCGTTTGTGACGCAATAATTTACATTAACAAGTTTGGTCACGCGCGGCGAATTGCTGTCAGAAAATAGCACGAAGAAAGTAAAGTCTTCTGCACTGACCGCAGTCAACACTGTTGTCTGGTTTGACAAGATTTTGCAACTGAGCATCGTATAGCACCGAACTAGATTATATCAAAAACCTTGGCTCCTGTCCGTCATCTGAATTAGACACCCCCTGTCTGTTTTATTTCTTGGCCAAAGACCGTGAAAAACACTGGGTCATATCGGTCAGAATCTATGAAAATACGAGCCTCGTTCAGGCTAATGAACACTGTTACGGGGAGCTTTAATACAACTGTGAGACAAACGATCGGGAGTGTTTCAGCGAAAAGAACAGGCCCCTGACGCACGTGGGCGTAGCCAGAAGGGGCCAGGTGCCACCAAGCCCCAAATTCTTAGCATATCTAGTCATTTCATCTTTTTGAGGAGCGATGTCCAAAACAAGATATTGTTTTTCGTCCAAATTTAAAAGCCCCCCCGAAATTGTTTGCACCCTCAAGTTTGGGCTGGCTACGTCACTGCTGACGCGTACGAACCACTCCACATACAAGAATATTTCAAAACATTGTTGGTGCAACTTTAACGCTGTACTTCGTATGGATGCTCTTCTTCTTGCTGTTGAGATGAACCTGGTACTGATGGACGCCCAAATCGTGAAGCGTTTTGAATACTTTATGGCACTGGTGGCAGCGGTACGTCATCCCCGACTCGTGGCTCTTGACGTGTTCCACGAACGCCTCAAGGTCGCGAAACGTCAGCGAACATTCTTCTTTCAAACATTTGTAGACCTGAAAAAATTGGCATTTGTTTGTTTCAAATTAAACGGTTTCTGACGCAGCTCCCATTGGCGTTCGCAGGAACAAGGCGAAATACCGACGGTCAGCTCTTCTTTCAACAACTAACCCTCCAACCCAGTGGTTCTTAACCTTTTCTTTACCATGCCTCCCTGAAGTAGTTGTCCTGTTTCAAGGCCCCCTTAGCTATAAATAAAGTGAAAAGCAAATGCATTGTTTTGTAAATCTATTGATCAAACCTTTCAATGTTGTACAGCGCTTAAGGGTCTGCGCCTCCTGGAAATTACTTGACGTCACCCTGGGGGGGTGTGACCCCCCGGCTAAGAACCATTTCTCTAGGTTTACCGTAAACTTTCCAGGAATCACTCGACTGGGCTCTACTTTCATCTTCTATGATGATTCAGACCTGAACACATCTGTATTCAAGTAAGTACTAACGTGACGAAGTTGAATCACGCAGGAAATCAAAAAAAACATTTAAAGATTTGTTGATCGCTCCAACTTCGTCTCCTTTCTCGAGACTAGTTACTTATCTTTTATCAAGTTCGAAAAAAAGAAGCGTTTGTAAATTGAGCAAGAATGTTTGTTGAACTTCAAGTCATTTTGTTCTGTTGCACCTACAAAAAAGCAAAACAAAACAGTTGAAACCCAGCAGAGCGTCCAGCTCCGCCGACAGCACAGCGCGATACCTGCTGGTCTTTGTGAACTTTCATGTGTGATTTCCGCTTGTTGTACGACGAGAAGCCCTCCCCACAGTACTCGCACACGAACGACACGCAGTCGTCGTCGTCGACCGCCACTGATTCTTCGCTGTTCTTCCCGCGTTCTGCAAAATTTCAATACCCCGGATGTTTCTGCCGTACGCTTTTGAAGAGAAACAATTGCGCATTCCAAGAGCGGGCGCACACGTGGTAGCAGTAGCGAGCCGGAGGGGCAGAGAGTCCCCCTTACCTTTCGAAAACGGCTGATAGAAGGAGCTCTTGCCCTTGAGCCAGACCTTGTGCGAGACCATGTGCTTCTTCACGTTTGATTTCTGCGCGAAAGCTCGTCCGCAAACAATACACTGGAACGGCTTCTCGCCTGAGATATATACGGAATATTTAAAATGAACGAATTAAAATTGGAAAAAGGTTAAAAAACTTTTAAAAACATAACAAGAACTTGCAAAAAATGCAAGAATTTCCTCGCAATATTCCAGCTGTACGTTGAAACTAACCGTTTCGTCACAACCATTCACCGTGTCGCAACCACTCACCCGTGTCGCAACCACTCACCCGTGTCGCAACCACTCACCCGTGTGACTCCGTTTATGTTGTTCCAGGTCGAAGTTCTTGGCGAATGGTTTGTTGCAATATTCACAACGGAACTTCTTCTTCGGGTCCTCGCTGTCACCAGAAGAGCCCTTTGCTGGGCCATTCGAACGAGTGGGGGCGGATGCAAGGGCCGAAGTGGCCGAACCGGGGGCAAGCCTGAATAAAACGAACCAGTGCAAACGCAAGACCGTTTCGCCCACTGAAGCAACATGCTGAACCGCCAACAGGTTTTACAAGAGCATACCGAAATACCACCATAAACAGATATCTTGTTCGCTTGAGTTTATATGAAACGGATTGCGTTTCGTAAGAAACAAACGTTGTTCGAGAAGTTGAGTTCAGACTGACACCAGGATCTTCAATAAGCAAAGCTATTCAAGTGTCTATCATGAACAACGGAGAAGACCAACTGATCGAATGACGACAGCGATAGAACGGAAATGACGTAACACTTCATGACGCTTGGAAGCGTTTTGAAAATAAGTTTTCGGGTCTGCAAGGTGCCGAGGCAAGAGGGGGCTGCGCAAACACTATACCTCAGTTACAGGATTTGAGGTTTGTTATGAACTATAGATTCCGGTACTTAGGGTGAACAGTTCACATAAATGTTATTTGACGGTTAAGTGACAATGAAACCAGTTTTGGAGACCATTTATTTGAAGACTGAAAGAAGTAGAGATCCTCTTATCTTTGATAATAAACTTCAAAGTAAATTCCTAGGTCGCAGCCAAGAAGAAAAGCCGAAGCAAATTGTTTGGATGTGAGTTAACGCAGGTGTGCCAAGGGTTTGCAGGCATCTTATGACATCATGCGTGACAGAAGTTAGAAACGCGCCTCCGGGGAAGACCAATCGAAGCCCTGGCAGCGCACAACTTGCATGCATTAAAACATTTATGCGATTGTTTTCGTGCATGCACGTAGCACAGTTTGCAAGGTGAACTTTTTTCACGTTTGCAATTGCACAAAACCAGAAAGAAAAGGATTAACCAGGACGAGTACCTGTCTTGCTCCATACTCCGAGCGTATATCTGAGGGAGGATCGACTCTATCCCTTTCTCCTGCGCCGCAATTGCGTTGGAGTGGTCCTCCTGGACCAGCGTCGGCGCCAACTGCAGCACCGCGGAACAAGCACCGCTTCTCTGTAACGTGATCGCGAAAGTAAGAGGCGCGCATGGACACGTGATACTTTACAGTTTGGGAGAGGGGTATGCATTTTGACGTATGCGCTGATGAAATACAGTGATAGAAATACATTTTGACACGGGGAATTTTAGAATTGTTGAAATACATTTTGACATGGAGAATTTTAGCAAACAGTCCTGCTCAGCAAGATATTAACGGGCGTCGACAAATCAACAGCCAGTGTGCATTCGTGTCACTTTCTGGAAATGTTCACAAACAAGTTTTTAAACAATCACATGAAAAAAACAGGTCGGCCAGAGTTGGTGGTATCATTCGTTACTCGTTCGTAAAGCGTTAAGAACTGAGTCATCGTGGTTGAATATATGATACTACCTTTTCTGAGGACGAGGTGTTCTTAAGATTTCATTAACTAGCCTGGCAAGATTCGAAACAATATCATGACCATTGCTCTTCAGGGTTTTACGCTGAACGAGCCACATGTCGCCTCGTCTATGTGTCACTTATAACAAAATTATTTCGTGGCGTGGTTTAATGGGATGCCGGTGGTCGAGTTTTAACATGAAACCAGAACATCTCGAAATAATGTGGAATATGATTGCGCTGCGTTTCTACGTAATAAATAATGGAACTTTAACAAGCTGCTCAGGTAACGGAAGCACTGCAATCAACCGTACTAAAACATTGAACCCTTGATGAACGGTACCGGTAGAAGTTTCTTCGCCTAGTGCGGAAAATGCCAAAAATGACTGCGTCACGAATTACGTCATTCGTGACGCTTTCATATCAGTTCACGCATTTCGATCTAAGGCTGTACGAAAATCTCTGGGTGAGTCGAGCTGAACAGTGAACGGAAAAATGACGGTAGCAGAAAACAAGAAATTTCAACGAAATTTGAAAAAAGTTCGTTATGTTGTAAAATTTCCCCGAAATCGTTTGGACGCTGGTTACGTGGCAAAACGAAAAGCTCGGTCTTTTTGAAGCGCAGCGTAAACAGTAAATGGAATGTTTTTATCGCGTCTTCTTACAACTCTTAAGGATTTCTCTCCCTTCGGAAATTCTCAACAATCTGGAATGAATTCCCTTTTGCGCAGTTAATTACCAAAAGGAAATACGAATGAATCTTGAAGACTTGTGCCGGTCTCCTACAAACCCTTTCTTATATACAAGCGTTTAAGGTAGTGGTTCCCAAACTAGGGGTAAACTACCCCCCGGGGTTATATGCGATTCTTGGAGGGGAAACGCAAAACCAAAACCACATTGTTGTTCTGTATTATGAGCGATCACTGCAAAAGAAATTTTCGACATGAAATGGGAAAATTTTTTATTGGTGGGTAATAAGACATTATCGCTACCTTGACTTGGGTAACGGTTCAAACAAGTGTGGGTACCATTGGTTTAAGGGAAGGAACTTTGTAAAAAATGAAACACTACATTCTGTGCTTTTGAAATGTGGAGCCTCTGACACATGTCCGTGCCTATGCTGCAAATTAATTTTGCTGAAAATAAATAACCAAATGAGATAATGACCAAAACAACCTAATTTTAAAATCTACCAAAATAAGAATGTTACAAGTTCAATGAGAGGTCTGACTAGCGTTAGAAAATACCAAAACTTTGAGCTTGCTGATTAATTTTGACGCAATTGCTAAAGAATACTCAACTTCAATGACCACTGCTTCTTGACATGGACCCTGTCCACGTGCAGCTGGCCAAACTAAAAATCTAGCATTTCTAAGCTCATCGCACCAACGAGACTGAATTTTTTCAATCTCAAGCGCTTTAGAAGTGTTTACCAACCAGTATCCGCACCATTTATTTACCAAGTGTCCGGACCGTTTGGTTCCAAGTATCCGAACCATTTTAACAGTAACTGAACAATTGGTTTACCAGTGGCCGAACCATATGGTTTTGAAATGAGTTTTTTGTTTCTCGCACTCGTTCAACTTCTGGAAACAATTTCCGCTGGATCGCCGCCTTTTTTGTCATACCGTCCGTTTTTTAACTATAGCCCCCCACGGTTTACATCGATTTAAAAGAAAACAATAAACAGGCAAATGCATCCAGTCTGACGCAATGAAATAAATTTTCTGGTTGATTGCTCCAATCTGCTCTAACCGCCGTAATAATGAATACCTATGCATGGTGCGTATGTGCACAGCACTCGAACACTGGCGACAATTTGTCTGACGGGAAACAAAAGCAACACCTCGGAATAACATTCTTGCCTGTTGCGCTGCATCGTGCACCACCTGCTGAGGCTCAAACGGCGGTATCTGTTGCAGCAAGGAGGACATGTACTGCGACCCGTTCGAACCATCCTCATCAGCCATGCCGGAATGTTCGGCGGCCATGGCTGCGTTGGAGATGTTACCGACGCTGGTGCCATCAGTCTGGATCAGCATCTCCTCTGCCAAAACGATCCTACAAGCGTTTGAGATAATGCCTTCGTCAGCAACATTAACGACAATGCTTCTCGAACGGTGCGTTGAATATTGCTAAGCAGGCACTTGGCGGTGGAATTTAAAAATGAATGCTGAAATCTTACGTCTGAAGCAGCTATGTCCAACCCAAATGTCTTACTGAGCCAAAAAGTATGTCACTATCTTGACCAGGGCCGCACATTCAGTGGCTTACTTTGATTTTAGCAAATTAAATTTAGCTTAAACTAATATACTGAAAGCGTTAGAATCCTGACTGCAATGGTAACAGACGTGATAAAGTGGCACTGAGGACCACCTGCATCAAAAATGTCAAATTCAAGATTATTAAAACAAGGACAGGTTGTCAGTATGCAGGATTCTTTTACTACAGCGAAAACCTAAACTGGGCCGCACAAAACCCTTGACTGGGTCGCATGCGGCCCGCGGGTTGGACATAGCTGATCTAAAGGTGTTCTAGACCTTTGTTTTCATTCCTTACACAACCAATATTGCAAGGTTATAGCTTGTTTTCATTCTTTGCACAATCAGTATTATGTAGATTCATACGGAACGAACTTGTGAAAAAAAGGGGCAGTACAGCAAACCTCGGTTAATCCGGATTCGATTTGACCGACGATTTTATCCGGTTTAGGCGAAGATCAGGATTAACCGAAGATGATTGTGGTGAAAATCACTTACATTGAACATATTTACGACCCAACAGCAGACTTTCGCAAAAGCAAAATGAATTTATTGATGTATTTACAATGGTACATGAGACTAGTAATGACCATATCCAGGCAGTTATGAACAATCGTAAGTTCATAAATTTAGATTATTTGGCTGAGAAGAAATCTGGGATTTTGGACTGACGCAGAGATTTCTACGACTGGTCCATAAACAGTTCTTCTGCTTGGAAGTTAATGCCCTCCAGACATCTTATCAAGTATAATACACTCAGAGATGATGCTCTGCACATACACACTCAGTTAACACTGATCAACAGGCTGAAACCGCGGTGCAGCCGCGTGCCTTGAGCGTGAAGTTCATCGCAATATGCTATGCCCGTGTGTGACGTAAGAATCATCTCTACGAATAATCAAATGTTGCGCGCAATTCGCGGTCGTTGTTATCGTAATTCTATACACTCGTTGGTAATCGTGAGCACTCTTGCGTTGCGTCTGAAAGCTTCTGAATTTTTCCTGGAAACTGTTGCAACGTCGCCGTTGGCGTTGCGTTGAATGTGCAATTCACCACGAACGGGATGTGCGCGAAGAATAACACTCATATATACAGTATGTGGCGCGAACTAGCAGTAATAGAGTGATCGCGACGTGTGATCTCTATTGTTGCTTGCTGCCACAGTGTGAAGCTTTGCGCACTTGCCGCTCAGGCTTTCCGATCGCAACAAGTCAGTGGACTTAAGAACATAGCCGCGTGAAAGAGCAGAAAAATCCAGATTACGAGATGAGACAAAAGCTGATTGTATCTGGAATTGGCGAAGATCCGGATTAAAAAATCCGAAGATTTTTATAAAGAAAGACGTTAGAAGTCATTCGTACTACCAGTTTTATCCGATTTTGGAGAAGATCCGGATTGATCGAGGTTTACTGTATTAAAATTCGCCTTATTCCAGCTTTGCTTTCAAAATTGGGGAGGGTGATTAAAATGAACAGCAACGAGGGCTTCTGCACCAATGGGTTATTTCAAGTAGGGTTATGACCTCGAAAATGGTGTCTGCGACGTTAACATGAAGACAATATGGCACAGAAGGTTTGAATTGCCGTAAATCACCATTGACATCATCGGGTTCTCTTGAGGATATTTCGAGGGGGTAAGCAGGGTGGGCCACCAACCTGGGGGCTTCTTTTTGTTGTTGATTTTATATACTTAGAAAAATGTTAGAGACCTGTGCTTCCATGACTTTTCCTGATTTTCAGAGGCTAACGGAATGGTGCCAGAGTTATTTTGCGAAAATATCCCTGAAATATAGGGTATATGGGTACTATACCACCCATGCTTACCTGATATGTATCAAATTTTGGACACCTTACTAAGTGAACTTTCAATGCAATTTTAAGTGAAAAACCTATTTGGCCAGATATGACCACCAGTACCATATATGTGATGAGTCTTCCTACACCATGACTTTATATTAATAAACGGATTTATCACGTGCATGACCTTTTATACCCACAAACCAAAAATCCCCTCTAAAAGGTCCCCTTTTTGGTGGTACCCTGCATGAAATTTGTATGCTATGTATGTTTCGGTGTGCAGATAAAATTTTATTGCGAAAGTAATTAATGGACATATGGAAGTAAAAAAACAGTTTGGTCCAGAAATAACGGATGTCACGTGTCCCAGGAAGACGTATGCAAATGCTGGGTAGTAATATACCCTACTTTTACTGACGCCTATAGCATTTTATGCTTACTGAGCAGGGTTAAGTAAACGTTAAGGTCTGCCTTTAAGCAATATTAAAGGTGGTAACGTACAGTGCACAGGTAACTTGAACTATCCGTAACATCCTAAGTCAGAAAGGCTAGTCTCAAAGCTTAAATAAAATAATACTAAGTCAAACATTTGAAAACAGCTTTTAAACAAGATGTAACATCAAAGCGATGGTTAAACATGAACGGCGCATAACACACCCACTCCAACGCGCACTATAACAAAGGATTTCTGCACTCTTTGCTTTCCAATGAGGGGAAACATACCCACAAACTAAAACTTAAATTATCTTCACTTTTTCCCTACGCACCTAAACAAACATTTGGGAGCCCATCACGAAAAACGCACACGCGAGAAATTTTTTCCAACAGGCAGGAGTTGACCTCTCAACAAAGTGTGCGCTAAACATTTTTTCAGACAGGTCAAGCGCAAATGCGCACCACACAGTGATGATCACCTACAGCAGCGCGAAAGTAGCTTTTGCGACCGTCACACAATCATCCACAATCGCTGGTTTATGCAAAACATACATAACTTTACCTCGGCAAAGGTACGGCGGCAATGCCATTACCGTTGAGCGTTGTCTGTGACGAAATGGGAAGTTGGCTCTGGCTAGCCTGTATGTTTTGCTGGGAAGTTATGCAGTTGCCAATCCCATGCACAGCAGCACCTGAACCAGTGTGGGACAAAAAGTAAAAAAAACAGATGTGTGTTGAATCTCCAGGCGGTCATAGTTTCGGCCTTGTTGCCTCATCAGTGGAGCATAGAAGCTTTTCATCTTGGTAAGTTATAAATTTTCACATCTTGGAAGTGAAAGCAATGGTTTTTAAGGTAATTGTCCCGAAAATCCCAATTAATTATTTTGTGTGCATTCATACATAAACTATAAAGAAGGCACATCTTTAAGCTCACAAGCTACAAAGGTTTAAAATACTCTGCAAAATTCAGGCAACCTGTAACTGCACTCAACGAATTGTTCGATCAAAAACTTCATAGTTACCTTCGCTGTTGATTACTGCAGCAACAGGGTTGGTTGGAGTCCCATACACGACTGAGCAGGGAATGGACGTCATTGTATTGATTGGTTGAATGGTTGCAGTGATGATCTTTTCACTGGACTGACATGCTGATCTTCTACTCGGAGCACAAGAGGTACTCTTGTGCTGAACAAACGCTTCCAAAATGTTGAACTGCTGCTTACATCTGCAAAGCAGCCAGTTGGTTATCAACAAGAACAAGAATTGAATTCAGAGCCCTAAAGGAGCACACCAGTAGTAGCAACTCCAAACAAGATTTTGCATCTTTTAGATAGGGAACAACATAACTCAAAAGGTGTAGGCCAAGATGATGTGAAATACTTGAATTAAATCTGGAGGATCCGGGGCACTTTTTTCCTGGCCTTAGCTCTAGAGAAAAAGTTTTCACATTTCAGCAAATTTTTGAGAAATCATGGAATATGCCTAAGATGTCTATGCATATTTTGTTGGCCTGCAAAAAAAATTTTTCCAGACTGCTCAAGCTTTTGGGAGTGTTGCACGAGTATGGTGTTGACGGCCATAGGTGTAACCAAGGGGGCCATGCCCCCCAAATTTCTAGCACAACTTGTCACTTTGTGTTTTGAGAGACAGTGTCCTAAACAAAATACTGTTGCTTGCCCAAGTCAAAATAGCTTCCCACCAAAAAAAATTATGGGCTGGCTGTGCCACTGTTGATCATATTGAATTACAATCTATATAACAAGAGTTGGCATGCTTGACTTTTTCCGCTGCACGTTACGGTCTGTTGCAAACCAAGTGATCGTCTGAGATAGAAACCACGCTAAATGCGGAGAGTATTTTTTGTCAGTCAGAAGTGCCGAATGGCCGTTGCGATCTGTGTTCGTTGAACAGTGTTGTAGCTGTGTTTAGTAGAGGAGTTGCAATTGTGCTCAAATTTTGTAATCTTGAGTTTTGATCTTAGCAACAGTGTGTAATTTTTTCTTTTTGTTTCATATATCGACTTTTGCGCAGGACTGAAGATGTGTAACACACGAAACTAGTCTCCTTATGCAAAAAATTGCGATCGATTCGCTTGGTGTGGGTCACTGTTGTGGCTTTACAAATATTGCACAATCTATATAAATCATATATTGAAAAAATTACAATCTATAGATGCTGCACCAGCAGGGCATGCACATAAACTTGATGTGAAACTGCATAGTTTGTGTGGCATTGTTTTTTCTCTTTTTGCTGTGCGCATGCTTGCTAAGCCTTACCACTTAGGAGTGAACTGGCCAACAACACATTGTGAAAACAAAGATGGGGTACATTTGTTTAACCTCAATTTTGAATGCCGTAGTATGTATAACAAGTTGTTATTGTGTGATTCAGAAAAGTGATATTGCATGATGGAATAAAAACAATTCAGAATGTTTTTTTTCCGATTTCTTTAAAAAAAGAATAAAATTTTGTTTCTTTTTAAAACACCCCCCAAAAAACAAGTCTTTTCAGAAAAATCAAGTGGGTTGTTTTTTTTGAAAAAAATGGGTTTTTCTCAACCCTGCATACACGTGCTTGATTTACGTGCGAACCACTTAATTTGTACCAGCTTTGAAGGTGTTAATGTCACCATGAATGGCTTTCAAAACCATCAGCAATGTACGCTTCACACCTCTTTGAAATGAAATATGTATTTAGGGATACAAATCTACAAATGAAATCAACATTTCTATGCAAATATCCACTTAATGAGATTAAATGTTTTGCAATTAACCGAACCCATTTTTTCATGTATGAATGGCTTTGTATTGCAGAGTCTTGTTCATTTGCACTTCACCAATATGCAATTAGCTGGAGTTGTCTGTATTTAGTTTTAAATGTGAGTTATAGCACATTTGTATCTGACCTTGGCAGTAGGTCAGACTCTTATGTGAGTTGCAAACAAGTGAACTAATATGTGTGAAGTTTGCAGCCAAGCATTACGAGTAATTGTGCAATAGCATTTGTGAATTCAACATTAGCTTGGGCGCTTACCATGAATGTCTCCCAACTAATTATTCTGCACTGTATCTGTTTCTTTGGCAAACTGTGTTATGCAGCTAGTGTGCCTACCATGCATGTCTGCAATGAACTTTGCATCTGACTCACACAAGAAACACGCCTTTGAAAGTCTTGTTTCTTGACCCCTGGTGTATCAAAATTGGTTAGATAGCCAGGTTGACAAGAGTGTCACTTCTGAAAGTTCTTCTGTTGTATACACAGAGCTGACAAGTGGAAGGACCCTGTGGTTAGATCTAAAAAGAATTGCAAAGATATTCGATCAGGTCTTCGTTGGTGGTGTTGGTGATACTGCATGGAGGGGCCACAACAGTACAGTGATAGAGGCTGGCGGATTGGATGTCACCGCACACACAGTTTTTATTATCAGCCAATCCCATTTTGTAGAGGTTATCATTAAACCGGCCGTGTCCCATGTACAAGCGTTTCAGTTGCACCCGTGCTTTGCTTGGCATGTAGCATCCTGGTGGAGAGTTAGTGAAACAAGAGATATATGGCTTCAACGAATCTAGCACTGGAGGGGGGGAGTAGTCTTGGTTAGTGAGGTTCTCCATGAGCGGTCTTAAGGGACGTCTCGAGCAAAGTCTATTGGCAGTGCGCCGTATGTACAGGGTTTCATGTAGCAGGTGATCAGGACTTTGTGATTTACGATGTAGCTCTAGACATGCTGTGTTTCTTTGAGTAGTGGGGGGCAGACTACCAGAAAGGAAAGGGAGGAAATCTGTAGGGGTAGATCTTACACAGCCTGAAACTGTACGCATGGCTTCCTTCAACTGAGTGTCTAATTTACGTGTGTGTGCACTTTGGCGCCAAGCTTGGGAGCAGTACTCTGCTGGAGCATATACCAAAACGCTTGCTGAGGTTCTGAGCACGTTAAATGAGCATCCCCAAGTCAGACCCGCAAGGCACTTTATCAAGTAAACTTGAGACGAGACTTTGTTTTTCAGTTTCAGAATGTGATCTTTGAAAGTGAGACTTCTGTCAAGAGTGATACCCAAGTATGTTGGATTATTCTGGAATGGAAGGAGCTTTCCAGGAGAGGATTCTACTTTGAGTTGATATCCTGCATGATGGTTTCTGATGTGGAAAACTGAGCAGTTTTGTTGGTGGTGAGCTTTAGGCGCCACTTGAATAGGTATTCTTGTATGGTGGACATGTCTTCTGTTAGATTTTTTTCTGACTGACTGAAAGTGGGGGCTGAGAAGGTCAGTGCGACATCATCAGCATATATATATTTGGTGGACAAGGTATGGGGGAAGTCATAAGTGTAAACATTGTAAAGGTGGGTGCTGCTACCGACCCTTGAGCGACTCCGTTTTGAAGGTTGTGCAGATGACTGCTTTGTCCGTAACTGGTATGTAGTATGAAGGATCTACAATACAGGAGATTCATTATGAGATTTATCATTTTACTGCAGTAGCTTCGACAGTTTCAAATTAAGTCCTTTGTGCCAGACAGTGTCATACGCCGCTTTCAGGTTGAGAAATACTGAGCCAACTACTTGTCGGTTGTGGAATGCCTGCTCGATGTTTTGAGTCACACGGCAAACTTGGTCTGCAGTTGATCTGTTTTTACAAAAACCTGCTTGTTCGGTTGGAAGTAGTGGGTTGATTATGGGGTTAATTCTGTTAAGGATAGCCTTTCGAAAAGTTTGAATGAAGAGCATAGCAATGATATCGGACGGTAGCTCTCGGGGTTGGAACTTGGCTTGCCAGGTTTCAGGATTGCAACTACTGATGCTCGTTGCCACATTTTAGGAATGAGGTTGTTGGCTAGACATGCATTTACAAAGGAAAAAAGCCAGTTCAAGAGGGTTTCTCCACAGTTTGTGAGAGGTTCATTGGGAACACCATCAGTACCTGGTGCTTTACGAGGCTGAGTTGCCTTCAAAGCAGCTTCCAGTTCAGTCTTGGTGAATGGTAGGCCAAGATGGTGTATTTGAATTGCAATTGCTAGCACGGACTGTTCTCAGTTCATTAAGAACAGACCTGGTGAATGTCTTGTTTGGGCAGTGATAATAGCCGTTTTGAACGATTTGCTTTGCGATTGCCTTTGGGTCAATCGGGCATAAAAGTTGAAGGATTTTGATGATTGCTTGGAACCAATGAATACAAAGCAACTCTCCTTAGCTGGAAAATTTTGACTTGTTTGGGTGCACCTTTAGGAAGTGCTTTGGAACATGTTGTTTTTCAGCTGGGTCAACATTGTACAACATCTAGATAAAATGATATGCCACTAAAGGCAATGTAGAACTACGTTTATTTAAGTCACTAACAGTTAACAAACTTTTAAGAACTGGCTATGCTTATGAAAGTAATGGCCAACTGTGCTGCAAGAAGGCAATGTTTCTATGTTAGTATATTTTATCAGGTGCCAAATTTCAATAATAACATAAAAACTAAACATTTGTCACACACCTTAAACAAATAACTCCACAATCAATATCAATTTGTGTTTGGAGTGAATTTCACAGCACTTGCAAGTTAGTTATTACACACAGACACCCTTGCAAACATTGTAATTTAACTGCAGGTTTAAATTCACAAACTAATGCACCAAAAAAGAAACAAACAACAAGCAGAATTTCTAAAATGATTGTAAAGAAAAACAATGAACTTTGGTAAGTAAAACTTACTTTCCACACTGAAATATGTCCTCTTCAACAAGTGGAGTAAGAGCTTGTGTTTGACTGGAACAATTTGCAGCTGAAACAGCTGAGTGATGTGGTGCTTGCAGAGTAACCTGATTTGAGTTGCCAACACATCTGGCAGTAGCAGGTAAATGTGAACCATTCTCAACAAATGTTAGATTTCCATTATTTCCCAAATCCACTGCAACAGGTAGTTCTAATGAACAGCAGGATAGCTGGTACATGGCACAAAACTATTTTTGTGGGACAAGTTTTTACACTCCAAACTAATGCACCAAATATCCATCCAAATTGATTAAAAAAAATTTGATGCATTGTGTATAACACATACGATTGAAAGCAATCAACCTGTTCAATCAATCACCATACAAGCAGTGTCAGAGTAGAAAATTCTACATTTTTTGCATTGTAATTGTTGGTTAGCTCACAGCAATATACAGGGTGTTTCACAATTGTTGAAACAAAGCGGCAGCTTCTAAAACCTTTATCGATGACCTTATTCATTTTTCTCTTTCCAGATTGTCATAGGGAAATAGTTCCCCTTTCTATATATTAAACAAAAAATAGTCTAATGATGCCTTGGTCGATGGAGCAGAAGATCTTTTGTGTAAAGACATTTACGAAACGAAGTCTTTCCAGATTGTTCAAGCAAGGTTCAGAAGGAAGTTCAGCTTCAACAAATTTCCAAACAGGAGTCAGATTTTCAACTTGGTCAAGAAGTTTGAAACTCATGGCACTTGTGGAGATCGTAGGGTAACAGGCTCATCGCCCTCTGGGCCTCCAATAACGATTCGAACTCCCGACAATGTCACTAGGGTTCAAGAGTCAGTCGGTC
>Ga0210059_1007815_pt1 | contig 16954 bp, 13 predicted proteins | sample Ectturendosymbi2_FD_188042 | JGI IMG/M metagenome (GOLD analysis project Ga0210059, IMG submission 188042) | Ecteinascidia turbinata endosymbiont from Florida, USA - Sample 2 (SPAdes) (version 2) | ecosystem: Host-associated > Tunicates > Ascidians > Unclassified | place: Key West, Florida...
TCGATGAAATGTACGCCTGTGCCGAGATACCTTACTGTTGCTTTAACGGCAACCAGGGGTGACTGGGAACAGCCGTGGCGGATTTCTGTTGGGCCGTCCCCCCTCGTTGGTCCCATTCAGGCCACACTCACTCCTTCCTGCTCCGCCTCCTCCTTTGTACGTGCGCCATTTTGTTTTTACTTGCAGGTGCGCAACCAACACTTGCAGCCCTCAGTTCCTTCACAAGAGCCCCCCCACCCCCGGCACAAGTCGAGTTGCAGCCTTAATCATCGTCTCTTGAGCCATTCTAAGAAGGGTCATGTCCCGCACGGCTCGACTCGCGCGCAAGGCTTCTGTTGTTGCAAACGTCTCCTCCCTCACATTATGTTTCGACGTAAAGCTTAAACGCTTTGTTTGAAGGCAGGCCTCGAACCTGCATACGTACGCGTGGTGCAGCCTTCTCTCTGCTGGTTACGTTGCATCGCGTCAGTGTCTTTTCTTCTTTTTCGATTTGCGCGTCATGTCCCAGTACACGCCGTTCCTCATTCTTCGTAGCGGAGTTTCGGATTCCAGCGCTGCCTTTCGCGAGAATGCCTCGTGCCCCCCCTTTTGTTGCGAGTTATTATCACTGACTTCATATTTTTTAGGCTTTAATGTCGTCGTTTAGTGCCCCCACCCCGCGGGGGGGGGCTTCGTCAGGGCGGCGCAGCAGCATGCGACTTGCTCCGTTCGAGTAAAACGTCTGTTTAGAACCCCCCACCCCCACCTTGGATATGTTCGTATTCTTGTTTTTAATTTTCTAGGTACCTTATTATTTTTTTCAAGGAAAAAATAGCGTTTGTAACGTAAATCAAAGATACCCTTGTTATCTGCCAATAGGAAGCGTTTATGACGCGACGTCGCGCTATTCACGAGAGCTGGTGACATCACGCCACGTCAGGGTCGTTCGTTGAAAACGCACAGCATACATCTACAAGCAGCTGCGAGCGAGAGTCCGTTGTTTCCTGTTTTGCCAAAGCGATTACGTAAACCCACATCTGCGTTGCTACAGGTCGTTGGGGGGGTTATTTGTTTCTTGTTTTTAAGCCCTGATTAGTGCGCTTCTATCGCCACGAAGATATTAATCAAACCACTTAGACAGAAAAGATATCTTTATAAAGTTTTTAATTCTACTGAGCACTCAAAGCCTGATTTGCACTTTTCGTGATTGCGACGATAATAAGTATCTTCCGATGATGAGATTTCTTCTCGCTCCGTTCCAGCGGATATCCTCGTAACCGCCGTTTTCTGTATCGCTCTTCTCATCTTCCTCAGTTCAATTGCATGTTGTTTTTAACCAAACGCGCGCGAGAGCATCTTTGATATTTTAAGCGCCATGGCGGCATCGCCAAGTACAAAATCAGCACAAAGCAGGTTTCCTATTCGCTTCCAACACTGCATACCGCCATGTTGTGCGTGCCTTATGGGCGCACCATGTGGACAGTTCAATGATAATCGGCAAATGGCGAAAATTTCTATTTCGAGCGCGTTGTTTCATTTGTGTGAAATAACTTGAAGTAACTTTGAAGGTCATGTTGTCGTCTTGAATTCATTCTAATCACAAAATGCCTCGTAAAATCTTTCGCTTTGCACTGGTAACTGGTGATTGTTTGATGCATTGTATGCGTCCACGTGTTCATTGTTTCACCCCCACCCCCTCCTGTTCATTGTTGCACCCCCACCCCCTCCTGGCAATACGATGCGTTGAAATTAAGCCTCGTCTGACGCAACTGCAAGTTTAAAAATCGCCCCGTGCCACGCGTGTTGAATAAAAAGGATCGTTCGCGCAGTTCCTTTTACGTTTTTATCAGTGCTTTCAAAAGAGCGAGTGAACTCCTGAAAGATATTATCTGTTCTGTGTCAAAGGAATGCACGGCGTCTACTATTGCCATTTACTGTACGTTGTTGTTGATTCTGGTCATCTGGCAACCAGGGTTGCGGAGTACAAGGTAAAATGTTCGACTCCGACCTTTCCAAAATTTCCGACTCCGATTCCTTAACATAAAGTGAATGAAGTTTGGCTGTCAACAATTTTGTAGCAACAAGCAGTCAATGGAAACTGTGGTGTACAGCAAGAATTATCTGTTACGTCATGGGTTTCAAACGAAAATGTACAATTTCAAAAGGAATTTCCAATCTAGGAGCGTGATGCAAAAAAATGATCCTATTGGACTGTCGGAGTGTTGCTGGGAATCCGACTCCGCCACAAAACTTACGATCCCGCAACCCTGTTTGCCACTGGTCCTTCCTGCAGGCGCGTAATCGTGGAATTTGCTGATTTCGTTCTGAGCATCATGTGGTTCGGCACCAGCCATGGCGTTGCTCACACTGCGGAGTTTGACGTACCAGCAAGTATCTTGATCATTGTGAACGAAACACAAAAGCATAAGCGGGCCATACATCCCACAAATTTGTAGCTAATCTAGTTATTTTGTGCTGCAAGAATCGGCGTCCCAAACAAAAATACTGTTCCCCGCCTAAAGTCAAACATTTTGGCCCCAAAAAGTTTTGGGCTGGCTGCGCCACTGCTCAAAAGTGCAACATTAATTACAAATACAGTATAAGTACTGCATGTCTGTCGTCAGGAAACGATTCATTTTACAGTATTAGTGTGAATATGAAGTTCACCGTTTCAAATCACTTCACGTTTTGAAGCGAACAGAAGACCAACAGCCACTCCCCCGAGACTAATGTCTGCGTCAAATTGAAACGTAAATGTCCCCAGAGACTCCGCGTGACGGCACTCGCTACTGTTAACAAGAAAACAGTCTCTCGCAGCGTGCCAGCAGGATCCGAGGAGTGTTTCATTTTTTTCTCCGTCCAGTTCATAAAAGCTATCATTGTCTTTGTACAAACTCCATGGCTACTGCTGCTGCTTATACTACATCGTCAATTTGCTGCAGCAAATGTTTCTTTGTGCTCTTTCCTGACACGTCTTGTAACCAACCGGGTAAACAGAATAAAAAACGCGTGTTTCCTGTTTCCGGCTTGTGTCTTGAGGAGAAAACGAGACGCCGCATGAACCAGGGGCGTGACGAGGTCATATGGCGCCCGGGTAACTATACCCCCCTGGCATGAACACGTGTTGTAGTCGTGGTAGTTGCAGATGACAGGGAAGGTTTTCCATTTGCGTTTCCAAGCTCTTCTCGTGGCATTTTTCGAATTTTATTTTAGCGAAGGCAATTGGCGGAAGCTGAAATTTGCTTCTTGCCGGGGCGGTTGAGGTGGACGCTAGGGTTAGTAGGGATATCAATAATTGTTTTTATCCGGATAACGGATATGTCCGGTTGTTTGTATTTTGGTTGACCGGATAATAACCGCTAATTTTTAGATACAACAAGATTTTCTCGATAAATTGAATGCAAATTCATTGCACAGTTTTGTTGTAAATATACAAACATGGACAAGGCTGGTTTCAACAAGTGCAGAGCCCGATTGGAAGCACTTTTGCGGGCCCCACTGAGTGGCATGTGCAGAAAAATTTTAAGGGGGCGTCAAGTCGTGATGATCAGTGATGCGAAAAGGATAGGCCCGAAAGAGTGACGCCGAGACATGGATGACGTACCGTTTCACCATTTGGCAGTCCTCTTTTGCAGTGACCTAAAACCGTCCTATCACTCTCGTTTCTGGCGAAAATTCTGTGGTGATTGTTGTCGGTCCTATTTGGAGTAAACAGCCCTTAACATTCTGATTCATGACAAATGGCCGGATTGTTTGCCCATCCACTGGTTCCGGCAAATTTTGTGTTCGTAAGACTCATCAGATGCATCAGCCGACGAACTTTGTCAGAATCAACACGTTCGAAATGACTTACAGCACTTCTTGTACATAAGCTTCCCCTTTGGCTATCTAGCACAACATCATCAGGCTGGCCGCTTACGTTCTCGCAATTTTGACTGTGGTGTAACTCTTCTTAAGCTTTTCTTCATATTCTGAGGTACAGTATTTCTGTTAACATACTTGTCCAACGTACAATCTTTCTCGGCTTCAGCCTAATTTGCCTTTGTTTTAAATAGTCCTATTTTAACTGCCACTCAATGTTTTTGGCCTAAGTCACTTGGCCTTTGACTCATGGTATTTAGCTTATTTACAGCAAAATAACGTATTTTTATATAGATAGCCCAAAATCGACTCTAACTGAAAAAGCTCCGGTATTGTACCTGCCTATCAATATACACTTTACAAGTGCAAAATGTTTACAGTGAAACCCGCTAATAGAGCACCGGTTAAAGAGTGCAAACTGTTATTTGAGCAAGTTTGAATATCCCGGAGGTTTAAAAAATCCTTTATGCTGTAAGCAGTCCCGTCGCCACGGGGGGGGGGCTTAGCCCCCACAAACGAAGCTCTTAGTCCCCCCCAAATTGAAACATGAAACTTTCTGACGACGGTTCTGGCTGTAAGTGAAACGTAGACTTCGTAATATCTTCAAATCTACTTTCTAATTTTTCAAAATAGACAAGTACTGCAGTCTCCTCTAAAACCTCCACGAAAGTCAGCCCACCTTTGCACATTTTCAGATTTTTGCAACATTCAATCTTTAGGCTAGGCCTATATCTTAGAAAGTTTACGACGCCAATCTGTGTGAGGTTGATGCCATGATCCTTTTTACGGTAGCATGATGCAACTTTCAACACAAGAACTAAGAACATTGAGGTTTACTTCAAGTGAACCAAATTGTAGTTTCTATTCCTTTGTAAATGGTTTAACTATATTTATTAAATAAAATTTTTCTTACTTTTTAAGGAAGCGTTAATTTTGCTCACCTGTATAACAGTCATGCAGTTGGCATAATCAAAACTAGGTTTTCTCAAATGTTTTTGCCAATCTCAGGTTGGCTCGTTAGAACTCTGAAGGGAATTTGAGTAAGACTGACTAAGCAACCCACATTTGCAATTGTGAACTAAACTTAAACCTTCAGAAGTGACTACTGGAACAGCAACAACCATAGGGGGAGCAAAGGGGCCATGTCCCCCCAAATTTTTAGAAAATAGTCATTTTGTGCCTTGGAGCGCCGTTTTTCCAAACACAATAGTGTTACTCGCCTAAAATCCAACATTTTGCCCCCCAAAATTTATTGGCTGGCTACGCCACTGGCAACTATCGAAACGTATTTCACACTTGATCTGCCAATTACAAAACGCTTTTGTAAACAAAAAAGAAAACAGCATCAAAACTTACGCCCTCTCTACATTAACTAGGTGCTATTGAAAAAAACAGGCTACACATTACAGAAAAACAATGAACGTTGCAACAATTACATTACAAAGCTAATTATTATGGGGGCGTTAAAATCCGCGCAGTCCTCTTCGATTTTCGTTGACAACGGACCCCACGCACTGTGGACCCGCGCGCCGGGACTACACAAGCAGCAAGTTTGCGTTGGAGAGTAGGCGGAGCGTGGGGCTCTATCAAAAGCAACCGGTCGAACCGGGTTAAAGCCAGAACGGATCGATTGTGGAGTCGTGTAAACGAGACGGGCTCGCAGAAGAGTCCTCATGCACTGAATGCCCTTTCTGGTTCCATAGAAGTGAGCTTTGTCATCCTAAACCGTCATCCGAATAATATAGAGCCCCTGTGAACGCTCTTGTCCAACGAGCGCCACCACGATTCACTCAGTGATGGATCGAACACCCAACCTTCCAATTGGGAGGCGGACACTTTACTGAGCCATCGTCGCCCCTCATAGCATTGATGATGAGAATACAAGGAGCGGTTGTAAGGCCAGGTCGACCTTGTGAACGCGCCGTTTAAACCAAAATAGCAGGCTTTGTTTGCAACACACGAATAAGTTTCTTTGCCAATAAGCACAGCGTGTGCGCCGTGATGGCCGATTTAATACGTGACTAGTGCACGATGGCTTAACAAAGGGGGTCTCCAAACTACAGCCCAGGAGCCAAATCCGGCCCGCGAAGTCTTTTCTCAATAACAAAAGAAAATATTTTATTTACCGAAAATTTGTTGATTTATTAGAACAGTAGAATGTAACATATCTTGAAACAATCACATTACGTAAGATGTCCGGCCCTCGAATTGTTGTGTAATAGCTTGTGTGGTCCTCCGCCAAAACGTTTGGCGACCCCTGGCTCAAGAGGAATGAGAACAACGTACAAGTTGCTTCCAGCAGTACACATGCTTTGCTGATTCGTGTATTTTTCCAAAGACATCTCAAAGCAAAACGAGATTGATCAGTGGGGGTGACACGTTGTCGAGCAAATAAATCGCCCCACCAGGCTGGCGTCACAACATGGCGGAACTAGCGAACAATGTTATTTGACCAGAAGTGACCTCGGCCCCAAGCAGCGGGAATCATCTGCGCAGTTGAAGGTGGGAGGGGCCCTCCAGCAAACACACAGCAAAAGAAACGTTGAAATAGTCAGACATTCTACCCTGGTCTCTCGCACCGGCACCCGTTGCCGAATGAGCCAGGCGGAAGCGATTTAAGAAAGTTCTTGCACGAACGCCAACACTGCCCGTAGACAATTTCAAATTCTTCTCCGCCGGTTGCCTGAAAGAGAAGAAAGAAATCGAGAACATCAGTGACATCAGGGCGAGCTGAGGGCGAAGGACAAACCTTAGTGCGCCACCGTGTCCGTCAATATCACTTACCCTACTGGTTTGTGAGGTGCTTGCACGACGACCGAGGGCCCACTCGCTTTTCGCTTGTATTTCAGACCGGCAGACAGGGTTTCTATTAAGTTTTGAACTCGGTGAGCGCTTGGACATTTTGACAGACCGCAACATTTCATCGAAATACCGAGATGGTCGAAAGCGAGGTTTCAATGCAATATGGCGGTGGTCGTGGGCACTTGAACAGTCCCGTCGCCACGGGGGGAGGGGGGGCTTTTGTGGGCTTAGCCCCCAAACAATACTTCATATCCCCTCAATTGAAATTTGAAACACTATAAATCATTGGAGTTTTTGTCTAATTTTGGAATTTCAATCCCCCTGCACAAACGTGAAGCCCCCCTATTGAAGACTTTCTGGCGACGGATCTGGTCGTGAAGCGAGGTTCTACTGTATTTTGAGAGACCACTTCGGTCTCCCAAAACACCTACAATCACAGCCGGCAGCGATTGTAAAATTTGCAACAGCTGGTGCGTCAACTCCACAGGGGTTGTTTTTCACAGGAATTCTGGTTTGATGATTCAGCAGAAAAGCTGGTTTGATGACTCGGCAGTTGGAGCCAAAGAAATCAGTCATAAAAATGGAACCACTGACAGGTACCATTCATTCAGTTGGTCGTTTGCGATGTTACTCGTCTACCACCATTAGTAGCTATTACTTAGCAATGTGCGATGCAATCATGGGAGTTGAGGAACCTTTGGTGTGTTTTATAAAAATAACAGGTTTTCTTCATTCACGCCAAAGGCACAAAAACTGTTTCTAAACACTACTTGAAGTTGTTGTGCAAGACATTTCAAGCGGTTGTGAAAGCAGTGGGTTGATTCTCTGTGCTGTATATCTTTGTTACAAACCTCTCGTTTCGTTCGTAAGTGCATTCATTCATAGGCGTAACCAGGGGGCCATTCCCCCCCAAATTTTTAGTATATCTAGTCATTTTGTGCTTTGAGAAGTGGTGTCTTTAACAAAATACTGTTGCTCGCCGCAAGCCAAACTTTTCACCCCCCCAAACTTTTGGGCTGGCTACACACCACGGCACTCATTCGATGTTAATACAACAGCAGTACAGGAAGATTACAAATGGTTCCTAAAATACTTCTTAACATACTACGCTTCACTTAACATTTGTTCGCCGGTGTGGAGCGGGGCGTGACGTTGCTGCCATTTGCTTGCAAAGAACAAGATAAAGTCACGCACCTGAAACACGCTCATGGCTGCTTGGACGTGTTAGATTTCAATGTGTGAGGATACATATATCGGTACTTGGGGTTCAATCCCTATAGTTTGACGCTCGGGATTAAATCCGTATATGCAGTCCCGTCGCCACGGGGGGTTTGGTAAGCTTAGCCCCCCCCAAATCGAAATGTGAAACACTACAATCAGTGGAGTTTTTGTCAATTTTTAGAATGTCAAGCCCCCCCGCAAAGCCCCCTGTTGAAAACTTTCTCGCGACGGTTCTGCGTATATGTCGGTACTTGGGACTAAATTCATATATATCAGTACTTGGGGTTAAATTCGTATACCGTATTTATTCGATTGTAAGCCGCCGCTTATAAAGATTTTTTTCAGTATTTTGTGCGGTTTACAATCAAAGGCGGCTTACATTAATCTTTTAACACGATTTTTCGTGCGGCTTACAATCGAGTCAATACGGTATGTCGGTACTTGGGGTCAAATACGTGTATAGGTCACGAGAAACGAGCGAGTCCAAACCCCGCAAGGACGAAATAAAACTCACGTAATAAGGGTCTTGTATGACCCCGTTGAAGGACTGGTCATCGTCAAAGGCGCCAAGCATGTGGATTTTGGCGCGAAAGCCGCCCTTTGGTGCCATGTCCAGCAGATCACTGCAAAACACGAATTGTCGGATGCATTGCACGAATGGCTGTTATCATAACCACCAGGCATTAATCACCAACAGCAATCACCGATACGCGCTTTCTTTCACAAAATTACGGTCGCTTGGAATCACCGCTTTTCAGTGCTGACGTAATAAAATGGGGGCATCACTAAAATGTCAGCGGTTTACCCAGAAGATTTGACGAGTGGGGTTGAAAGCACGAAGTAAAGGCTTCGTTGGGATGAGCAGATTTTTTGTGTGAACACGAAAAGTAACAGTTTTGTGTCCGAATGAGAGAGAAGTTAAAGCAAAAGTAAGTAAATTCTTAGAGGGTACGGTACATATGCCTCATCATGTCACTCCTTGCTACGTCACTGCCTATAACCCTGTCCACTAAAAGTGCACGATGAAATCGCTGTAGCGAAGTCGCACAAACGCCGTAAAGTCCTGGGTATAAAACGTCATACAGAACCGTTTACTAAAATCTTAACCCAGCAGTTGGTGGTGATGGATGTGACCTGCGTTCTACTGTCACTAGCATGGAATTAGAGGAACTCGAGGTTTTGCAAACACGCGCTAAAACTACAGTGATCGCACGTACAGTGAGTGAAATTTCAAGCGTTTCAATATTAAGCGATCCAATGGGACACTACACAAAAACAACGGTATTCTTCGAAGTGAATAAATGCCATAACAACCGATAGCATCTGTAACCGTCAGATATTAAGTTCATTTGCGTCCCTGACGAAAACTCTGAAAAGATTATCCTGTTCGAGCATGCTCAGCATCGCATTAAAATCGAAAGTAAACGTTTTCGTCCATCATTAAAAGCAAATCGGTGAAAGCTTCGGCGACCGACCGGCGCTGAACCTTTGACCTACCTCATGTTGTCTTCATCCATGCAGAAAATAAAATCGAATTCGTGGTAATCTCTTGACGTGATTGGACGCGCTCTGTGCCGCTCCACGTGGTGGAACACGCCGTGCGACATCATGCACATCCGTCCGCGGAAATCCGGCTCCCGGCCGGATTCATGAGGAGACGTTGCAGCGCTATCCACCCACCACTGCAATTAAGAAGATTTTATTGAAATACTGTAAAAGGGCAAAAAGTCATTTCGGAGAGAAAAGAGAGCGAAACGTCGACGGTGATCGGACTCTGATTGTTACGTAGCAACGAAATGAATGGCGACTGCTCAAGAACACACTATTCAGTATCTCTTAAATTCTCGAAAGAACATGTTGATTTTAATAGATTCCATGAACGTCGGAAATAACATCTACATGCACCGCAAAAGAAAATATCAAAGCATCTCAAGATAGCTCCATCCTTTCCCCACAAACGCAATTAAATGACGCCTGACCACAAACAAATGAAACAGCGCTATGGCTCAGACGCACATCTTGTGCTATGCCTTTTTCTTCCAGAATTTGCTTGAAACATGCTTCAGCAATCGGAGAACGACATATGTTACCTATAATAGAACAGAAAAATAGCTTTAAATGATACGACTGAAGCTGAACTCAAATCTGTTCAATACCAATGAGGAGGCACACAAAAAGCATTTTTAAAATTCATCACTGGAATGCAAACAACCTAAAAAATTGCTCTGGTAATAAATACGACATTAATAACAAAACATTTCTTGAAACACAAAGCATATTTCAATTTCATACATTGCTTTGTAGGAAAAATATGAAAAAAGCTGAAAAGAGCCTCAAACAGTGCGAAACAGAAGGTAAGTAAAACGCATAAGCAAATATAAAGAAATCATACAATCAATGAATCCAATTTTTTTGCATGACCTTCATAGCACTCAATGAGAAAATCTAAAAATCGTTTTTTAATACTGCAGAGGCTAAGTTATTCAAAACTCACAGCATTATTACAGAGATCTTTGGATGGTAAAATGAACCGTTTGCCTAAAGCAGGGTTTTCCTTTTGAGTCTCGAATCACATTTGTGTATCTGCTTTTTCCTGGACTGCAATCTTATGTCACATCAACTTTTCTACCCAACCACAACGGAATGATAGCACAAAACTAAAAGAAATGACACTGAATAATATTATGTTGCTCTAAGTCAGGGTCCACGGCAAATCTGCACCTGTATTTTGTCATACTGTACACCAGGTGTCACCAGCCTTTATGTAACTGAGAGCTACTTCTTGCGTACCAATTAACACCAAGGGCTACCAGTTTGATACACACTTATGAAATAAAAATTTAGTTCAATTTACCTATAATTATGTTATCACCTTATCATTAATGATGGTAATCCATGTGATGATACTCATCATCTTAAAGCTATTTCAAAACAGGCCTGCAGGCGACCAACGTGGTCCTTGCGGGTGACCTGATGCCCGTGAGTACTGTTTTGGTGACCCCTGCTATACACGGTATATGTTTGACTTTTTTATTTTTAGTCATATATTCACAGTCTCTGTGCAGTCAGTGTCACAGGCCCTCAGACCCCAGTTTCGGAAACCCAGGCCTGAAGCATAATTTCAACTTTGGATGGCATTGCACTGCAGAAGGGTAAACATATAAAAAATATATAACACCGAACTTTGACAAGCAAGACCTGATTTCATAGTCTTGGCGATTGTCAGCAGCACTACGTTTTGAAACAGAGCTGGATTTAAAATATATGTCTACATTATATTATATTTAAAAATATGTATCTGTATAACATTGGTGTAGCTGTAGCAGAACCCCAATGGGAGAATATAATCGCTTTGAGAAGAACGATGAGAGGCAATTTCAAGTCAACCTTGATGAAGGTGTTCATGTCAGGCCAGATGATTTTGAGCATATGTTTCCCAGCCGGAGAATGAGATTTTGAGATGCTGCATCTCTCTATTAGCAACATCTCTGAAACAAGGGAGGGGATGGACAACACTTAAAGAACTATAGTTGTCTCATAAAAACGGCAATTTGTGATGGAATGCCCATGTCACTTGTGTAATGACAGCAGCATCACCTATAAACAGTTGTTTACATACAAGGATGTGCTGAGTTTTGTTTTGTTATGTAATCTTGAAAGGTTGAGAACTGCCTTCTGTGTGGGTTTGCTGAGAAACCTCATCACTGATGCCAGTTTTGTTATCATCATGGAATTCATGGTGGAAAACAGCACAGAAGATTCCGAACAAGGTTGCATCCACAACCCATCCTTGCTTTAAGCTGCTTTTCAGCCCAAAGGTTGCTGGCAGAGAACCTTTAAATGAAATTGATATACACAGCTTTACGAACAAGGTCGTGTTTGCAATACTTTTTATACAAATACAACAAACTGAATTTGATTCAGAATGAGTTGTATTCCCTAAACATGAAGCAGGATAACAAAATTCAAGTTAATGACATTCTTACCTAAACACACAAAGAGAGCACGGTATTGTGGCATTCTTTTTTTCACGTCTGGTTGGATTCACCATAAACGTTTCTGACACAAGACAACACTTTTGGTTTACCACAAGAATCAGCTGTTCAACCAGACAAACACATGGATATCTATCAACACATTACAACTATTTATGGTGTGGTTGTTTCTGCAATCACAACAATCTCTCTGTAAGGAATATAACCTGCATTGCAGTTTATATGTAGAGATGCAACAACACCATTTACTTACTTTGGATGTAGGTAGTAGGTACTGGCTTGATATTGCAATAGCACAACATTGGAAATTTGCTATTTTTGTTTAGCACTGTGCACATTAGGTAGTATCTTGCCATATGTTTTGAAATATTTGTACAGTTATGAAAAGAAACTCTTCAGAAAAAGTTGAAAAACTTTGTGACTCAGGCTACATTGATATTTAAGCTGATTTTGCCCAAATTTGTCTTTTTCCCCACAAGCTTAATACTACTTACATACTAGCTTTGGGTAATTGCAGAACGACAACAAAGGTCTTCGACTGAAAACCCAAATCTACCAATCAAAACTCAGGCTATGGAAATAACAGAACGGAGAGCTTAGGCCAGGCCTTCGGGAAAGCAACAACGTAGGAGTACAAGAAAGTGAAGCGCTTCAATCCTCTTTAGCTAAAGCACTTTGGTTGTAATCACTAGATACATACTTATTTTGCAATGCTGATGCTGTTCCTACTTTTTGATATTCAGTTATTTCAATATTATGTGTAAAAATTTTAATTTTATGGCCAAAAGTCATGAAAACCCACACTCAAACATAATCTGCACCAGTCATGGACAAACTGGGGTGTCACAAATGCTCTGAGAAGCCAACAGTGTTGGCTTTTAAAAAGTTTCTGAAAATAGCATATGATGCCAAAAAAATCACCCCCTTAGGCCAGAAAGAAAGTTAATGTAGTGAAGAGCAACAGCTGCCCACATTAATAACATAGAAACAAACAAATTGAGCTAATAGCTTTGGAGTACAAGAAAATCTTTTGGAAATTAAAACCAAAGCCTTATTCATTTCAACATTTGCTCATAAATTTAACTTTAACTAAAGGTTGAGAAAAGCACATCAAGAAACATTCTATTCTCCTAGAGTTAACTAAACATAAAAAAATGTCCTGAAAAATGGCTGGTTTGGAAACCATGGGTGTTGTCAACACATCTTTTGTGATGTGAGCATTTTTAGGTCTGACACGTGTTAAAAGAAAGCCAGGTGTGATTGCTGCCCATGAGAGACATGGTGGTTGCATGCAGAGCAACAAACACACACTGATACATTAGGAACAACATATGGACTTCTGATGTCAGGAATTTTCTAAAAATGAGCAATATGAAGACAAAAATTGGTGTCTATATAATCCAGCATGCAGCACAAAAATTGTCCTTCTTGCAGAGGGACTTATGTTTGTGGTATTCTCACTTCAAAAGTTTAGTTGTTAGCGTGTTGCAATTTCTCGCTGAGCATAACAATGATGCATATATGTTAATGCTGCCGCATGATACAAAAGTTTTTAAAGAATTTTCATGCGTATGCTTGCCATGGAATTCCGCAGGACAAACATGTATGTGACTTATAAAAATTGGTTAAAAATGGAGTAATGTGGCTTATTACTAAAGGGCACAATCAATACACTGCTTTCTTTCAATGCAAAACAATAAAAAACTTCAGAAATTTTATTGGTATAACATTTCTCTGTCTTTTTATCAACATACTTTGCATTGATCCAAATATATTGCACAACCACATTTCTAGATATGTCTAGGCCAGTGGTTCTCAACCTTTTTTATCCCATGCACCCCTTTCACTATTATTCATAGATAAATTTTTCCTTAGAAATTTAGTTTGTAAAGATCACTTTTATATCAACAAATGCATGCTTAAACTATATTACATTCTAAACAAAATGCTAAATATAAAATTCCACCCTTGCAAATACAAAATTCTCCCCTGATGAGGAATTCCCCCTGGTTGAGAACCCTTGGTCTAGGCTATTGCACAAGACATGTGGTTGTGTAATAGATTTGGAGATTTGGCTTTTGTTTTATTTCTTATAAGGGTTCAAACAGGTTCAATCAGTATCTATAAGAAATGTTGGAAAGACTTTAAAAGCAGCGATGCTTTTTATAGCACTATACTAAAGGCAGCTTTAAAAATGCAATTTGGAGATGACAGATTAGGATTAGACTAAACAAACTGTGTGCATTAGAAATAGATCTGAATTAAGTTTCAACAAATAGTATAGTTGCTAGTATAGCAAAAGGACATATCAGCTTAACCAGCAGACTGTTTCAGAATGATACTATAATTAAATCTATTGTTTACTGAACTGAGTAGTTAGTTCTGCATTTTCAGTGTAAGAAAAAAGTAGGTATAGCCTTACTAGTACTACATTTTCTGCTTGGTTGCAATTTGTGAGTGGCCTTGTTTGTTAGTCTTCCTTCATGTAATTAATAAGTAGAAGTATGTGTAAAAGTTAGTTCATTTCAGAAATCAACTCATGAAGAAAAACACAACAAAAAGAAAACAACAAACAATCACAACAACACTAACTACCAAGGTAGCCTAGTTAACATAACAAGACATGGGCATACAAATATAATAGCAGCAGACCATACAACCATAGCTCAAAGCGAAGGATAGTGTTTAAAGCCACTCAACACACATATGCAGGTAGCAACACTAAATAGTTATAAAAAAGGCAGTGGCTACAGATATGTCTGTGGATCTTGAAATTTCAAAATTAATTTATACGGGTTGCCTGTAAAAGGCGGAGCTTGGTTGCGGAGGTTTAATGACATAACCGGAGTGGAAAAAAGTTAGCAAAAAAAGTGAAGGATAAATGTTATATCATTGCAACTTAATATGCGTTTCCCTTAAACATGCAATGCATGGATGTTTACGATGTTTAAAAATTTGATGAATTCACAACTGTTGAAACCTATTTTTTTGTCCCCGAACTGTTGTAAAACTCAGATAACCAAAAAATATCAAACTTCAAAATAGACTTTTTTTACCGTAGTGTAACATCACCTTTTATAGTGCAATTATTTTTACTTACGTTTAGTTCTCATTGCTCAACGCCAAATATCGGTTTTAACGACTCCAGTTGTTACGTCATCCAAGCTCCGCTATTTACGGAACTCCGCCTTTTACAGGCAGCCTTTATACGCCACCTGTGACATAACACTAATGCACGACGAGAGTGCAGTGACTAGTGAGTAGGCTTGGTAAGTTGGTAGAAACAAACTAAACGTAAAAGATAAACCCTAAACCTACCCCTTACTTTAAACCTAACGTAACCCTAACCGAACACTAACCCGTAAGCCTGAAAAGAAGTAAAGAAAAGAAACGAAAGCCGGCAAGGTGGGAGTCAAACCGAAAACCATTGGCATAGCAGCCATAGTGCATAACCCCTAGGCTACGAGATCCACGCCGTTTGAATGATAAACTGACCGTTTCATTTGAATTGCGTCAGGCCAGGCGTATCCGTAGTCACATCTTATAAAAAAACTTATAAATGATATAAATAAAAATAAAAAGATTGTTACTTGGTCGGTGCACTATACAGTAAGAGTTCCTCAGTTAAAACCATCTTGATAAAACCATGGCACAGATTGTCTCAGGAGACCTGTTCAAACCTAGAAGTGCACTTGAAAAAAAAAAAAAGAAAAAAATATTTTAAAAGATGAACTCCTTTTCTTGCAATTCCATGTTACCCTCAAGTTCAGAGTATACAAAACTGTTGGCTTCATCAGAAAATGGAAACTAAAAAAAGAAAACCGTGGTCATAAATAACTTTGAAAGCAAGGTCACGTTACCAACCCCTATGGCTTTCCCTTGGTCATTGGAGTTGGACCCTTTCGCCAATTCCCCGCATTTGTAAATGGATCCGAGGTTCAGAAAAATATTATTTGAATTGCAAATCAGTGAAAAATAAGCCATCGTTTTTACAGAAAATGACAGGATTTAATACTCGAATAGTACAGACTAGAAACTGACTGTGTTTGTGAATAAAACGTTGAGATATATTGTAAAAATGACTGTAACCCTAGTCTCAAATCATTCATTTGAATTGAGTTGATTCATTTGGCAAAAAAAGGTGACTCGGGTCGAGTCATCACTAGATCAGTTCTCAATGTGACTCGAGTCGAGTCACTAAAAATTTTTGTCCAGTCATTGACTCAAGTTGCGCCATCACCTCCGATAACCAGACCTTTTCAATTGGAGAACATCCACTGCACCATGCTTCTGCTTGACATGACAAAGTTTGAAGCGATCTGTGATGTATACAGCAAGGATGGCAATCACTGGATTTTGTTGGAAAGACGATATTATCGTCAAATGACAATAGTTCGTGTCGTTTATTAGCTTAGCCAACCCAGTTTCATATTGTTATATGATTTTGCATTGTCTGAATCAAACATGACTTTATGGACTTCCCATCATTTCTGCAGTGAACGAACAAAAAAGGTCTGTATCATAGGTTTCCCTAAAAAGGTCTGCACTGTAGGCTTGCCCCACAGTGCTACATGACCCTGAGCCAATTAAAGTGAGCCTGCGACTCTCCACTGACAGCAATAGAGATTGCCCTCTCGACCAGGTTCACTTACTATTGCCGTCATGAATTCAGCATTATATGTGGCGTTATCACCTCGCCACACATATTCATGTAGGCCTACCTTCAAACAGAGAAGATATGTGAAAGCTGTTCTTGAAAATTTGACACATATATTTCAAAAGTTTAAGCAGTCGTTCATAGGCAGCAGACTGTCCTAGACTAGAGTGTAACTAATCATGAAACAAAGACGTCGTACACTTCACTAAAAAATATGACGCCACTTTCAATGGCGGAAATAATTGTTATACCAGGGGTGCGTAAATATTTTACAGACATTGGGCTAGCTGAGACGAGACGTATGGCAAGTGTTGCAGTTGACTGCATCACCTTGAACTACTGAGGCAAGCACAAGCGAAAGATGGCAATTCGGGGCATTAACTAACGGGAAAGCAACCAGCAGCAATAGAATTCCCTCACTGAGTTCACTCTACTACTA